>OGWZ01000886.1_pt1 | contig 30983 bp, 33 predicted proteins | sample 1576141 | NCBI WGS metagenome assembly OGWZ01 (sample SAMEA3541512, study PRJEB24748) | human gut metagenome | biome: human gut; feature: human-associated habitat; material: faeces | place: China | collected 2012
GAGCCGGTGCTCGTCGCCGCCGAGCGCGCCGGGATCTGCGTGCCGGAACGCTGCCGCAGCGGTGAGTGCGGCTGGTGCCGCTCGCGCCTGCTCTCCGGCAGCGTGTATGTCCCCGCGCGCACCGACGGCCGCCGCCGCGCGGACGTTGCGTTTGGGTACATCCATCCCTGCGCCAGCTTTGCCATGTCGGATCTCGTGCTGGACGTGCCGAACGGCACGCTCCGGTAAAGCGAGCGGCAGGAATACCGAAAATGTCCTCCCGAAATTCTCGGGGGGACATTTTTTGCCCGCGTCAGCTCTTTTGGCGCTTCTGCCGGAAAAGAGGCAAGGAAACCCTTGCGGCCATGGGCAGAACGCGGTATGATATAAAATAAAGTGAAGCCGCGGCGGGACCGCGGCTGCGGAGGAAGATTATGCGCTATTACCTTGGATTGGACAACGGCGGCACGAACACGAAGGCTGCCCTTTTTACCCCGGACGGCACGCAGGTGGCCGTGGAGAGCGTCGCCACCGCCGCGCTCACGCCCGCGCCCGGCTTTGTGGAGCGCGACATGGAGGACATGTGGCGCGATAACTGCGCCGTCATTCGCGGTGTGCTCAAAAAGAGCGGCGTGCGCGCCGAAGAGATCGCGGGCGTCGGGCTCTGCGGCCACGGCAAGGGGCTGTATCTCTGGGGCAAAGACGGCAAGAGCGCGCGCCGCGGCATCCTCTCGGCGGACAACCGCGCGTGGAAATACCCGGTCGAATGGCGCAAGGACGGCACGGAGGAACGGGCGTTCGCCCTCTCCTGCCAGCACGTCATGGCGTGCCAGCCGGTGAGCCTGCTCGCATGGCTGCGCGATAACGAGCCGGAGACGATGAAAAACATCCGCTGGGTGTTTGAGTGCAAGGACTATGTGCGCTTCCGGCTGACCGGCGAGGCGCGCGCCGAGATCACCGATTCTTCCGGCAGCGGACTCATGGACCTGCATACGAAGAGCTTCTCGAAGGAGCTCCTCTCCCTCTTCGGCATTGAAGGCGTGTGGGACGCACTGCCGCCGCTCTGCGCCTCGCTCGATATCGCGGGGCATATTACGCCGGAGACCGCCGCGCTCACGGGACTGCTGCCCGGCACGCCGGTCATCGGCGGTATGTTCGATATCGACGCCTGCGCTCTCGCCGTGAACGTCACGGACGAGACGAACATCTGCATGATCGCCGGAACGTGGAGCATCAACGAATATCCGCGCCGCGCGCCCATCACGGACGGCTCGGTGCTGATGAATTCCCTCTTCTGCCTGCCGGGGTACTATCTCATCGAGGAATCGAGCCCGACCTCCGCGGGCAACAACCAGTGGTTCATCGACCGGCTCCTGCCCGAACTCAAGGCCGAGGCGAAGACGGCGGGAAAGAGCATTTACGATATTCTGAACGACTGGGTCGATTCGTTTGCGCCCGGCGATTTTGTGCCGGTGTTCCTGCCGTTTCTGACGGCGAGCAACGTCGATCCGCGCGCCCGCGCAGCGTTCGTCGGGCTGAACGCCTCGCACTCGCGGCGGGAGATGGCCCGCGCGGTGTACGAGGGCATCACGTTCTCGCACCGGTATCATCTCGACCGCCTGATGCGCTCGCGGCCCGACCGGAGCGGGACGATCCGTCTCGCCGGAGGCGCGGCGCGTTCAAAGGTGTGGACGCAGATGTTCGCGGACGTGATGAATATGCCCGTCGAGACCGTTTCCGCGGAGGAGACCGGCGCGCTCGGCTGCTGCGTGGCGGTCGCGGCGGCGCTCGGCGATTATAAAGACGCCGCGGATGCCGCGGCGCACATGTGCCGGAGCGTGAGCCGCGTTCTGCCCCGGCCGGACGCCGCGAAGGTCTACGAGGAAAAATACGCGCTGTATCTCAAAACCATCGAGTGCCTGAACGCCCTCTGGCCGGATATGCAGCGGTTTATGGAGGAACATCATGCTTGAAAAGCTGAAGGAAAGAGTCTGCGAACAGAATCTCCAGCTGGTAAAATACGGCCTCGTCGTGCTCACATGGGGCAACGTCTCCGCCCTCTCGGAGGACGGAAAATACGTTGTCATCAAGCCGAGCGGCGTATCGTATGACAATATGAAGGCCGGCGATATGGTCGTCACGGACCGCATGGGCAACATTGTGGAAGGCGATCTCCGCCCGTCCACCGACCTTGCGACGCATCTCGCGCTTTACGATGCCTTCCCCGGCATCGGCGGCGCGGTGCACACCCATTCGCGCTACGCCGTCGCCGCGGCGCAGGCGGGGCTGGATCTCCCCTGTTACGGCACGACCCACGCCGACTACTTCTACGGCGCCGTCCCCTGTGCCCGGGAGCTTACGGCGGAGGAGATCGAGGAAGCCTACGAGCGCAACACCGGCCTCGTCATCGCCGAGACGTTCCGCGCTCGGGGCATCGATCCGCTGGCAGTTCCGGCGGTGCTCGTGAAGAGCCACGGCCCGTTCACCTGGGGCAAGACGCCGGAAAAGGCCGTGGAAAACGCGCTCGTGCTCGACGAATGCGCGCATATGGCGCTGCTCACGCGGCTCTTTGACCCCTCCGCCGCCCCCGCGGCGCAGTGCATTCAGGACAAGCACTATTTCCGTAAGCACGGCGCGAACGCCTACTACGGACAGAAATAAACTACAAAAGGGAGTGTCGCTATGATCCGCAAGCCCCGCATACTTGTTGTCGGCATCTTCGTCATGGACCTGATCGCCTCCACGAAGCAGGCCCCAAACCGCGGCGAGACCGTGATCGGTCTCAACTTCCGGACGGCTCCGGGCGGAAAGGGCGCGAATCAGGCTGTGCAGTGCGCGCGCCTCGGCGCGGACGTCACGATGGTCGGCCGTGTCGGTAACGACGCCTATGGCCGCGAGACCGTCGCGGCGGCGGCCGCCTCCGGTGTGGATGTGTCCCGCGTCGTTGTGGACGCCGAAAATCCGACCGGCGTTTCCGCCATCACGCTCGAGATCACCGAAACCGGCGCGCACAACCGCATCGTCGTCTGCCCCGGCGCGAACGGCGCGATGACCGTGGAGGAAATTTCCTGGATCAGGGACGAGGTAAAGAATTACGATCTCGTCATGCTGCAGTTCGAGCTGCCGATGTTCATCAACGAGGCCGTGGCGCGCTGGGCGCACGAGGCCGGCGTGCCGGTCATGGTGAACCCCGCTCCCGCCGCGCCCGTTTCGCCGGAGCTCTTCCGCTGCGCCACGTTCTTCTCCCCGAACGAACACGAGGCTGCCGCGATGGCGGGGCATCCCATCCGCGTGGACGATGCGGGCGCGAACGAGGACGATCTGCGCGCCGTGGCGGATATTTTCCGCGAAAAGGGCGTGGAGAATCTCATTGTGACGCTTGGCGGGAACGGCTCCGTTGCGGTGAACAAAGACGGCGTCGCGCGCGTGCAGAGCGTAAAAATGCCCGTTGTGGCGGACACCACGGCGGCGGGCGATTCATTCGTTGCGTCGTTCAGCACGCTCTGGTGTGCGGGGCTTCCGGCGCGGCAGGCGCTGGCGTTTGCGAGCCACGCCGCGGCCATCACCGTTTCGCGTCCCGGCGCGATCCCGAGCCTCCCGACGCTCGCGGAGGTAACGGCGCTGCTGCGCGAGCGCGGCTATGAGGATATGGATTACGATCTTTTGGCACAGTTGGAGGAGAAAAGCAAATGAAAAACGAAGGGAAAACCGCGCTCGCGCATCTGACCGCGTCCGCGGAAAAGGAATTCTGCGCGTTTCTCGCGCAGCAGACGCCGGAGGCATACGAAGACGCGGTCGCGCTCATTGAGGAATGCCGCGCCGCGGGACACCGCGTCCATGTGACCGGCATCGGAAAGCCCGGCCATGTGGCGGGGTACGGAGCCTCGCTCCTCTCTTCCACCGGCACGCCGTCCTACTTCCTCCACGGCACGGAGGCGGTGCACGGCTCCTGCGGCCAGCTGGAGGAAGGCGACGTTGTCATTGCCATCTCCAACTCCGGCGAGACGGTGGAGCTCAAGGCCACGGTGCTCGCCGTGAAGAACAACGGCTGCCGCGTCATCGGCATCACCGGCAATGCAGAAAGCTGGCTCGCAAAGGAGAGCGACGCGCTGCTGCTCGCGCATGTAGACGAAGAGGGCGGCCCGCTCAACCGCGCACCGCGCAACTCCGTGCTCGCGGAGATGTTCGTGCTGCAGGCGCTCTCCGCCATATTGCAGGCGGACGTCGCGCAGACGCCCGCGCAGTATGTCCGCCGCCACCCCGGCGGCGCGCTCGGCAAGATCCGCGATAACGAGCGCTGAACACGCCGGAATACCGCACGGTACGGGAGAAAGAGGAAGAGACATGAAAAACGTGACATCGGATAAACGCAATCTCTGGATGTTCCCCCTCGGCACGGTCGGACGGGATATGATCTATAACCTGTTCACCAACTTCATTTTCACATATATCCTGTTTACGCGCCATCTCACCGCCGCGCAGCTCGGCGCAGTGACGGCGATCATGGTCGGCGCGCGTGTGTTCGACGCGCTCAACGACCCCGTCATGGGCAACATCATCGAGCGCACCCGCTCGCGCTACGGCAAGTTCAAGCCGTGGCTCGTGATCGGCATCCTCTCCACGTCCGTCGTTGTGTATCTCGCGTTCAACACGAGCCTGCAGGGCTGGAGCTTCATCGCGTTTTTCGGCGTGATCTATTTCCTCTATTCGATCACCTACACGATGCACGACATCTCCTACTGGGGCATGGTGTCGGCGCTCAGCTCGGATCCGCATGTGCGCAATTCGCTCACGTCCCGGACGAACCTCTTCGCCGGCATCGGCGGCGTGATCGCCTCGATCCTCATCCCCATGCTCACCACCGGCAGCGGCACGCTCGGCGGCAGCACCGCAACGGCCTACGGCCGTGTCGCGCTCGTTATCTGCATCCTCGCGCCGCTCTTCCTGTGCGCGACGATCTTCGGCGTGCGTGAGCGCCGGGATTACAATACGAAGGAAGTCCCGCCCGTCAGCTTCAAAAAGATCTGGAATACCATCACCGGCAATCCGCAGATCCTCTGGATCTCGCTCGTGTTCCTGCTGCAGCAGATCGGAAACGACGTCGTTATGGGCGGTCTCGGCTCGACGTATGTGTACTTCGCCTTCGGGTATGAGGGCGGGCTGTACTCGCTCTTCAACACCGTCGGTCTCGCGGCGACGGCGCTTCTTATGATCTTCTATCCGATGCTCGCCAAGCGCTTCCGCCGCAAGCAGATGATGGATAAGCTCATGCTGCTCTCGGTCATCGGCTACGCCGTTATGATCGTCTCCGGTCTCGAAATGAGCGGCGGCATGGTGAAGTTCTGGATCCTCACCGTGGGCTACATGGTCGCAAACCTCGGCCAGTACGGCTTCTATCTCATTATGATGATCTCGCTCATCAACACCGTGGAGTATAACGAATACCTCCGCGGCGAGCGCGACGAGGCGATCATCACCTCCCTGCGCCCGTTCTTCACAAAGCTCGCCTCCGCCATCGTCGTGGCGGTCACGTCCGCGACGTATCTCGTCTTCGGCGTCACGGGCTACACCAACCGGATCTCCGCTCTTGAGCGCGCGGCCTCGCTCGGCGAGATCGCCGAAGCCGAAAAGCTCGCGCAGATCGATACGATCGTCTCCTCCATCCAGCCGGGTCAGTCCCGCGGGCTGCTGCTGTGCTTGACGGTGCTGCCGTTCGTGCTCATGTACGCAAGCTATGTGCTCTATAAAAAACACTACATTCTCGATGAAGACAAATACGCCGAGGTGTGCGCCGAGCTTGAAAAGCGCCGGGCCGAGGCAAAGTAAGGAGGCCGCCGATATGGACAACGAAAATCGTTCCTGCATCGACTGCGGCAGCGCCGCCTGCCGCGGCAAGGGCGGGCAGTTCCCGCCGTTCTGCCGGACGGAGCATCTGGATGAGGCGCTGCTCGAGCGCTCACTGGAAATTTTAAAGGGCGAGGAAAACGCCTTTTCCGTCGCCGCGGCAGTCAACGAGCGTGACGGCTACGGCACGAAAAGCCGCATCGAGGAAACGATGCACTTCGCGCAGCTTCTCGGCGTGAAGAAGATCGGCATCGCCACCTGCGCGGGGCTGATCCATGAGGCAAACGCGCTCGCGCGCGTCCTGCGCGCGCAGGGATATGAGGTCACGGGCATCGCGTGCAAATGCGGCACGGTGAACAAGACCGAGCTCGGCATCCCGGAGCGCTGTCTCGAGGTCGGGCAGAACATCTGCAATCCCGTCTTGCAGGCGCTCGTGCTCAACGGGGAAAAGACGGAGCTGAACATCGCGCTCGGCCTGTGCGTCGGGCACGACAGCATGTTTTATAAGTATTCCGAAGCGCCGGTCACGACGCTTTCCGCCAAGGACCGCCTGCTCTGCCACGCGAGCCTCGGGCCGCTGTATCTGCTCGACGGCTATTGGAAACGCCTCCTGAAACCCGACCCCTACCTCACCGCGCCGGAGAGCAAAACCGAAGAAGGAAAAACCGGGGACACGTCGAACTGACGTGTTCTCGTTTTGTACGGGAAAACCCGGTGATCTGCGATCGGCAGGCGCATGCTGCAACATTATAGATACATATATATCCTTTGATCTGTTTTAGACGGAGAGACACAGACGATGGCTCCGCAGAACACGTTTATGAAAGCGGAAACGGTCGCGGCGGCGCTTATCGGAAGGGCGGCGGGAGACGGATGAAAGCCGTCACTGCCGCGGCGTACTCCAACACCGGCCCGGAGCGGCGCAAGGTTCGGATCGAGATGCGAAAAAGGTGAATAAATGATACAGAACGATTTTACGATCCATATCCGGCGGGCGGAGAGCGGAGACGAGGCGTGTCTCGCGCACGTCCAGACCGAAAGCTGGAAGGCAGCGTTCGCGGGCATCGTCCCGGCGGAGCTCCTTGCCCAATGCACGAGCATCGAGCGCGCCGAGAAAATGTACGCGCGGCTTCTCGCCGAGCAGCGTGGAAACGGCTATATTCTGGAGTTGGACGGCAAGCCCCACTGCGTCGCATGGTGGGACGCCGCGCGCGAAGAGGGTATGCCGGGCGCTGCCGAGCTGCGGTGCATCCATTCGCTGCCGGAAAACTGGCGCCGCGGCTGCGGCAGCCGGATGATGGAGCGCGTTCTCGCGGACGTAAAGGCTGCCGGATACACAAAGATCCTGCTCTGGGTGTTCACGGACAACGTGCGCGCGATCCGGTTTTACGAAGCGCAGGGCTTCACCTTCGGCGGCAGAAAGCAGCCCGCGTTCGGCACAACGGAGGACATGTACGTCCGAGCGCTGTAAAGCCGTATTGCGGCACGCGCCCGTCGCGGCGCAGCCGCGATTTTTCGGCTCGCAGGCTGCCGAACGACAGGTCGCTGCGCTGCTGAAATGCAGGAAGATGGTATTTTGAAGAAAAGCAGAGCAAAGCACGTTCTGCCGCGGACGGGCGCAGCTCGCCGGCATCAGCAGCAAAGGCGGCGCGTATAGACCTTAAAGAAAAGAACGCGAATATGGAAGCAAATCTTGAACCTAAGAAGCTCATTGCATGCTGCGTGCTGGACTGCGAAACCTGTGACGCCAGGATCGCAACGATCACAAATAACGATGCCCTGCGTGAAAAAACCGCCGCCCTGTGGACGAAGCTCAACGCCGTAACGATCACGCCGGACATGATCCGCTGCACCGGCTGCCGCGTGGAGGGCGCAAAAACGCCGTTTTGCGACAAGCTCTGCCCCGTACATAACTGCGTGCGGGAGAAGGGGCTGGATACCTGCGCGGACTGCGGGCAGATGGATGGATGCCAGACACTGGGGCGCATCGCCGCAAACAGCCCGTTTGTTTTGGAAAACCTGAGAAAGCTCCGCTGTGAGGAGCCGTTGGAACAGAACGATGCCTGACACAATGACGGTAAACGATACGGAATATACTGTGCTCCGGCTTCTCGGAAAGGGCAAGGGCGGCTATTCCTATCTCGTCACGGACGGGGAGCGGGAGTACGTTCTCAAGCAGATCCACCACGAGCCGTGTGAGTACTATACCTTCGGCGACAAGCTGCAGTCCGAGCTGCGCGACTATGAAACGCTGCGCGCTCTCGGCATCCCCCTGCCGCGGCTGCTGGCCGTGGACAAGGCGCAGGAACGCCTTCTAAAGGAATATATCGCGGGGCCGACCGTCGCGGAGCTGCGTGAGAGCGGCCGGATGGACGGGCGCTGGACGGAGCAGGTGCGCGCCATGTGCGCCGTTTTGTACCCCGCGGGGCTGAACATCGACTACTACCCCACCAACTTCGTCCCGCGCGGCGAAACGCTCTATTATATCGACTACGAATGCAACGTCTATATGGAGCAATGGGACTTTGAGCACTGGGGCGCGCAGTACTGGACAGAGCTGCCGACCGCGTCGAATTGAACAGATCGCCCGCCGGGAGACCGGCGGGCAAAATTTTTTTCAAAACCCTATTGACAATCCGGGGAGATGCTGTTATATTAACAGTAACGATAATCATTATTGATTGCGAAGTCCCACAGCGAAGGAGTACCCCATGGAAGGCACCCGGCGGCAAAGCAAAAAGCGCGACGCGATCCGCGAGATACTGCTCGCGTCGTACGATCACCCGAGCGTCGAGGAGATCTACCGGCGGCTCAAGCCGGACATCCCGGATCTCTCGCTCGGCACGGTGTACCGCAATCTCGCGCTCTTCCGCGAGGAGGGCAAGGCGATGAGAGTCGCCACGGTTGCGGGACAGGAGCGGTTCGACGGCCGGACGCACCCCCACGCGCATTTCATCTGCGAGAAGTGCGGCCGCGTGGACGATGTGGACGCGGTGCTGCCCGAAACGCTTGTCACCGGCGAAATGCCCGGCGAGGTGCGCTCCTGGGCTCTGACATTTTACGGCATCTGCCGCTGCTGCGCAGCGGACGATAATAAAAACAACAAAGAGAAAAATTGATTTGATGGAGGATCTTATTATGAAAAAGTGGGTTTGCCCGGTTTGCGGTTACGTTCATGAAGGCGATACGCCCCCGGCGGAGTGCCCGGTGTGCCATGTCCCCGGCAGCAAGTTCACGCTGCAGGCGGAGGAGAAGACCTGGGCGGCGGAGCACGTCGTCGGCGTCGGCAAGGTGTTCGGCGCGGATGTTCCCGCCGAGGTGCAGGAAGAGATCATCGCCGGTCTGCGCGCCAACTTTGAGGGCGAGTGCAGCGAGGTCGGCATGTATCTGGCCATGGCGCGCGTTGCGCACCGCGAGGGCTATCCGGAGATCGGCATGTACTGGGAAAAGGCCGGTCTGGAAGAGGCCGAGCACGCCGCGAAGTTCGCCGAGCTCCTCGGCGAGGTCGTGACCACGTCCACGAAGAAGAATCTCGAAATGCGCGTTGACGCCGAGAACGGCGCGACCGCCGGCAAGTTTGAGCTCGCGAAGCTCGCGAAGAAGTACAATCTCGACGCCATCCACGACACCGTGCACGAAATGGCTCGCGACGAGGCCCGCCACGGCAAGGCGTTCGAGGGTCTTCTCAAGCGCTACTTCGGCAAGTAAGAGGAGATGTTCCCATGAAATACGAGTGCCCCTGCGGCTATGTCTATGACCCCGCCCTGGGCGACCCCGACAACGGTGTAGCCCCCGGCACAGTCTGGGAGGACGTTCCCGAAGATTGGGTCTGCCCCATCTGCGGTCTTGGCAAGGATGCCTTTTATCCCGCTGAGTAACGAATAAGCCTTTTTGAGAGGAAGCAGGAATAAACCTGCTTCCTCTTTTTTCGACGCATTTGGCAAACGATTTGCCAAATATGGTCAGGATAACCCCAGACGCCCCGGCTTCTCCCCGCCTATAATGAGAAAAAAGAACGGGAGGATCCCCCATGACAAAGGTACGCATCGAGCCGGGCATCTGCGGCTTTACGGCCATCGCGGAGGCGGAAGCGGCGGAGGATTTTATGGTGCATCTGCGCGTGGCGAGCGGCTGCGCCGCCGTGCAGGAGATGATGAAGGCTCTCGGCAGCACGTTCAGCGCGTTTGACGTGTGTCTCACCAAGCCGGGGACGGGGCCGTTTTACGCCTACGCCGCGGAGCATTTCCCCGTTCACGCTGCCTGCCCCGTCATCGCCGGGATCACCAAGTGCGCAGAAGCGGAATGCGATCTTGCTCTCCGGCAGGACGCCGGGATATTTTTTGAGGAATAACGCCCCTAAGGGCCGACTTCGTTTTTCTTTCTATGTTGAAAAACAGACACCTTCGTGATATAATCCAATTCCGCCGTAAGGCGGTACTATTTTCCCGGAGGTAACACCATGAACGTCTGGCACGACATCGACCCCGCGCGCATCAAGCCGGAGGATTTTCTCGCCGTGATCGAGATCCCCAAGGGCAGCAAGAAGAAATATGAACTGGACAAGCAGACCGGGCTGATCATTCTCGACCGCATTCTGTATACATCGACCCACTACCCCGCCAACTACGGCTTCATCCCCCGCAGCTACGGCGACGACGGCGACCCGCTCGACGTGCTCGTGCTCTGCTCGGAGGTGCTCGACCCGCTCACGCTCGTGCGGTGCTACCCGATCGGGTACATCTCCATGCTCGACTGCGGAAAGAACGACGAGAAGATCATCGCCATCCCCTTCTCCGATCCGAGCTACAACAAGTACCGCGATATCATGGATCTGCCCGACCACACGTTTGACGAGATGGCGCACTTTTTCACCGTCTACAAGGCGCTGGAGGGCAAGGAGGCAGTCGCGGGCGACGTGAACGGCCGCGAAGCCGCCGTGGAGATCATCAAGAGCGCGCTCGCGCACTACGACGAGTGCTTCGGAAACAAAAAGTAAAGAGAATTAACCGCGCTCCGGCAGAAAACCCTGCCGGGGCGCGGTTCTTTCTTGCAATCCGGTGCGAAGTACGTTACTATATCCTTACAAATTATATAAAGGAGAATCATTTATGAGTTTTCAGGAAGCGATCCAATCCGTATTCCAGAAGTACATCTGCTTTTCCGGCCGCGCGCGGCGCAGCGAGTACTGGTACTTCGCGCTGCTCAACTGGGCCGTGAGCGCGGTACTCACGGCGATAGCCCGCAACTTTGACAGCAGCCTTGCTTCGCTGTTTCTCACGCTCTGGAACATCGGCGTGTTCCTGCCGGGACTCGGCGTCTGCTGGCGGCGTCTGCACGACATCGGCCGCAGCGGCGCGTGGTACTTCCTGAACCTCATCCCCCTTGTCGGACAGATCATTCTGCTCATCTGGCTCTGCAAGGACAGCCAGCCCGGCTGGAATCAGTACGGCGACAGCCCCAAGTACCCCACCAACGGCGGCGGATACGGCGGCTACGGACAGAGCGGCTACGGTCAGAATCCGTACGGCGGACAGAACCCGTATGGCCAGAACAACGGCCAGAATAACGGCGGCTACAACTGGAGGCCCTGACGAGCCCGATATTTTCGCGAAAAGGAAGCGCACCCATCCATGAACTGCATTGACCTGCATATCCACACCACCGCCTCGGATGGCACGGATTCGCCGCGCGCCGCCGTGGAAAAGGCGGCTTCTCTCGGCCTTGCCGCCGTGAGCATCACCGACCACGACAGCGTCTCCGGCGTGCCGGAGGCGATGCGCGCCGGAGCGGAGCTCGGCGTGGAGGTCGTGCCGGGGATCGAGGTATCCTCGGACTACCGCGACAACAACGTCCACATCCTCGGCTACTTCATCGACCCCGCCGCGCCCGAGCTGCGCCCGGTGCTCGACTGGGTGAAGACCGAGCGGGACGAGCGCAACGAGAAGATCGCCGCCATGTTCGAGCGCGACGGGTTTGATATCTCCCTCGCGCAGCTGCGCGAGGAATACCCGGATTCCGTGCTTGGCCGCCCGCACTTCTGCGAGCATCTGATGCGCAAGGGCTACATCTCCTCCGTGAAGGAGGGGTTTGAAAAATACCTCGGCGAGGGCAAGCCGTACTATCTGCCGAAGCGCCGCATCTCCATTGCGAAGGCCGTGGAAACGATCGTCGCCGCGGGCGGCGTGCCGGTGCTGGCGCACCCGATGCAGTACCACTATCCCGAGCCGGAGCTCATCGAGCTGATCGAAACGGCAAAGGCACTCGGCATCCGGGCGCTGGAGGCGTATTACTCCGAGTTCTCCGCCGAGCAGACCGCGTGGCTGCTGCGCGCCGCGGAGAAATACGGCATGGGCGTTTCCGGCGGCAGCGACTACCACGGCACACGCAAAACGCACATCTCCATGGGCACGGGCTGCGGCAATCTCGCGATACCATATTCGGTGCTTGAGGAGCTCAAAAAGCTGCGATAATATGCGATAATAAAGATGTTTCCCGCTTTCCGAAAGGAAAGCGGGGAACGTCTTTTTGTTACGCCAAGGCCGCCGGCTTTCGCGCTCCAATCCATTCCGAACCAGCATTTTATGCTCTTTGCGCCGGTCATTTCGCTTTTTTCGACGGCAGTGCTGTCTTCTGTGTCGTTTTTGGTACGAACCGTTCTATCATGAAAAAAACCAGTGCGAAAACGGTAAATACGCCACCGACAATGACGTAAGTGCTGCCGGACAGCACAACGGAGCCTTCGTCCAGCGACGAAACATAGATCGTCTCCCGCTCTCCGATGACCGGTGCAGTCGCGCTGGCTCTGTCGGAAACGGCGGTGTATTCTTCCCCGTCCACAATATACCGGTACTCGGCGTAATACGCCGTCGTCTTGCCGTTTTCTCCCATGATATTTTCCGAGGAAACTTCACGATAACCGGTGATCTCGGCCTCCACCGGCATGGACTCATTCATCCGCCGGTTTTGAACGATGCCGAGAGCAATCAGAGCGATGCCAATCAGAGATATGACCGGCAGCAGAGCCAGACGCTGCTGCCGTGTCAGTTGTTTTTTCCTTACTTTCATATCACAATTCCCCGCAGCAGGGATTCGCGGAGCCGCCGATGTCTTCCGGCGCGTCAGCTCTTTTCGGTCCCTGCAATGTCCTTGAGATAATTGTATATCGTGTAGCGGGACACCCCCAGCTCGTTTGCGACGATGCTTACCGCGCCGCGGACGCTGAAGATATTCTCATCCTTGAGCTGCTGAACGATCATACGATTTCTCTCTGTGGCGGACAAGCCCTTGACGTTGCCCGCTTTTTCCTGCGCGCGCGCCATACTCTTTCTGACGACCTGGTCGATGTCGGGAACGGCAGAACGCTTCGGTTCGGAAATGCCCTCGGCCAGGCCCTCGTCCACCTTCAGCATCAGGCTTTCAAAGAACACATTGACCGGCATAGAGAGATCAATGCCGATGCACAGACATCCGATTACTTGTTTTTCAGAGTTGCGGATCATATAAACGACGCACTTGATTGCGTGCTCGTCCTGACTTTTGGTAATATATGGGCCGATAATATTCCGCTGGCCAGACCGATCTTCGTCGCCGATGGCGTCAATGATAAAATTGGGAGCGGGATCGCCGATGTTGGTTTGGTTGATCACTCCGTTTTCCACCGCGATACAGGGATACGTCTTCTCCGCCGCAGAACGCAGCACGACCAGACAGCACCCGCCCAGCACAGCAGAAAACGCGGGAAGGAGCTTCGCATAGCTGTCGAGGATCGCTCTGTCTGTTTCAGAAAGAGAGCTTCCTGATTCTGTTTTTTCCGCGGCATAGAGATTCATAACGTTGCTCTCCTTTATCGTATAGTCTTACCATATTTTATCATATTTCCATTTGTTGACAAGTGCTATTGCGCATAAATACCTTGTTAAAATCGCGGCGCTGTCCATTGGACAGCGCCGTTTTTCCCCTTGTATATCCCCATTAACAAAGGTGTGGATCAGCCATAAAGGAGGTTCGGCAGGAATGTGACGATCTGCGGGACGAACATACAAATCAGCACCGCGATTAACTGGATCACAATGAACGGTGGGACCGACTTGTAAATGTCTACTGTTGTAATGTCTTTTGGTGCGATCGACTTCATAAAGAACAGACTGAAGCCGAACGGCGGAGTGATGTACGCCATCTGCATGGCAATCATGAAGAGAACGCCGAACCAGATTGGATCCATGCCGAAGGAGGAAAGGATCGGCATGTAAATGGGGATCGTGATGAACAGCATCGTGGTCTCTTCAAGGAAGCAGCCCAGTATGAAGTAGGTCAGCATCATGAAGAATACGATGAGCATCGGCGGCAGCGAAAGACTGGTGATAAACACCTTCAGCATGCTCGGGATGCCGGTCATGATCAAAACCGCGGAGAAGCAGTTGGCACCGAACAGGATCCACATGACCATGCCGGTAGTGGTAAATGTACGGCTCGCCGCTTCCGCCAGCATTTTCCAGCTGAAACGCTTGTACACGAGCGAGGCGATGATCGCTCCCAACGCGCCAACAGCGGCGGATTCCGTGGGAGACGCGATACCGAGGAAGATGCTGCCGAGGACCGCGAGCACGATCAGTATCGGAAGGATCAGGCCCTTGGCCAGTTTCAGCTGCTCTTTGATCGGCAGGCGCTCCGCTTTGGGGATGTTCGGGCAGAGATCTTTCTTGATATAGCAGCGGATCAGAATATACGCCGAGTAGAGCACGACGAGCAGGATGCCGGGGCCAATGCCGCCGGCGAAAAGCTTGCCGACAGACGTGGATGTCAGCGTGCCGTAGATGATGAAGCCGACGCTCGGCGGGATGAGGATGCCCAGCGGGCCGCCGACAAGGATGGAGCCCATGGCGATATGCTTATCGTATCCCTTGCCGAGCATGATCGGCAGAGCGATCAGACCCATCGTCACGATAGCCGCCGCAGCGACGCCCGACATGGCGCCGAGAACCGCAGAGATGAGGACAACCGACACGGCAAGACCGCCTCGCAGGCCGCCTAGCCATTGATACAACGCTTCAAACAACGCGTTTGCTATACCGGATTTTTCCAATATGCACGCCATCAGAACGAACATAGGAACAGCCTGCATCGTGTAGCTGCTCATGACGGACATAGTGTTCGTCATGGCGATGCGCAGAATGGATGGGCTGTAGAAAACGTATCCCGTCAGCAGTGCGCCGCCGCCGAGAACAAAGGCCATGGGGATTCCCAGCGCAAGACCGCAGAGAAACGCTCCCAGAAGTATCAAAAGAGGACCAACCCACGAAGCCATTTACAGTTCCTCCCCTTTAATCGCAAAATAGGCCGAGCGGATCAGCAGAGCCAAAGCTTCCAAGCCCTGCAGGATGCCCGCGATTGGGATCGTCATACGGATGGGCCAGAGCGGCGCGTGAAGCGAGGAAATGCCCCGTTCACCGGTCTGGATCGTCTGGATCACATACGGGATGCTGAAGTAGCAGAGGATCACGCACCACGCGATGACGATAAGATAGATCACGATATCCACGACTGCCTTCACGCGCGGCGGATACTGCGCATAAAACAGGTCGACTTTGATGTGCTCGTGATGCTTCAGAAGATAAGCGCCGGACAAAACGCCCAGCGCGCCGAAAACGTACAAACTGATATCGCTTGTCCAGACCGCCGGATTTTTAAAAATATAACGTGCGCTGACCTGCCAGAGCATGACGATCATAATGACGTATTCGCCGATCGACAGGATTCTGCCGGACCACTCTGCTATGGCGTCGCAGGCGTTGACAAATCGTTTTAGCATCTTTCTCTCCTTGCAGACATAAGGGCCGGGCTGCCGTAGCGGTGCTGCGATCCCCCGGCCCTTTCGGATTTATGCTTTGGATGGATTCTCCGAACACTTACTCTCTGTTGGGCGTCAGAGTAAACACGATGTCGCGCAGGACGTCGTCGCTCTTTTCCAGATTGAGAATATTATCGATCAGCGTATCAAGCGTACCTTCCGGGAACTCCGTGATGGACATCTTGGAGAGGGTCTTGAACTTGTGGATGAGCTCCTCGCGGGTATAACGGTGCTCAACGCTGCCCTTCAGCTCGATGGGATCCATTTCCTTGACAAAAGTACGGCCGTCCTTTGTGGTGAGCGTGACCTTGGAGCGCCAGGGAACGAGATCGGGATTCTCCACGATGTCGACCTTCTGCATGAAGTCCTTGATGTACTGGCGGCTGGCCGGCTCATCGAAGAAGGACTGCGGGATCAGCTCGCCGTCGTAAAGCATGGTCGCGACCATATAGGGGACGCTGAATTGACGCTGGAAAATGTCCTTCGGGTTCAGCTTCTCTTCCATCGTGCCGCCGCTGACGTTGACGTTCAGCGTGCTGTCTTCTACATGGATGTGTTCGACGTCTTCCGGAGTCAGGCCGTTCTGCTTGACGATGTACTCCGCCGCGCCGACGGCGCAGTGCAGGCACTTGCACCCGGCATAAGCCTTCATTTCCACGCCCATCTGTTCCCACTTCTCGCCGAGCTTGTCGAAGAGGATGTCCGTATTGGTCTCCCAGTTGGCCATGCCGAAATAGCCCATGGGACCGCAGATGACGTTGTTGCGCGGGCCGGTCACACCGAGCTTGGCAAACTTGCAGTCCTGGATCGCATCCTGCGCAATAAAGCCCTGATGCACCTTGACCATGTGGGTGATCGGGTGATAGGTGGCCATATCGTGCGGCTGTGTCATGTTGCGGCCGATGCCTTCGGCGTTTTCCAGATGCGCCTGATCGAGACGCATTAGCTTGCCGACGCCGGCAACGGAGCCGAAAATGTAATGTCCGTTGCTCCGGCCGCGCTGCACGCCGATGTTTCCGCGATAGCCGATGCCGATGCGGATGAGCGTCTCCTGCGCTGCGACAAAGGCCGTCAGGAACTCCTTGCCGGAAACGCGGCGTCCCTCGGTCGAGTCAAGATAGCCAAGCGTGCAGAGCATGGGAGGCAGGGTGTGCTCCACGGAGTGCATCGCTTCGGGGTGGATCGCTGCCCAATCCAGCGCGCGAGGCATGGGTCCCATTGCCATAGCGGCTTCCTCGGCGGGGATCTTTTTGCCGCCGTGGAACATGATGTAGGCTTCCTCAACGCCGCCCTTCTTCTGCAGGTGATGGGCAAGCTCCGGCAGCGGGTGCTGGCCGTGGCCGCCAATCATGCAGCCGACCGTGTCGAGGATGAGTTCTTTCGCCAGCTCAACGACTTCCGCGGGAATATCGTCGTATTCCAGCTCGGTCGTCATCCGGCAAAGAGTATTGATACCGTCTTCGTTATTGATACGGGGGAACTTTTTCATTTTCAGTGCATCTCTTTCTATTCAGAATTTGGGTATTTCAGCGGAAACCACCGGGAAGATCACTCGGCCAGATAGCCGCGGTCGACCGCCCACTGGTGGAGAATGTTGATGTACTCGGTATACTCGGGGCTGCTGCTGTAAGCCGCGCAGGTATCGTAGAAGGTCTGCGCCCAAGTGCGTGCATCTTCTTCACTCCAGCGGATGAGCTCAATGCCCTGCGCCTCAACGGCATCCCAGGCCGCCTGAATGGTGGCATAGCCGTCCTCTTCAATCTTCTTGTTGGAATACTCAATAGCGTCGATCAGCACCTGCTGATCCTCGGCAGTCATTTCGTTCCAGGTGTCGTTGTTGACGATGAATGTGGTGCAGTGTGTGGTGTTGACATAGGGGTAGCGGATCCAATAGGAGGTGACTTCGTTGTAGCTGGAGGCAAGGTCGTCCGAGGGGGACCCCATGATCGCGGCGTCGATAGCCTTGGTAGAGAGCATGGTGTAGACTTCCGTGGCAGCGGCGTTATCTGTGGCCGCGCCAAGCGCAACGAGAGAATCGGCGATCGAGCCGGCACCAACGCGGATGGTGACGCCTTTCAGATCGGAAACACCCTTGATGGAAACCGTAGAAACGATGGGAACGTCCGCAGGACCGTACATTTCGCCGACAACATGGACGTTATACTTGGACTGAAGAAGGTCTTCCCATACCTTTCCGGCACCATAGACTTCGTTGAGCTCGCGCATGTCCTGAATGTTCTGGACGACCGGAGGCGTGCAGAAAACGTAGCCAACGTCGATCGTGCCGGCTGCATACGCAGAGGCGATCGCCATTGCGGGAACAACACCGTCGCTGACGGACTGGAGGGCCTCGCCGGTCGGAACAATGGAGCCGGGTGTCACGGGGTTGACGGAGACGTTCGCGGCATGCTCATTGACATATTCAGCGAAAATCTCGATGTGCTTGGCCCAGAAACCGTTTTCCTGCCAGCTGGCGGGGGTCAAAACGATTTTCTTGCCGCCGGTGGTAGGAGCCGTTCCGGCACTCTCCGTGCCGGGGTTCGCTGCAGGGGCTTCGGTCTGTCCGCAAGCGGTCAGAGCAAAAACCATTGTAAGAGCGAGGATCAGTGCAAGGATTTTCTTCATTCGGTGGTTCTCCCTTCTGTTTTTAAAAGAGTTTTATTTCGGCCTCTGTTTTGAGGAGGAAATACCGTTGAGCGCGGAGGGCTTGCAAAAATGCCTAGCTTCGTCAATTTCAACATTTTGTTCAACATATTTAGTGAAAATATAACAAAACGCGGGCGGTGACTTTCGTTTTTATGCACCATAAATACCATCTTTTGCGCTTCTTGTCAACAATAATTTGCAGAATTATTCAACTTTTTTTGTAAAACCTATTGACTATTTCAAAAGTCGCGATAAAATGATGCCGTAACCCCCCGCGAGGCGTCCGGCGGCTGCCGGACACGGAAATTCAGCCCGACACAGGAGGTCATAATGAAAAAAACAACCGTTTTGAAACGAATGATCGAAAACAACGAGTTCTTTGTTCTGCCCGGCGGCGGCTGCGCGCTGCACGCAAAGGTCGCGGAGGCCGTCGGCTTCAAGGTCGCATACATGTCCGGCATGAACGCCTGCGCCACGGTTTTCGGCGTGCCGGACGCCGGTCTGCTCACACTCACGGAGATGGTGGAAAACGCCGGCCGCATGGCGAACGCCGTGAACATTCCCTTGATCGCCGACGCCGACCAGGGCTTCGGCAACGCCATCAACGTCCGCCGCACGGTGCAGGAGTATATCCGCGCAGGCGTCGCGGGCATACATATTGAAGATCAGGTCGCACCCAAGCGCTGCGGCTTTGTGCAGGGAAAGCAGCTCGTATCCATCGAGGAGGCCGCCGGGAAGTACCGCGCTGCCGTAGATGCCAAAAACGAGCTTGACCCCGACTTTGTCATCATCGCCCGCTGCGACGCGCGCACTGCCGCCAACGGCGGTCTCGACGAGGTCGTCCGCCGCCTGCGCGCCTACAAGGAAGCCGGCGTAGACATGCTGTATATGGAAGGCCCCCTTTCCGTAGAGGAGATCCGGCAGGTTCGTGCCGCCGTAGACGGACCTTTCACCGCCACGACGATCGAGCTGCGTCCGATCCCCTCGCTGCAGGAGCACATTGATCTCGGCATGAGCTGCGTGATTGTCCCCTCGCTCGTGTCCCGCGCGGGATACTACGAGAGCTGGGATTTTGCGAAGGAATTCATGGATCGCGGCATGGACGCCTATAACGACATTCTGGAAAAGCGCAAAAACCACCCCATCTTCGAGTTTGAGCTTTTCAAATTCCTCGGCTTCGGTCAGATCCGCGAGCTGGAGGGCAAATACCTTTCCGCGGAGGCCATGGCCAAATACGCAGCCTCCTCCGGCGTTTACAACCCCGATGCGAAATGACCCGAAACACTCGTTTGCAAGTACAGAGAAAATAAGAGAGGTGCTGCCATCATGGGAATGACAATGGTCGAAAAGATCCTCGCCGCGCATGCCGGACGCGCCAGGGTCGTCCCCGGCGAATACGTCTGGGCGAAGGTTGACGAGACGAACGCCATGTACGATACCTTTGAGGACATCGAAAAGCTCGGCGTTAAATCCGTCTGGGACTGCGACAAGGTCTACTGCGTGAGTGACCACTCCGCGCCTCCGGCCAACATCAGCTCTGCCGAAACGGTCAAGGAGCTGCGCGAATACATTAAAAAATATCATATCAGTAACTGGTACGAATACGGTCGCCATGGCATCGTCCATCAGGTGAATCCGGAAAAGGGCTTCGTTCGCCCCGGTGAGCTGATCGCCATGATCGACTCCCATTCCACGACCTACGGCGCGTTCAACGCCGCCTCCTGCGCCATCTATATGGACGCGGTATATCTGCTCATCAAGGGCGAGCTGTGGTTCAAGGTACCGGAAACGATCAAATTTAACATCACCGGCAAGCTCCCCTCCTGGTGTATGGGCAAAGACGTCATTCTCCGCATCGCCGGAGACTACGGCACGGACGTTGGCCTTTACAAAGCCGCAGAGATCACCGGTCCGGTCATTAAAGATCTCTCACTGGCGGGCCGCTGGACGATCTGCAACATGGCCGCGGAGCTCGGGTGCAAGTTTGCCATCATGGAGGCCGATGAAAAGGTCTACGATTTTCTGAAAGGCCGCACAGACAAGCCCTTTACACCGGTGTTCGCCGACCCCGACGCGAACTACGCCGCCGTCTACGATATCGATGTGACCGGCATGAGCCCGCTGGTCGCCTGTCCTCATGACCCGAGCAACGTGAAGCCCGTGGAAGAAGTGAAAGGCACGCGCTTCGATCAGGCCGTCATCGGTTCCTGCACGAACGGCCGTCTGGAAGATTTTGCGATGGCATGCCGTATCCTGAAGGGACGCAAGGTGCATCCCGATGTCCGGCTGCTGATCATCCCCGCCTCCATGGAGGTCTGGCGCGATGCCATGAAGGCCGGGTATTTCGACATTCTGACGGAAGCGGGCGCACTCGTCTGCCATCCGACCTGCGGCCCCTGCGCGGGGCAGCATCTCGGCGTTCTGGCCGCGGGAGAGGTCTGCCTGTCCACCACGAACCGGAATTTCCAGGGCCGTATGGGCAGCCCGCAGTCTGAAGTGTATCTGGCGAGCCCTGCCACCGTCGCGGCGAGCGCCGTCAACGGCGTCATCACCGATCCGAGAGAGTATCTGGAGGGCTGAATCATGAGTGAATCCAACATTCTTACTGGTCGCGTCTGGAAATTCGGTGACAATATCAGCACCGACCTCATCATGCCAAGCTTCGGCGCGATGAGCAGCCCTAACATGGACCCGCACGAAGCGGCGCTCTTCTGCATGCGCGCCAACCGTCCGGACTGGGCCGAAAAGGTTCGCCCCGGCGATATCGTCATCGCGGGCAAAAACTTTGGCTGTGGCTCGAGCCGTCCCGCCGCCAAAATGCTCAAGGGTCTGGGCATTCAGCTCGTCGTCGCCGAATCGGTCGCGCGAATCTTTTTCCGCAACAGCATCAATCTCGGTATGGCGATTCTCTCCTGCCCCGGCGTCCACGATGCCTTTGAAGAGGGCGAGACGATCGAAGTCAACATGGAGACCGGAGAGATCCGCTCGTTGGACACCGGGCGAACGATCCGTGGTGAGGCGTTGCCCTCCGACAGTCCTCCCGCACAGATCCTCCGCGCCGGCGGTCTGATCCCCATGCTCGAAAAGCAGCTCGCCGCCGAAGACAACGCAAAGTAAGCAACCAGCCGCCAATAATCACATTCACACACAAGGAGGAAAACCATGGACACCATCATTCGCAACGGCAAACTCGTTATCCCCAAGGTGGGCATCGTTGACGGCGACATCGCCATCGAAAACGGCAAAATCGCCGCCATTCTGTCGCCCGGCACGGCATGCGAGGCCGAGACCGTCATCGACGCCTCCGGCAAGTACGTCTTCCCCGGCTGCATCGACCCGCACGTTCATTGGGGCTGCTATCAGGACATGGGCGTTGACACCCGCATGGAAAGCGCCGCTGCCGCTATCGGCGGTTACACCACCTGCCTGCAGTACCGCCGCACCCCCGGCCCGAACTTTGAGCCGCAGTATGTACAGCAGCTGCTCGATGTCATGACCCCCAATAGCTACATTGACTACGGCCTGCAGCTTTTTATCACCAAGCAGGACCACAAAAACACGGTCGATCTTGCCGTGAAGGAAATGGGCGTCAGCTCCTTCAAATTTTTCACGACCGAGCGCAATGTGGATGTGGACATCCGCGGTCTGCGCGATTCCGGTATTCCCGAGCCCTATACCGACGGCTTTATGTACGAAAGCATGCAGGAGCTCGCGAAGTATGACGGCAATGTCGTCGCGAACTTCCACCCCGAAAACATCGAGCTTGTTGAGACCGTTGCACCAAAGGTGAAGGCCGCAGGTGAGATGGGTCTTGCCGCCTGGGATCATGTCCGTCCCGAGATTGCCGAGGCCGAGACGGTCTCCCGTCTCTCCTACTTCTCCGAAAAGACCGGCTGCCCGCTCTACTGCGTTCACATCAGCTGCGCCGAGGCAGCCGAAAAGATTGCGCAGGGAAAGAAGACGAACCTGCGTCTCTACGGCGAAACGACGCCGCACTATCTTGTGCTGAACACCGACTCCCCCTGTGCCGAGCTTGGCAAGGTCAACCCCCCGCTGCGCGAGGCGCACAACAACGACAAGCTCTGGCAGTATCTCGCGGACGGCACGCTCGACACCGTCGGCTCCGACAACTGCGCCAACGTCCGTGCCGACAAGGCCGGCACGATTTGGGATGCCGCCTGCGGCTTCCACGGAACTGGCACGATGCTCCCCGTCCTCCTCAGCGAGGGCTACCATAAGGGCAAGATCAGTCTGGAGCGCATCGCGGAGGTCACCTCTTACAATGTTGCCAGGATCTTCAACATGCCCGAAAAAGGCAAGCTCCAGCCCGGTACGGACGCCGATCTCGTCATCGTCGATCTCGATAAGGAAAAGGTCGTCAACGCCGCTGATCTAAAGTCCTACTCCGACTTCAGCGTGTTTGAAGGCTGGAATCTCAAGGGATGGCCGGTCATGACTCTTGTTCGCGGCAGCATCGTCGCCAAAGACCGCGAGATCGTCGGCGAACCCCACGGCCAGTATCTCAAGCGCAACGCGTTTCTGAGCGTCTGAAATTTCAAACAAAAAATATATAAAAGGAGATCAATCCATGGAACAGATCTGGAAAGACATGCTCACCGAGCACGATAAGAAGTGTCTCGCCAACCAGTCCTCCTTCCAGCCGCGCCGCGGTCTGGGCAGTAAGCCTGCGCTCATCGTCATCGACATGCAGAAGGCCGTCATCGGCGACGACATGCCCATCTACGAGCAGCAGGATCGCTATCCCTACGCCTGCGGCAACTTTGCCTGGGCTGCCATCCGCCACATTGAGAAGCTCATTCCCTACTGCCGTGAGCACGGCATCCCCGTGGTCTACTCCAAGCACTGCTATCGCCCCGAGTACGGCTTCGCCGGCCGTCCGGCTAACGATGTCTTCGCCGCCGATAACCCGAACTGCGATATCATCCCGGAGCTCACGCCTGTGATCCCCGGCGACACCGTCGTGGAAAAGCAGGGGCCCAGCGTGTTCTTCTCCACGAACGTAAACAACTCCCTGCGCAGCAAAGGCGTTGACACCGTTCTAATCGTTGGCAACACCACGAGCGGTTGCGCCCGCGCCACCGCTATCGACGCGACCAGCCTGAGCTTCAAGACCGCGCTGATCGAGGAGTGCGTGTTCGACCGTCTGGAAATGGCGCATCGCGCCAACATGTTCGACATTCAGTACAAGTACTGCGACGTTCTTCCCATCGCCGAAGTTTACGAGTATCTGGAAGGTCTGAACAAGTAAGGAGCGCACGGCCATGTCTGGTACGCTTCCTCTGTTTGAAAAATATCCCGCCCTGTCAGGGCTGCCCCATGTCCGTCTGGGTCTCTTCCCGACGCCCGTACAGGAGTTGCACGGTCTCTCCGAGAGCGACAACCGCGTGTTCATCAAGCGTGACGACCTCTCTGGTCTGGAGTACGGCGGCAACAAAGTGCGCAAGCTGGAGTTTGCTTTGGGCGAAGCCAAAGCAAACGGCTGTACGGATGTGATCACCTTCGGCTGCGACGGTTCCAATCATGCTCTCGCCACCGGCATTTACGCCGGCAAGCTCGGCATGCACAGCATTTCCATCCTGCGCACACAGCACAACACCCGCTATCTGCGCAAGAATCTGCTCAAGAGCGCCTTTTACGGCATTGAGCTCCATCACTGTGAAACAAAGCAGGAGATGGACGCGCTGACCGATACGCTCGTTGCCGAGCGCCTTGCAGAAGGAAAAAAAGCACCGTACATCGTTCCGGTTGGCGGTTCGTCGCCGCTCGGCACCGTGGGCTTTGTCAACGCCGCCTTTGAGCTGGCCGGACAGATCGCTGCCGGACAGCTCCCAGAACCCGATTACATCTACGCCGCCGACGGCACCAACGGAACAGTTGCCGGTCTGATGATCGGTTTGAAGGCGCTGGGTCTCAAAACGCAGGTGATCCCCGTCCGCGTCAACGACGAAAGCCGCGTCAACGTCGCCGCCATCTCCCAGCTCATCGATGACACCGTGGCGTTGCTGCGCGGATACGATCCGTCCTTCCCCGCCGTGCACATTCCCGCGGAGGACATTCCTCTCCTCCATGACTTCTTCGGCAGCGACTACGCGCTCTTCACCGAGGAAGGTGTGGCGGCGCTCCGACGCATGAACGCCATGTTCGGCATCCAGCTGGAGGGGACCTACACCGGCAAAACACTCGCGGCGCTGCTCGCCGCGGCGGAGAAAACGAGTGGCAAAACGTTCCTTTTCTGGAACACACTCAACTCCCGTCCGTCGCCTGACGGGCTGGAGACCATCGATTACCGCACGCTGCCCACCGGCTTCCACAGCTACTTTGAAACACCCGTGCAGCCGCTGGACCGCTGACAAGGAGGATAAATCATGAAAGTTATCAGCACCCCCAACGCGCCAGCCGCCATCGGCCCCTATGCGCAGGGCTATATTGCAAACGGCATGGTCTTCACTAGCGGCCAACTTCCCGTCGATCCCGCCGCGGGAACGATGCCGGAGGGCATTGCCGCGCAGGCGGAGCAGAGCTGCAAAAATGTCGGCGCCGTGCTTGCGGCCGGCGGGACCGGGCTCGGCAGCGTGATCAAGACCACCTGCTTCCTCGCGGATATGAACGACTTTGCGGCGTTCAACGAGGTTTACGCCCGCTATTTTATCAACTGCCCGGCCAGAAGCTGCGTTGCAGTGAAAGCGCTTCCCAAAAATGCCCTGTGTGAGATCGAAGCCGTTGCGGAACTCACGCCCTGAGAGTTCTTTTGCAGCCGGGCGTTTTGCGCTTACCTGACCTCCGGCGCAAAACGTCCGGGTTCCTCCGGTAAAATGGCCGCATCCCATACACGCAAAAAGCCCCCGAAGACAGGACTTTTCCTGTCTTCGGGGGCGTCTCTTTTTTCTCTCCGACGGGCCGGCTCTTCCATGAGGCCGTTCTGCGGGGGGGAGTTTTGCATGGCTTTATTCAGTCGTCGAGGTCTATGTCTCCGCTGACGGTTTCGATCTTGAATGTCCGCGTACCCTCGCTGCCGCTGCGGATGCCGGAGATGTCGCCGCTCACGGTGGTGACCGTGCCGCCGAATTCATCCGCGTGCAGCAGCTCGCCGGAGATGTCGCCGCTCGTGGAAGTGAACGTAAGGCTCTGCGTATCGACCTCGTCCAGCTCCAGATCGCCGCTTGTCGTGTCGGTCTCAATGCCCGCGGCGGAGATGTCGTCCAGGTCGATATCGCCGCTCGTGGTGTGCAGCGTCAGCACGCCGGTGAGCTCCGCGTTCCGCACGGAAATGCTCCCGCTCACAGACGAAAGGCTCGCGCTCTCCGCCTTCACATCAGAAATATTCATATATCCCGAGGTCGTGCCGGCTGTTATCGTGCCGCCGCGGGTCGTGCTGACAAAAATATTTCCGCTCGTCGTGATGAGTTGTGTCTCCGCGACCTTCAGCTCCGACGCGCTGACCGCGCCGGAAGCGCTCGATACGCGGAGCGTGAGCTGCGGGCTCACCAGCCCGCTCACATATACATCGCCGGACTGCGTTGCCGCGTCCACCGTGCCGACCCATTTTTCCGGAATGCGGATGATGACCGCATCATCGTCCGAGACGGCAAGGCGCTGGAAAAGGCCGGGCTTTTTCTCCGTGATGCGAAGCACGCCGCCGTCGAGCACAACGCTCACGCGGTCCGGCGTTTTCGCGCCCCGCGCGGCGATCGAGACGGTCTTGTCCGTCGTGGAATAGATGTTCACCTCAAGCTCGCTGAGCTGCACGCTCACGAAGCTGCACTCGCCGGTCTCCGTATCGGCAGAGGTAAATGCAATATCGTTGTAGGCATAATTGTCCGGAGAATAGTCCCAGCCGAGCGTCACGCCGACGAACACGCCCGCCGCAATGAGCAGCGCGCCGAGGACAAGAAGCACCTTTTCGCCTTTTTTCATCACGATTTCTCCTTTATCATCCGAGATCGTTTTTGAGTTCAAAGAGCAGCCGGAGCGCCTCCAGCGGGGAGAGCGTGTTGGGATCGACGGCGCGCAGCCTCTCGGCCACAGCGTCCGCGCCGACGTCGGCGAGACTTACCTGATCGCTCTCGGGCTTTGCCGGGGACGTCACCTTTACCGCCGCGCCCTGCGCGTTGAGCTCCCTGAGATGCGCGTCCGCAGCGCGGATGACGCTCTCCGGCACGCCGGCGAGCTTTGCGACCTCGATGCCGTAGCTCTCGTCGGCGGCGCCGGGCAGGATCTTGCGCAGGAAGAGGAGCTTCCCGTTCTGCCGCTTGGCGCTGATATTATAGTTGCGCACACCGGGGATCGTCCCCTCAAGCGCGGAGAGCTCGTGGTAGTGCGTGGCGAACATCGTCTTTGCGCCGAGCTTTCTCGCGTCGGCGCAGTATTCGAGCACCGCGCGGGCGATGGCCATGCCGTCGTAGGTGGACGTGCCGCGCCCGATCTCGTCAAGGATGAGCAGGGAATCGGCGGTCGCGTTCTTCAATATGGATGCGACCTCGCTCATCTCGACCATGAACGTCGATGCGCCGCCCGCAAGGTCGTCGCTCGCGCCGATGCGCGTGAACACGCGGTCGCAGATGCCGACCGTCGCGCTGCGCGCCGGGACGAACGAGCCGATCTGCGCCATGAGCACGATGATCGCCGTCTGGCGCATGTAGGTGCTTTTACCGGCCATGTTCGGCCCCGTCACGATGGCGACGCGGTCGTCGGTGTCGTTCAGGTGCGTGTCGTTCGGCACGAAGAGCGTATCGCGCTGCATCTGCTCAACGACCGGGTGGCGTCCCTCGGTGATCGTGAGCGTATGCGATACCTCGATCTCCGGGCAGACATAGTTGTTGCGCACCGCGACCTCGGCGAGCGAGCAGAGCGCATCGAGCTCCGCAAGCGCCGCGGAGAGCGCCTGCAGCTCGTCCACGCGGTCGCCCACCTGCCGGAGCACGTCGCGGAAGAGGTCGTATTCGAGCGTTTCGATCCGCTCGCGGGCGGACGAGATATCATCCTCCAGCTTTTTGAGCTCCGGGGTAAAGTACCGCTCGCCGTTGACGAGTGTCTGCTTGCGTATGTATTCCTCCGGCAGCTCCACGGCTCCGGCGGAGTTCGGCACGTCGATATAATACCCGAACACCTTGTTGTAGCCGACCTTGAGCTTCTTGATGCCGGTGCGCTCCTTTTCCCGCGCCTCCAGCTCGGCGACGCACTTCGCGCCGTTGTCGCGGATGTTGCGCAGACGGTCTACCTCCTCGCTGTAGCCGGAGCGGAGGATGCCGCCCTCGCGCACGGAGAACGGCGGCTCGTCGCAGATGGCGCGGCGCAAAAGCGTGCAGAGGTTTTCCAGCGGCTCCGTCGCGGCGATGGAGCGGAGCATCCCGCTCTGGTATTTGCCGAGCTGCGCGAAGATCTCCGGCGCGGCGGAGAGATAGTTCCCGAGCGCGAGCATGTCGCGGCCGTTCGCCGCGCCGTACACGGCGCGGGATGTGAGCCGCTGGATATCGCCGACGGTCTTGAGCTTTTCGGTGAGCTCGGCGCGGCCGACGTTATCGCGGAAGAGCTCCTCCACCGCGGCGAGCCGCCGCCGGATCGCCACCGGGGAGAGCAGAGGGCGCTCCACCCAGCTGCGGAGCATGCGCCCGCCCATCGGGGTCTTGGTCTTATCCAGCACCCAGAGAAGGCTGCCGCGCTTTTCGCCGGTGCGCAGGTTTTCCGTCAGCTCGAGATTGCGCCGCGCCGCGGCGTCAAGCTCCATATACCGGCCCCGCGTGAAGATATCCGGCACGCGCAGCTGCGACATGTCGCCGCGCGCCGCGTCCGTGAGATAGGTGAGCAGCGCGCCGAGCGCGAGCGTCGTCATCTCGTCGAGCTCGGGGGCGTTTTCGCCGTACTGATTTGCAATGGCCTTGCGCGCGTTTTCGGGATCGAACCGCCCCGCAGCGGGCTCCACGCGGCTGCCGAGCCGCTTTTCGAGCGTGTCGCGGATGTCGCGGCTGAGCATCGCCTCCGGCGCGAGCACGCACTCGCGCGGGCGGAAGCGGGAAATTTCGTTCTGGATGTGCATCGCCGCGTCCAAATCGAACGACGCCGCGCACACCTCGCCGGTGGATACGTCCGCAAAGGCGCACCCGCCCGCCTTGCCGCGCAGCATGACCGCGCCGAGATAGTTCGATTCGCCCTCGCGCAGCATGGAGGTCTCCATGATCGTGCCGGGGGAGATGATGCGCACGATATCGCGCGATACGAGCCCCTTGCAGAGCTTCGGGTCCTCCATCTGCTCGCACACGGCGACCTTGTAGCCCTTGGCGATGAGCTTGGAGATGTACTGCTCCGCGCTGTGGTACGGCACGCCGCACATCGGCGTGCGCTCGTCCTCGGGCTTGCCGCGGTCGCGCGTCGTGAGCGCAAGATTCAGCTCGCGCGCGCCGAGAACGGCGTCATCGTCGAACATCTCGTAAAAATCGCCCAGCCGGTAAAAGAGCAGGCAGTCGGGATGCTCGGCCTTGATGGCGTTATACTGCATTTTCATGGGGGTGGTTTCTGCGGGCAATGTCTTTCTCCCCTTTACTCCGTGATCTCGCCGAAGAGCGCGAACGTATTGCTTGAAACGATGCGCGCGTTGGCCCACGATCCGATGAGCGATTCGTCCCCGCGCAGATGCACGAGCCGTCCCCCGGCGGTGCGCGCCGAGAGCGTATAGTCGCCGTTTTTCGCCGTGCCGTCGATGAGGACGCGGAAGGTCTTCCCCTCCTGCGCGCGGTGCAGCTCGGCGGAGACGCGCCCCGCGCTCTCCACGAGCCGGTCGAACCGGTTTTGAATGACGGAGCGCGGCGTATCGTCCTCGATCTTTGCCGCCGGGGTACCCGGACGGCGGGAATAGATGAACGTGAACATCGAGTCAAAGCGCACCTTTTCCGTAAGCGCGAGCGTATCGAGAAAATCTTCCTCCGTCTCGCCCGGGAAGCCAACGATCACGTCGGTCGTGAGGACGAGGTTCGGGATGTATTTCCGCGCAAGATCGACCTGCGCGAGATACTTTTCCGCCGTATAGCCGCGGTTCATGGCGCGCAGGATCCGGTCGCTGCCGGACTGCACGGGCAGATGGATGTGCGGGGCGCACTTTTCGCACTCGGCCATGGCCGCAAAAAGGCGCTCGGTCGCGTCCTTGGGGTGGCTCGTCATAAACCGGATGCGGAAATCGCCCGGAATGGCGTTGACCTTGCGCAGAAGCTCCGCAAAATCCACATCCTCGTCCAGCCCCCGGCCGTAGGAGTTCACGTTCTGGCCGAGAAGCGTAATATCCTTATACCCGGCGGCGACGAGCGCTTCGGCCTCGCGCACGACGTCCTCGCTGCGGCGGGAGCGCTCGCGCCCGCGGACGTAGGGGACGATGCAGTACGAGCAGAAGTTGTTGCACCCGTTCATGATGGAGAGCCACGCCTTCACGCTGCCTTCCCGCTCGCGGGGGAGACCTTCGGCAATGGATTCGGTGCTCTCGGCATCGAACACGCGCCCCTTCGCGCCGGAGAGACCGTGGACCTGCAGCGTTCTCTCAAAAAGCTCCGGGAAGCGCCAGAGCTCGTGCGGGCCGAAGCAGAGATCGACCATGCGGTACGACTTTTTCACCTGCTCGCGGATCTCCTCGCTCTGCGCCATGCAGCCGCAGAGAATCACGATGCGTTCCGGGTGGACGCGCTTTAAATGCGTGAGCGCGCCGACGTTGCCGAACACGCGCATCGTCGCGTGCTCACGCACGGCGCAGGTGTTCACGGCGATGACGTCCGCTTTGTCCTCGTCGTCGGTCATCGTATAGCCCATGCTGCGGAGATAACCGCGCAGCACCTCGCTGTCGGACTCGTTCTGCTGGCAGCCGTAGGTGTCTACCATGGCGAAGCGCTCGCCGCTGCCGAGGGCGGAGCGGACGCGCGCGCATATCTCTTTCTGCCGTTCGATCTCCTGCGCGGAGACCTCGGTTCTCTCGTAGGGCATAGATCTATTTCCTTTCCGTGTATCCTTGTGAACGGCCCCCTTGTGCAAAGGGGGCTGTCAGCCGGAGGCTGACTGGGGGATTGTAGCTTTCGGAAAACGACAATCCCTCCGTCACGGCTTCGCCGTGCCACCTCCCTTTACACAAGGGAGGCTTTTCTTCCGATAATAGAGTATTTTAACATTTTGCTCTGGATTCCGCAACGGCTTTGCTTTATAATCAGAATGAAATATTATCGATTCCCATTCTGGAGGTACATATATCATGCCGGTCATCCACGTCCTTTCGCCGCACGTCGCCGACCTTATCGCCGCGGGCGAGGTCGTTGAGCGCCCCGCCTCGGCGGTCAAGGAGCTTTTGGAAAACGCGGTGGACGCCGGAGCGCGCACCGTCGTGCTTGAGCTCCGCGCCGGAGGGCGGGACTATATCCGCGTCACGGACGACGGCGTCGGCATGGCGCCGGAGGACGCGGGCGTGTGCTTTCTGCGCCACGCGACGAGCAAGCTCTCGGACGAGCGCGGGCTCGAGGCCATCGGCACGCTCGGCTTTCGCGGCGAAGCTCTCGCGGCGATCAGCGCCGTTTCGCGCATCACGCTCACGACGCGCCGCCGCGGCGCTGCCATGGGCGTGCGCGTGGAGGTGGAGGCCGGGGAGATCGAGAACCCCTATGTCTTCGAGCACAGCAACGAG
>OGWZ01000896.1_pt1 | contig 30727 bp, 34 predicted proteins | sample 1576141 | NCBI WGS metagenome assembly OGWZ01 (sample SAMEA3541512, study PRJEB24748) | human gut metagenome | biome: human gut; feature: human-associated habitat; material: faeces | place: China | collected 2012
ACGAGCTTTCATCTCGGCTACAAGTAGCCGAGAATTCCCGCCTGATTTCTTAAATGTCGTGTTTTTTGTTATCTTTCTTTTTTTCTCACATATATAAGTTGACTCATGAGATGAAAGGAGAAATGAATATGAGTAATATTAATATCGAAACAAAGAACGGGGTTGTAATCGCAAAGGAACTTATGATTACAGATTACAATGACCTGGAAATCGGGACAACAGGATTTGAAATTGGCGATCTTCTCGTTGTTCATTCAAAAGATGAAAGCGAGAATTGCCTGGCAGTAATTACTGCTGTTCAGGGCTACCATGAAGACGCTGATTCATATGAAAAGTTTCTTGAGGGCGATGAAGAAATTCAAGAATTTTTAAATCAGCCGGAGGCAGATGGTTCTGCGGAATGGATAACCGAGAATGACCAGTATTTAGTGTGCTGGGAAGAAATCGCCAAGATTGAAAAGAAGATTGCATTTGAAGATGCAGTCAGCTGGTGCTAAGCACCATAAGGAGGAAACAGAATGGGGAAAATAACTTACGCTACCTGTGCGCGAGACGTAGAAGCTTACGCTGATTGCGAGAGCATATTCTCGTTGATTCAGGAGAAAGTAGCAAAAGGTGCTAATCTTGACCCGGACAACATTGACCTTGATTTCGTAGATAACAAGTTTTGTTCAACCTTTAGTATTGGAGATGAATGCGCAGCCATCGATATGGACGCTGTTTTTTCAGGTCTTGCCGAATTATTGTGCAACGATATTGCTGCCAATGCGACTGATTTTGACTTCGAATACACTGAGGGATGCGAAGAATTTGATGATTGGAAAATCTACATCAAAGGAATAGAATCCCACAATGTTCAAGTTGAAACCTGGGCTGCCACACGAGAAGAACCTGGATATAGAGAAGTTCATGGTGAAGAATTAGACTTTGATGAAAAGAAGGCTTTAATTTGGGCTAAAGAACAAGTCAAGAAAATCAATACGGAAAATATTAAGAAACTCTTTGCTAAGGAAAATTTTATTCCTCGCAAAGAGTGGGTAGAAGGTCGATACGATAGAAAGGTAAAAGGTTTCCTTAAAATCGAACACGTAGCTTCTGACCCGTTGCTTGAAAAAGAAAAAGCAGTTATTGCTGCTATGAATTTTTCTGACGAAGAGCTTGAAACAGCCTTCTCTCAAGTTGGATTTGGTTGGATTATCTCGGATGATTACGAGCTTGAAGAATCAAGTTATGATCCATCTGATGATTACGAGTTATGTGACTATTAAATTACTTAACATTAAAAAACAATGAGCTCAGAGATTTATTTCTTTGGGCTTTTTGTATGCAAAAAAATGCCGAAGCAAACAGGTTCCCCTGCTTTTCTTCGACACTTTCTTTTCTATTTTTCCTATTTGCTTTTTGGAATTATATTCCAATTTTCAAGGACGTCCTGAATTTGATCATGCAAAGTATCATAATCACCGCCGTAAATAATAGCGACATTTTCTTCTCCGTCTTCGACTGCTTCAGGATTAGAAATTTTTACACTTTTTTCATCAAGGAAGTCCTCAAACAGATCAATGATCTGCCCAATAAATTCCTCTTTGTCATTTCTGTTAATACTCATAATGTTTCCTCCTGTTTTTACAAAAAATTTACGCATATACAGCTGATGTATCAAAGTCTATTTTTTTAAATCCAAAAGAATCACAGAAATAAGCTCCCTTGTTTTCTTCGTCTAATATTTCTACAATATCAGATACAGAAAGAGAATGCCCTGTGAAATCAGTAGGTCTTTCTACGTTAAATTTATGAAATACATCTTCAAGATCATTGCAATCGCAAACGTTTGCATACACCTGAGAATATTGCGGGATTTACCTGCCCCGCAATATTTAACGTGTTTTCTAAATTTTCGAATTTAACGCTTTTTGTGTCTTTGTCCGTGTTAATTTGATAAATTCGTACGTTCATCATTTGTTTTTTCCTTACTGCTTTCCGGTAGAGCCAAATCCACCGTCTCCGCGTCCTGTAGTATCTAACTCGTCAACTTCCTCAAAGTCCATGTCATAACGCTTTTGAAGAAGAATCTGAGCAATTCTATCTCCATGTCTGACAGAACGAGTCACTTCAGAGTCGTTGTGCACGGCCACAAGGTATTCACCCCTATAGTCTTCATCAATAACTCCTACGCAGTTCGCAGGTCTGAGACCTTCTTTCGAAGAAAGCCCACTTCTTGCATATACACCCACGTAGAATCCTTCGGGTGGGGCCATTCTAAGCCCTGTACCGATAAGCATTGTTTGGTGAGGCATGATTGTAACCAGCGCATTTTTGTCTGGTAAGCAGGCATAAACGTCGTATGCTGCTGCCTTTTCACTGCCTCTTGTTGGAAGTTTTGCTTCCTTGTTCATTCTTTTTACTTTGATATTCATTTTTTGTTTCCTCCTAATAGTTTTCTAAAATATCATTCAAAAAGTTTTCTGTCTCAACTTCTTTTGCTGTTGTTGTAGCAACGCCGACCGCTTGTTTTGCAAGCTGATCGGCTATTTCATTGCCTTCGATCCCGGTATGACCTTTTACTTTCAAGAATTTAATCTTCATTCCTTCTTTTTTAAGTTTTTGGACATAATCACGATATTGACATACAGGATTATCTGCTTCAGTTTCTCCTTTTTTAAGGTTTACCTTCCAGGTTCCTTTTGCCCATTCTTCTATCCCCATATAGTCATAGATTACAGTGACCTCGTTAAGCCCGAGTTCAACTGCTTTTTCAATCCCTGCCTGGGCTCCTAAAATCTCGCCCGCGATATTTCGCATGCTGGCAAGTCTAGGGTTAGAACCGTGGCCTATAATCTCATGTCGCACTCCATTTACAGAAAGAAAACCTCCATATCCGTAAACACCTGTTTTTGCATTAAATGAACCGTCTACGAAGGCGTAAATATCCGGCAGTGTTCCATCAAAGTCTTCATTTGCCTCTTTCATGAAATCTTCTGCTTCGGTTAAAGAATTGAAAGATTTGAACACTGGGCCAGAAAATCCGGCTGTTTGAGCCTTGCATTCGTCCCAAGTATCATAGATCCCGGGGACTCTTCCTTTTTTTACAGCATAATATTTTTTTGCCATATCTTTATTTCCTCCTTATTTGTTTTTTAATTTTGCCCACGAAAGTTTTAAGTGTGCAGAGTAGTGAGAAGCTCTGATTCAAAGCCTAATTTGTCTGCCATATCCTCGATCAGACATCTTTTTGATGAATCAGAAATGCGTTCTACCCATAACTCTATTTTAGACATGGAATGAAACCATTCTATAGTCTTTTTCTGTGCTTCTTCTTTTGAAAGATGATTTTCTTCCATTTCATCTTTCATACTCCATGTCCAATCGCTGTCATAAACATTTTCAATCAAAGTTTCTTTTGAAAATAATTCACTTATATGAGAAATCTTATTTTTCTGCATATGTTTTTCTAAAAACTTTTGTGCGGCATAACTTCTTGTTACAATTTTTGTCATATCTTGTTTCCTCCTTTCATCTTATGAATCATTATCTATATGTCGGATTTTATGGTGCATAAGAAAAACGAATTCCAAATAATTCTGACACTATAGCAAAAAACCCTGGAATACCAAGGCTTTTATTTTTTTGCAAATATTGTCAGTTGCTGCTGTTTTTCTTTTTCCTTTTGTATTCCTCATCGAGACGTTCGTGTTCGTCGTACATATAATTTAAAAAGAACCCATAGCGGTTTTCCTCATTGAATTCGAGTACTGCGGTCTTTGCTTTATTAAACAGTTCAGGCATTTCAATCGCTTCGTTTATGAATTTTGAATCACCACTTTGTTCTGTCCCAATTACATTGCCAGGCCCTCGCATTTTGTAGTCTGCTTCTGCAATATCAAATCCGTTGCTCAAGTTTTTCATTGCATGCACTCGTTCATTACTCGTATCTGCCGTAAGAAGCAGGCAATAAGACTGCAGATCCTTACGACCAACACGACCTCTCAGCTGATGAAGCTGAGAAAGTCCAAAACGTTCTGCCTGATGGATTATGATGATTGTTGCATTTGGGACATTTACGCCAACTTCAATTACTGTAGTTGAAACCAGTACCTGAAGTCTGTTTTCTTTAAAATCATTGATTATCTGATTGAATTCATCCGCTTTCATACGTCCATTGATAACTCCGACTTCATATCCTTTTGGTCCCAGTGCGGCTTTGTAATTTGCCCCAATTGTATCTACTCCGGTAAGATTTACCTCTTCGTTATCGTCGATTGCTGGACACACAACGTATGCCTGATGGCCTTTTTTGAGCTCATTTTCTACAACCACATATGCGATAGATTCATTTGAACGAAAGTCTGTCTTGATCGGAAGACGACCAGAAGGTTTTACTACAATTCTTACGATATCCTTATTTGTGTAGATAGACATTGTAAGTGAACGAGGAATTGGCGTTGCTGACATCTCGATCGAATGACAACCAGGAAGTGCCTTATTGAAAAGTTCTAATTTCTGTTCAACTCCAAATTGTTGTTCTTCGTCTAGTACAACAAGCCCCAAATTATTATATACAACGTCACTACTGATACAGCTGTGTGTCCCCACAATTAGTGATACTTTTCCTTCTTTTATCAGTTTTAACGATTCTTTTCTTTCTTTCTTTTCAGCTGCGCTCGAACCGGAACGCAAATATACGCATCCAATACCAAGCTTATCGGCATATTCTTTTATTTCCGCGTAATGCTGTCCAGCAAGGACTGTTTTGGGAGCCATCAGAACTGTCTGGTAACCATTTTCGTGGGCGGCAATCATCATGCAGATTGCAACCAGTGTTTTTCCACATCCAACGTCACCTTCAACAAGGGCATTTAACCTTTTGCCTTTTGCGATTTTCCACAGCATATAGCTTATGGCGTCGGCCTGCCCTCCCGATAGGATCCCAGTTTCTTTATCGATTAGTTTGCTTCGATCCTCAAGCTTTGTAAGGCTGTAAGGGATAATCTCTGTCATGAATTTTCTCGTTAAATCCAATTTTGAGAATTTGATTCCGCTTTTTGAAGGAAGTTTTGAATTTATTTCCTTGAGTCCACTGCAAAAATGAACAAGATCGTAAAAAGCAAATTGTTGTTTGGCGGCTTCAAGATCCCTCATTGTTGCTGGGTTGTGTATTTTATCCAAAGCCTCTGTATAGCGCATAAGCCCATAAGCACTCCTGATTGGAGCCTCTAAGATTTCATGTTGCATTGGAAGCAAATGATTCAGCATTGATGTAAAAGCTGTGTCTTTTACTCCCCCGATTTTTGGATAAATAGGATAGATTTTCTTTTTGAAAGCCGTCTCGTATTCTATGCCATTCCCATTTCCAACATTTTTCTCTGGAGTAATGTAATATCCTCCGTATGTATCATCAATCGTCAACTTCCCATATACAATAACCTCTTTATTAAGAAACGGCGGATAAACGACGTTTGCGAGGTAATTGCATGCGTTGTGGGCGAATAAGCTGATATTAAACCAAGCGTTTTCCCCGCTACGAGTCTGTCTTCCTCTTGACACAAAACCCAGGGATACAAAAGGGTTTGCAGGTGTCCCCTTTCTATCTATGCGTAAAAGTTTTGCGCGGACAGCGATAAAATCTCCATCCTTGGCGTCTAAAATATCCGCAAACTGTGTATAGTCTCGGTATTTTCTTGGGAACCAGCGAACAAGATCTTCTTCTGTAAATATATGTTTTTTATTATATGCAATAATTTCACGCTTGGAGATCCCAAGTCTTTCGAGTTCCATGCCTTTTCCTCCTTCTTTTTCTTATTTTCTCTCTTATATAATAGCACAAAAAAGGTGGTTAGACAACGTAACCACTCTTTTTGTCTTATTTTTCATTATTTGCAATTTTTGCAAATGTAGCAATTTGTTTGTTGAGGCCAGTTTCTCTAAGCTGTCTTTTATCTGTTTGTACTGCTCTTTCGAGAGCCTGTCCTTGAATAATTAAAATGTCTTTTTTCTTGGCTCTGGTTTCTGCTACGTAAACCATGCTTCTCTCCAACATGTTTGCTGGATTTTCAGGGACAAGAACGATTGCGATTTCGCATTCGCTGCCTTGCGCCTTATGGATTGTAAGTGCATAGGCAAGGCTTACATCTGCTAAGTCCTTTCCCATTATTGTAATTAGTTCGTTATCAATGCAAAGTTCCAAGCATGCTTTCCCTGATGCAGATTTTCGAACGTTATAAACGAACCCCTCGTCACCATTCATATAATGCAGTTTGTAATTGTTTCGCCCCATAATAATTGGGTCTCCCTTGGAAAAGGTCATTCCGCCGTATACGATAGATTCTTCGAGTGATTGCTTGTTAAAGATTTCATGCATTTCAACATTCAAGTTTAAAGTACTTGGCAAATATTTTTTTTGTTTAACTGGAGAATACAACTTAATATGACTGATATTATCTGCTTTGTAATTTTTCTTCATGATATCAATCGCTATATCTCTCATTTGCCTTTCCGTTTCTACACGGTGTACCTCGAAGGTGCTATCTTCTATCAAATCTGATTTTCCTTCTCTGATTTTGATGCTATTTTCTAAAATTGCAGAATTCCCGCTTTGACGGAACACCTTCGTTAATCTGCAGACTTCGATGTTTTTATCATCCATAAGATCATGGAGAACATTGCCTGCTCCTACAGATGCCAGCTGTTCTTCATCTCCAACTATTAAAAGCAAAGCTCCCGTTTTAATTCCAGATACGAGCATCATAAATAATTCTGTGTCTACCATGGAAAACTCATCTGCAATAATTAAGTCATACGGCAGCTGATTATATTCGTCACGATACTGCATCGAATTCCCAAATGGCTTTACATCAAGAAGCTTATGGATTGTTTGAGCATATTCTCCTGTAACCTCACGCATACGCTTTGAGGCTGCCCCTGTTGGCGCGCAGAGCGCGACAGATGCTTCGGGAAACATTTTTCTGTAATAGGCTAATAAACCCTTTATAACGGTCGATTTCCCTGTCCCTGGCCCTCCTGTGAGGATTTTAACACCACCAGATGACATTAGTTTGAAAGCATCTCTTTGATGTTCTTCGTATGTGATGCCACAGTCTTTTTCGATCTCTTCTATTGTGACATTTTCTGTTGGAAACGGGTGTGCTCCTTTTACAAGGCGGATAATATGCCTTGCTGCTCTACTTTCTTTTTCGAATATACTGGTTCTATAGATCCTAACAGCTCCATCTTCATCGTACTGGATCACGAAATTCTTTTTTTCTTCTATGATTACAGAAAAAAGATACAGCTTATTTGTATGATAACCCATATTCGCTTGCTTTTCGATGAAATCGGCTGCTTTTGCAAGCATTTCGATTGTAAGGCAGGTATGTCCGTTTTGTGCAGCTCTATCGAAGCATTCGTAAATTAAAGCTAGTACCCTTTTTCTATTCAACGTTTTAATCCCATTTCTTTTTGCAATGGCCTCTCTTAAAACGAACGGAATATCAGCTTTAAAAAGGACATATGGATTTCTACGAATTCGTTCCATTGATTCATTCCCATATTCTTTGTATATTGCTTCGGCGTCTTCACATGTTCCGCCGATAGTTGCAATGTATGATACAAGTTCCTGCAACTCTGAATATTTCCTTATTTTTGATACAAATGAAGCCGCAGTCTGTAATGTTAATCCTTTGATTTTTGCAAATTCTTCTTTCGCCAATTCGTTTTCTCTACAATATTTAAAAACATCCCCATTTGCACGCTTCACGATTTCTTCTGCGGTTTTTTCTCCAATCCCATCAAATTGCTTGTCCGCTAAAAAAGCAATTGTGGTCGCGACATCTCTGCCGCATACTTCACAGGATTTAATACGAATACTCTGTTGATCTTTGGCAATTACACCCGTAATGTAAAGTGGAACGTTTCGTGGATATGTTGGAATTACTCCCAGGCATTTTATGCTTCCAAATTCTGTTCTTGGTATATCTTCCGCTTTTGAATTTATCGTGAAGATTGTAAAACCTGTTTTTTCGTCTCTGTATAAAGTTTTGTCGTATGAACCTAAGAAATCTACGTTCATTTTTGTTTCCTCCTTAAAAAGCAGCCCTACTACTCTTATTTTATATATGTCAGAAATAGGGCTAGTAGCTATTTTTACATACAAGTAGAATTAAAATTGCTGTCTTATCATATTTTAACACGCTTTGTTTTCGTATAAAAAAATCCCACTCATTGAGCGGGATCTAATCGGGGCGACGTACTTAACATACGCTTAGTATTCTTAACCATCCACCGACTATTGACCTGTCGAGGAGTAAGTACCTCCGGTATTCAAATTATAATTCGCATTTTGTTTATTGTCAACAAAATGCGTGCTCATCTGTATTACCAAAACTTTGCACGGACGTCAAATTTATATTTAAAATCAACAAAAAAAGAGCCTAGCATATGCTAGACCCTCTTCTTTTTAGTTTTTACCAACCTTGATATTCAACATCCATACCGAAATACCATTTTACTTCGTCACCACCGGAAAAATGATCTGCCAAGTCTTCTAAAGATTTCTCTCCGGATTTTAGCATCTCATAATCATTTCTGACATCGCTATTTTGATAATTCGCATACTTGTTGTACGAAATCTGCAGTCTGAAACGTTCCCCTTTTCTGATGAGTCTGTATTTTCCTGTATTTTTTGCAATCGGGTATGCGGCAATACATAACCCATACAGATCCGGATATTCTGGTGAATTGTGTTCACCCCAGTCTTCCAACTGAATATCTGTTCCGTTTTCTGATACAAATTTATCTAATATTTTCATATTGTTTCCTCCTCTTAAAGCTTAAATGTTTCAATTCCATGAGCCTTAAGTGCTTCTTCACAATCTGTAGTATTCACTGCGCTAAGCACGATATGATCATACTCATCCTTGTGTGCAAGTACCAATTCGAGAAGTTTTGTGAACGCGTCGCTATCAAGAACACTAAGCTCGTCGATAATCATAGTTCTAAAACCGCTTAATGTACTAAGTAAATCAAGAAGCAAGAACATTACACACGCTTTTTCTCCTCCAGATAATTGGCAATATTCTAAGAACGTATCATCTCCATGAATATCTGTAAGAACGGATACTCCTGTATCAGTTACAAACTTGACTTTCATACCAGGAAATAATCCTTTTGCTTTTTCGTTTACCGTATCAGTAAACGAATCAAGGTAGTAACCTGTGATTGACTGCTTTACAGCTCCTTTAGGAGAGAATTGAAGAACTAAAAATTCGTAATCAATAAGAGCTGATTCATACTTTTTAATGCTTTCGCCAAGTTTTTGAATCTTTTCTTTATTTGATACCAGGTTCTTATCTGTTGTCAATCTCTTGATTTCAGCATCGATTGTCGTAAGAGCTTCTGCTGGAGCAGGTGCTTCTGGGATTTTAGGTTCAAAACTCTTCATGCTTTCAAGCTGTGCCTGAAAATCCGCTTTACGTCTTGCTTCGGTAGCGTCTGCAGTTGCTTTCGTTAACTGAGCATCGATGGTAGTAAATTCTTCCATCAACTTCTGTCTTTCGGCCGCAGAAGTTTCGAAGTCAACCTTGATTTCTTTTAGTTTTCTAACAAAATCTGCCGCATACTTTGACATGTCAGTTGTACACGGGATATCAACTCCAAGCTTTTCTTTTGCGAAAGGACAGCTCTTTGAGTTTTCCTTCATTGCGTTAACAGTCGCAAACAACTGTTGTCCGGTTGCCTTTTCTGCTGCTCTCTTATTATCAAGAGCAACGATTGCATCATGAAGGTCTGACTTTTTCTGAGTCAACTTTTGGAGCTCTTCGTTAGAAACAGGCATTGCTGTAATTGCGGCAATCTGTTTATTCAAAGCTTCAATTCGAGTATCATACTGTTTCTTTGCAGCCACAGCAGAATCGTATGCCTGTTTTTGTGTTGCATATACAACAGCAGCATCACGACGCTTTGTCAAGCCATCTAACTTGGCCTGAATTTGCTCTGGAGTTTCCTCTGGCATCTTCATTGTAGCGTAATTTTCATAAACAGCCTTGCTTTTAGCAAGTGCCTGTTTTAAAGTTTTACGACGATCTACTAAGACGTTGTAAGCCTCATCGATTTTTGCTGTACCAAACTCTTCAACATCAGCTGGAAGCAGCTTCCCAAAGATCTCCTCGACAATTTTCTTCTGACTTTCTGTCAATCCGTCGATTCGGCTTGTGACGATGTCAACGGTCAACTGTTCTGGAAGATACTTTAAAAGTAATTCTCCGAACTGCTGATTTGTAAGACTTGTTAAAAGTTCTCCGGTAGCAGCTAATTTAGCTGTATCAATAGGCACTCCTGTTTCAGTTTCTAAATGCTGATTCATCACCTTTGCGGAAACTGTTTTGTTATCATAAGCGCACTTTATCGCCTTGTCTTTTTTGGCGAATTTTTGACGCATGAATTTATGACCACTTTCTGTCTCGATTTGAACAGCTGCAAAGTCTGCTCCTTTTGTGATAATTTCTCCATCAGGAATGTATCCTGTAAGTCCAAAACGCAATGCGTTTATAAAACTTGTCTTACCGGAACCATTCTTTGCACAAAGTGCGATAATACTTGGGAAATCGTAAGTATGTTTCCCCTTTAGTCCTGCGAAGTTCATAATACTTAAGCTTTTGATTTTCATTTTGTTTCCTCCTTAAATAGCTTTTTCTTTCTTTGATATGTTTGTTTTAGCGTGTTGTTCAGCGATGCCAACCAGTTCGTCGAAAATTTCTCTATCTGTCATCTTGTCGTTAACAGAATATCCGTGCCAAGTTCCTTTAGTCCCGTTTGACATTCCGTCATGGCTCCAATAGAACTTAAACCCGAGGTTTCCTGCTGCAACCCAGCTGTGCAAATTTTTCGAATAGTCGTCGAGTAATACGTTAACGTCTGCGCATCTCATGTAATCCTCTTTTTTCTGTCCATAAGGGACAAATGTTCGAGTATAGCCATGAAGGCCTACCTTTTTATCTAACCAGCGGCTTTTTTCCGGAACCGCAAGGCCATTGTCATACGCAGCGGATAGGATGTTTACATCATAACCAGCGCTGATCAGCCTGTGAACCACTCGAATAACGACTTCCTCAGCTACTAAATTTTCGAAGTAGCCAGGCAAGAATGTTTCTTCGATTGACGCATTTCCCCAACGGGCTAAAACGCCATCCATATCGAAGTTGAAAATAATGTTTCGTTTCATCATTTTTGTTTCCTCCTAGATTTTCTCCTCTTTTCTAATGATTCATTTTATAGATGTCGGAAATTTATTTCGGTAAGAAAAAACTGCGTCTATTATTGCAACAAAAATAGAGCCGCGATCGCGGCTCCGTAAATTTGGTTGTTTCCTTTGTGAGTTACAAAGATCTAGTTTATTCGGTTTCCACCCCGGCAAAAAAACTACCTTCGCTATTTTCTGTTGCTTCCGTGTCCTGTGCTACTGTTGTTTTTACTTCATTTTCTAAGAGAATTTTTTCTACTTCTGTTGGATCTGTTTCTGGCTGGGCATGCTCAATAACAACAAGATCATTTACAATAATATCTTCGAAGTTTCTTGTATTTCTACGAGAAGAATTTCTACGCGTATTACTTTCTGTCTGATAGCTTGTGTTTTTGCGTTTCGATGATACAAGAGCTGTCATGCACACCTTATCTCCTACATGGATTGGCGTATCACTTACTCTCATGTTAGACGAATACTGCACATTTACAAGCGATGGACGATGATCATCTTTTGCAGGATCTACTCTGAGCATGATTCTTGTCCACACGCGTGGTTTATCTGATCCCTCTTGGTTCTGAGCCTCGGATCTTGAAATTCTTACGATTTCACCCATAAGCGATACGTTGATAAAAGCATCATGATGCGCAAAGCCCTGACCAGCGCATTCCTCAGGGAAAGCTTCTTCGAGCTGTGTCTTGCTTAATTCGATTTTTTCCGCCACAAAGTACTGCACGTAGGACTGGCGTCCCCAGACTTCGTTACGGTAAGAATATGCTGTTACATAACCTTCAATATCCACGAAGCTTTGAACGGTAACATTTAATGGAAGGTCCGTATCAAAAGCAAATGATACGTAAACGGGTCTACTGTCTCGACCTCCTCTGATAAAGAGAATCAAGCTTCTGTGTCCATAATCGTCTCTTCCGATTCCGATAATTCTACCTCTTGCCCTTACTTTGTTGTGATTGTTAATTTGAATATCATTCATCTTTTTTCCTCCTTAGTCTTTTAGACTTTTTTTGTTTACTGCGATTTTAGGACCGGCAACTTGAAGTGTATTGGCTACTATACGCTTCTTAATACATATATGTCAGAAATTTATTTTGAACACAGGGTTTGGTAATAAAAAATAAAACTATCAAAAAACCCTGTATGTAAAATTTTAAAATTTGGATTTTCTGACATATAAAAGGTGGTCACTTATACTAGACCAATTTTTCAAAGGAGGGACAACACATGATAACAAATATTGGCAAAAATCTTGAGTTCTATTGTGGGAACCACGCGGAACCCATCCCAATGAAGATTATGAGTGGCGAAACAGCTTTTTACGCGTGTCCGAAATATATGCTGAAAGATGAAAAACATCCGGATGGACATGAGAAAGATGAGAAAGCCTGCTCGAACCGATTAAGCTTTGATGATGCTGGCAACATCATTATGGAACTTAGCAAGATGATTTCCGATTCTATCGAGGATGATGAGTTTACAGATTTTACGCATACACGTTTTAAGTATAAGTATTATGATGTAAAAGTTCTTTTCTATTCGGATGACAGAATTTGCCTCAGTGTGATAAACAGGAGGGCTGTAAAATGATTGGAACGGATAATGCAAAAGAAGAAAATGCAGAAGATTTTAATGAGACACAGCAAGCCGAGGAAGCATCTACAGAAAAAAATAAAAAGTTTATCCCGGAGCCTAGCCCAAAAAAGAAGAAATATATAAAATTCTTGGATGATTGGGGTAGCGTTCTTGTTACTGCTGCTGTCTGTGCTTTTATTATTATCGGTGGCAGAACAGCTCATCTCGTTACAGTTGTGGGGCAGTCAATGTCCCCGACATATACAAATGGAAACATTCTTGTCACTAGGTTGAACGATACGTCTACCACGAAAGATATTACATACGACGATATCGTTATTTGTTCCCTGAAAGATCGTGGAAATTCAGTGAAAAACAGTGACAGAAAAATTATTAAACGCGTTGTTGGTGTACCTGGCGATGTTCTTCAAATTATTGATGGCCGACTTTATCGAAATGGCGACCTTGTAGATGAAGACTTCCCTATCATGGAAAATGCTGGCGTACTTAAGGCAAAATTAAAGCTTGGGACTGACGAGTATTTCGTCATGGGTGATAATCGCAACAATTCTTATGATTGTAGAGCGTTTGGCCCAGTAAAAGAAGATGAAATTACTAATGTGATTCGCTTCAAGATTTTTTAAAAGGAGGAAACAAAAAATGACAAATAATTACACAAGTCAATTCAAGACAAAAACAGAAATTAAAGAAGCAAATAATGGGGGGATCAAAGGAGTATGGCCTATCGCAATTGATGTTGGATACTCTTCTGTAAAGGTGTTTTCGCCTAACTCAACCGGAATTTTTCCTAGCTTCGCTCAGGTATCTGAACCAGAGATTGTAGGGACACTTCCTAAAACGAGCCTCATTTATAAAGACCTTGATACAGGAAATACTTGGCTCGTAGGAGAAGCTGCACAAAATAATGTAGAACAGGACAATGCAACTATTTCAGAAGAAGCTGTATTTGGACGCGCACGATACGATGATCCAATGTTTTTGGTTATTTTACGTACTGGTCTTGCACTTGGCCATCGTCAAAATCAGTTTGGCACTCCAGATGATAAACCAATTTATGTACAAAGTGGGCTTCCACCAAAATATCTAAAAACGGATACAAATACGCTAAAAAATATTATTGCTGGGCGTCATCACTTTTCTCTTCGCATTGGAAATGCTCCAGAAGAAGTATTTGACTTTACCATTGAGAAATCTCATATCGACATTATGGCTCAGCCTACAGGTACACTTTTTTCTGTTGCAACAGATAACAGTCATCACTTCGTAAAAAATGCCGGAGATTTCTTTAACAAAAACGTATTGATTTTTGATGCAGGATTTGGGACATTAGATATCTTCCCTATCCGTAACAATGTAGTACAGGATAAACAAACTTTCCCAGAGTATGGAATGCGCCAGGTGCTTAACCGTACGATTAAGAAAATTTATGAGGAATACAATACAGAAGTTTCTTTAATTGGGATTCAGACTTGTCTTGGAAATGGATTTGTTCGCTGTCATGATAAATGGAAAAGCCACAATGAACCTTTTAGCGACATGCTTGATGAAGCAAACCGAGAAGTATGTGATGAAGCTCTTGAACGTATTGGACAGATTTACAGTCTTTATGAATATGAATATTTCGTAATTACTGGTGGTACCGGGGCTGCCTGGAACGAGTTGATCCGCGATAAGCTTTCTGGAATTGAAGGACTTAAAGTTGTTGCTGGTAATCAGAACGACACAAATCTTCCATTTACAATGGCGAATGTACGTGGATATTACATGTACATGTACAAAAATGTACGTGAGCTGCTTAAAAAGAATAGAGTTTAAGGAGATAAATTATGAAAGTTGAACTTAAATTATATAAAACGTTCGACGCGGATCTTATTTCTTTGAATTCCAATGGTATTTCCATTTCAGCTTTAATCAAGACTGCACTTTATAACTACGCTAGAGGCGAGATTACTCGCTTCTACGTACCAGAGTGCAAGCCTTTTGAACTTGATGGTCGAAAACGTTTTATTCACATCGCAACAAATATCGACGACGCAGTTTCTATTGATTTCTTGAAACATCAACTTAAGCCTCGCCAAAGAGCAGCATTTCTTCGCACCCTTTTAAGGGAATGTTTAATAACGCAACAGCTTGGGGCGTTCCTTAAAAACGATGCTTGGATTGCAAAAGAAACCGCCCGTATGCAAGAAATTGATGCTTCAGCAATAGAAAATGCTGTTGAGCTAAAATTTGAAGAACGTAAGCATGATTATATTTCGAAGATTCTCAAACCAGCCGGGGGAGCTAATACACCCTCTATTGCTACGATTAAATCAGACGACGAAAGCAAACCAATTCATGTAAAAAATAGTTTTGGCGATGTTTCTGATCTGGCAATAAGTAAAGAGAAAAAAGAAGAAATGATCAGGCAAACTTCTGTCGCCGCTACTCCTACCAAAGAAGTGATCGAACCAGTTGCAGAACCTATTAAAGAAGTCGAACAACCAGTACAGGAAGAAGTTGTTGAAACAGCACCTATTCCAGAAGATGAACTCCCATTTGCAGGAGTCAATGAGAACAAAAGCTTCTTTGATGAAGATGATGAAGATGAAGACGATCCAACTTTAGACGACGACCTGTTTGCAACATTCAAAGGCTTTATGAATGGTTAGTCGCCAATAACCACATCAAAAACGAGGATTAAGGAATATGCATAAATAGAAAGGAGAAAAGGTGATTTCCTCCCTATGTCAAAAGGCATGGGCTCCCATCGCCTTAAATAAAAAATGAGTGAAAAAAAATCAACAGAAGTATTTGACAAGAAAGAAGAATTTGAAAAGCACTGCCAAAAACTATTAGACGAACTTATGTTGCAGTGCAGCTTATATAAGATTCCGTGCTTCTTTACGGCGTGTGTTGGTAACACTCCGGATAAATCCGAATATATTCACGCAGAAGATGAAGGAAATGCACGTTATATCAACGATGCGGTATGCGCAGGAAGCAGGGATATCCATCTTACAGATGATCAGATTAAGAAACATCTTTGCGTCGTATGTGGATTTGATGTCGTCCCATCTCGAAAAGCGTTAGAGGTAGATATGGAAGAAATATTTACCGAAGAACCCGCAGATGATATCTTTCTTGGTGTCGACGAAGATTACTAAAACTAGCCCCAGGACTTTTGTTCCAGGGGCTTTTTTGTTATCAAATAAGACTAGAAAAAGATTTTTTTCTATTGCATACGAATTCAGACATATTATTATCGATATTAAGAAGAGTGGAGATAACGGGAATCTCTCGGAAAATAGGAGGAAACAAATTATGTCAAAAAATTTAAGCGTAGGAAAAGTTATTAAAGCTTGTGGAAGGCAAATTATTTGGTTTGCAGAAGCAACTAAACAGATGTTTGTGGATTATGCTGCAGCAATCCGTGAATACAAGTCTTTTGACGACAAGAAAAAGAAAGCTATCAAAAGAAAAGCTTTATGGCTTGCAGGTTATGTAATGATTCACGCAATCATTACTGCTGTGGGATGTATGATTTCAGTTTTTGGTTTTGTTGTTCTGCTTTGTTGTGAAGGAACGGACCTTATAACAGACTTCCAAAACTTTGTTTTATGTGTAGCATGGTTAGGCGGAATGATGCTTGCATATTATGGAATATCAGGCTTCGATTGGGAAATTATTTCTCATGCTAGACGCAAAAGAAATACTCGCGTTAAAATGCGACATTTAAAAAAACGAGCACTTCGTCAGTGCTAATTTGTAACAAAAAGAAAAGAAAACCACAGCAGGACTATCCTGGCTGTGGCTTTTTTTGTTTTGAATTATTTTGTTTCTGAGCTAGTATTGCTATCTGTCGCTTTTATCTTTGTGCAACTTTTAAGCAAATAATCAGCTACTTTCTGCTGTAAAATTATATTCTTAAGAGTATCTTCTGATGCAGCTTTTTTTAAAGCGTCGACACTTTCGTATCCCTGATCTTTTGCGAGTTGTTTATATCCCTCTTCGTACTCCTTATCTGATGGTACTAGATTTTTCTTATCAGCAATTAGCTGAACCGCAATATTTTGCTTTATAGTCTGTTTTGCTGTTTTCTTTGCTTCCTTGGCAAATTCTTTTTCTGTCATTCCGAGTTTCTGCTCTAAAAAATCATCAAACTCTATCCCATATTGTTCTGCATATTTTTTATAATAATCTGTGATACTTGCAACTTGTTTATCTACTTCCCCATCTGGGTATTTTTTCACTTCTACGTTTTTAAGAAGTGCTACAAGTATTTCTGAACGGAGCGTTGATTTTAAGGTAGAATCTTTATCTTTTTCTAATGCTTTTCTAACTTCTTTTCTGTATTCTTTTACGATTTTAGAGTCTTTGCTGTTTGCGGCAACCCACTCATCTGTAAGTTCTGGAACTACTTTTTTAGAAATAGAATTGATTTTAATGGAAAACGTCTTTACAGCATTTTGCAATTCTGCAGCTTGGTAATTCGCCGGGAACTGAACTTTAATATCAAACGTTTCACCAATCTTATGTCCAATAATTTGTTCCTCGAACCCTTTGCAGTCGCCATTTGCCCCGATAAATGTATTTGAACCTATTTCTAAATTATAACCCTTATCAGAACCGTTTTCAAAGTCGGATGAATAATCAATATTGACGATATCTCCGTTTTCCACTGCTCTATCTGTTACTTCTTCAGACGTAGCTGTTGCTGATAAATTACTCTGAATCTGTGTATCTACATCATCATTTGTAACGTTTGTTTTTTTAACTTCTTTTATTTCTAGTCCTTTGTATTTGCTGATTGTAATGTAGTTGTTGGATATTTTGCTGTTACTGCATCCAACTAATAATACGAAAGCCATTAAACTGGCTATAAATACTGATAATTTTTTCTTCATTTTTTAACCCCTTTTTCTTATTCTTCCGCTGCAAACATAGCAGCTTTGATTCTTTCTGTGATCTCTTCGTCGATATCTGGATTTGCTTCCATGAATTTACGAGCAGCATTCATACCCTGCCCGATTTTTTCTCCATTGTAAGAATACCAAGAACCCGACTTTTCAACAATACCGTATTCAACCCCCATAGTAATAATTTCGTCTGCATGGGAAAAACCTTGTCCATACACAATATTTACTACGGCTGTCTTAAATGGCGGAGCGACTTTATTCTTTACAATTTTGAGCTTTGTCGCATTTCCGATAAATTCTGTGCCATCCTTGAGCTGTTCTCCTCTTCTAACATCTACCCTTACAGATGCATAGAATTTAAGAGCTCGCCCTCCAGGCGTTGTCTCTGGGTTCCCAAACACAATCCCCACTTTTTCACGAAGCTGATTGATAAAGATTACGGTTGTCCCGGTGTTGCTCATTATCCCTGCAAGCTTTCTAAGTGCTTTGGACATTAGTCTTGCCTGAAGTCCTACATGCGAATCACCCATTTCGCCATCTAATTCTGCTTGGGGAACAAGTGCTGCTACAGAATCGACTACTACTAACTGTACAGCTCCTGACTGTACAAGTCTTTGTGTAATTCCAAGTGCCTGTTCTCCACTATCTGGCTGAGAAAGAAGCAATGTATCTACATTAACGCCAAGTGCTTCAGCGTAAACTGGATCGATAGCGTGCTCTACGTCAATATAAGCGCACATACCTCCGCTCTTTTGGCATTCTGCTACTGCATGAAGCGCTGTCGTAGTCTTTCCTGATGATTCGGGTCCGAAGATTTCAATAACACGCCCTTTTGGGTACCCGCCAATTCCTAATGCCCTATCAAGCGCCAACGAACCAGATGATATAACATCTATTGATACTCGCTCTCTGGACCCAAGCGTCATGATGCTTCCTTTCCCATATTCTTTTTCAATTGCAGCAAGAGCAGATTTCAAAAGCTCTTCTTGGTTATTTTCTGTTTTGCCCATATTGTTTCCTCCTTACGTGCTAATAGTATAGGGCGCACGATCTTTCGTTATATATATGTCAGAAATTGTCGAAATGCATTTTTTACATACAGACATTATTTTAAAAAGCAGAGCCCTACCAGCTCTGTTTTTGTTGTTAACCTTTTAAGATTCCTTTTCCAAGGGGGCTTTTTGATTCCTTTGCTTTTTGCTTGGTTACTCCGGTCGCAGCACGGTTAAGCAGTGCAGAAAGATTACTTGTTCTTTCTAATTTTTCTTTTGGAACAATCGGTTGTGAAGACTCTTTTATTGCTTCATTTGCGATGTTCCCCGGTCCATAATCTTTATCAAGTCCATACGTCTTAATTATCCTGTCTGCTATAGATCTAATCTCTTTTAAATCCTCTGAGATTTGTGGATAGCGTCTAATTAATTTCGCAGTATTTCTATCCATCGCTTTTGATTTCAATTCATTGCAATTAAAGACGTTAATCTCGTCCGGACCAATCCCAGCAGATAAAACACGAGCTTCCAGTTGTTTTCTTAGTGAAAAAGTGCATTCTTTGACCGCTTCGCACAAGTGAGGATTTTTTGCAGAAGCTTTCATTATCTCCAGGCGTTCCTCACTTAATTTGTCCACGGACATATTTTTAACCATAACACGCCATATATCCTCTTTAATTGCCTCTGTATGGCTTGAAATAGCAATAGAGGTATCTTTACCTATCTGATGGTTTTGGGACGTAAATACAAGCCTTTCTGCGCCTTTTAAGGACATACAAACAAATGCATCTTCATGTTTGCCTGTAGCGCAGGATTCATTAAGTATTTTTTCTGCTGATGCAGGATTTTTTTCAAGCACAAGCCATGGACTTTTGTCGTCTGTGTAAATGATCATCCCTGGGCGAACTCCGACGAAATCCGGATAGTTTGTTTCTGGCGAATTGATTTCCAAATCAGAGATTTCTTTAAGCTTTATATGGGTATCCCAATTCAAAGCTTGCATGCCTTCCGTTTTCTCGATGATTTTCTTTTGTAAAAATCCCGCTTCGTCATCTGAAAGCCTTGCTTCTCTAAGCTCTTTCGCTAATTCCATATACTTTCTTTGATTTTCTTCGATATCTCGCTTAAGTTCGACGTATTTTATTTCTTTATCATTTAATGTTATGCCGGTTACCGCATATGAAATCAGGTCGACCTGTTCAATTTCTTTTTTAGGATATTCTATTTTCTTAGCTTGCTGATCCGTTCTGATTCTAATCTCTTTTCCTTCCGCTTCTCCCGCCAGTAAATATTTGTCACCAGTCCCATTTGCTCTTGTTATAGAAATAGAATGTGTAATATCCGGGTCGTTTCGATCTATTTTTCTGTTTATATCATCTATGACAAACAGTTCTTTCATCATAGATTCTTTCTTCTCATTGTATTCTCCGAAGGATATGTGTTGTTCGATGCCGACTATAACGCTCCCAACGCACACAGGTTTTTGGCTTAATGATTTTGCCATGTGTATTTTCCCTCCTTTTTTTTGCAAAGATAGCTATTTTACCACAAAATGGAGAAAATCTGCCATCTGCTGTATTCATAATATGTCGGATTTTTGCTTTTACGTCCAATTTTTCGCAAGAAAAAGGGGCTGTAACGAGTAAGTGAATTTTTATTACTTATGGAGTTCAGCTCCTTTTTTTGTTTGATTAGCTTTTACATAATACCATAAGAAAAAGAAAAGGGGATACATTTGTATCACCCTAAACGATATCCATATCCATAGATTGTATGAATGTTTAAATTTGGAAGTTTTTTACGCAAACGACGCAAAGTATCATCTACAACTCGATCACTTCCAAAATAGTTTTCATCCCAAACATTTTCTAAAATCTTATCACGAGAGAATGCGATTCCTTTATTTTTAATAAACATCATCAACAAATCAAATTCTTTTGCCGTTAATTCAATTTCCGCATTATCCGCATAGATCTTTCTTTGTTCTTCATCCAATACATAACCATCAATACTAATACGATTATTGTCATCACGATATGCACGCTTGATAATATTGTTAACTCTTAATACAAGTTCTTTGGGTGAAAATGGTTTTGTGATATAGTCATCACAACCTTTTTCTAAACCAATAATACGATCAAATTCTTTATCACGCGCAGACATAAAGATAACAGGCGTTTCTGGTCCTTGTAGACGAATTTCTTCAATCAAATCAAATCCAGATTTATCATCCAACATAATATCCAAGATCCACAAATGCACATCATCATCTACGACATGAGCACTCGCTTCTTCATATGTATAATATGAATGAACTTCATATCCTTCTTTACGTAAATATTGGGCAACTAAATTATTGATGTCTTTTTCATCTTCAACAATGTTTATGACTCTTTTCATAGGGTCACCCTCTTTCTAAAAATTATTTGCTTCTAAAAAATCTGTAACACGCTTTACATATTCAGCGCACAATTCATCTGTTTTAGCTTCTACCATGACACGAATCAATGGTTCGGTACCACTCGGGGCGTCTTTTTGCTTATTATTTGTTTTAAAATCTAATTAGATCGAGCATTTGTGCGGACGCATGTCCCTTTGAAGAAATCAGTATTTGTTTTTAGGTTATCCCAGAGATAGTTCTTTTTCAGAAGCTCTTTCATTTCTTCTTCTGTCATTTTTCCGTAATTTGCATGAACATGGTTTTCTTTTGCAGTATATGTGTAAACAGCATGCCTAGAACGTCTATACCTCCACTTTACATAATCTTCTTCATCCCCGTCTTCTAAGTTAAAAACATACCCATGGAAACGAACATAATCTCCAAATTTCTTCCAGAATACGGATACGAAATCTTGTAATATAGTTGCAATTACTTCGTCATTCGTCTTATATTCCAAATGTGAAATGATATTTTTTGGCTTTGAGAAGATCATACTTACTTCGTCAAGTGTAGCGTAGATAAGACATTCTTCTCCCCCTGCAGCCCCAAGAGCAGCTTCAACCATAGCTCTCTGAAACACTCCAGTCATAAGATTAAATGTTTCGTGATTACCAGTTATTCCTCGTCCATCTAAGAATACGACAAGAGGTTTGTCTTCGTTTATTTCTGACGCTTTTTCTGCCGCTAATTTATCTAAAAAATATTTTTCGTCTTTCATAAATCTTACCTTCCTTTCAGGTCTAAAGCTGTGTTATATGAGGCGGGTTCTCAGAATAAACACTGGGCCCGCCTATTTTTATTCAAAAAATTTTTAGCACGCTGGAAGTTCTGCAATACTATGATTGATATATGGTCTGATTAAGCTTTTCGGGTCTGACGATTCTGCCGCTTTTAAAAGAAATTTATATAAATTACACCAGGTAGAACTTGGGCTTTCCATAAGGACATCTCGCGTAGTTTCGATTGTGCAACAGAACTGCATGATTTCATCAAAGTCTTCACATGGAAGTTCTGTACCATCTTCCACTTGAACATGGTACGTTGGGTTATCTGTATCATAAATACAAACGTCATTACCATTTACAGCTAAACTTATGTAAAACTCATCTTCTACACCATTATCGGCTAGATGGATTTCTGCAACTCGTTTGATGCCGGCATCTTTTCCATTTTGCTTTGGTCCAGCAACAAGATTTAATATAGTAAAATTATCCATTATGTGTACTCCTCCTTATGCGTTCATTATTAAGTATATGTCAGAAAACTGTCCGCAGCCTCTCAGAATGAATAACGAAATCGGATCTGCGAGCTGCGAAATCTGGTGGTATTTCTTCCTCGTCTTTTCTTAGACCGCAAACGTCATGTCGACGTAATGCCCACAAGGGGTATTTTCGTCTACAGAGACTAAATTTAGCGGTTTTGGATTAAAGTCTTTTAATTCGTGTTCCGCCTCGTCTCTGCTGACGTGGCGAACCTTTATTCTGTATTTTAAGATATATTCTTCATATTCAGGGCTATTTGGATCGCGACTTTTCCATTTTAGAAATCTCGCTACAGGAATCGTGATATTTCGTTCTTCTTTGTGCCAAAGGAAAGCGCTGGTGGACCCTGTATAAAAATATCCGTTAAGAGCAATCATTTTTTTCCCTTTTACTTCTTTTATTTCAAAATTTTCCGCAAAATCATATCTTTCCATAGGTAATAGGCTTTCTTTCGTCATAAAACCTCTCCTTTCTTAGGTTTTGCATGTATGCTGCTTGGACGCTTCAACAAAGACCAGAGAACTGTTCCCGGTTTGCCAAATTGTGTTAAAACACTTTTTTAATGATATTGTGACAATTGTTTTTCATTGCACGAATATCAGATGGTGTCCCGCCCATTGTATATACATATCTATCGTCTTTATGATAAATTACTTTGTAGTGCCCAGATTGATGAGTGAATGTAAATCCAATATCCTCAAGCTGTCTTCTTTCTTTATCCCCAAGCATTTTCTTTCCACTAAAGACGCTTTCTACTTCTGCTTTTCTTTTTTCAAGGATACCGTCCGATTTATTTGCTTCTGCAATATCCTGAAGTACATCCATTCTTCTTGTTGCGTTTTCCGTATTCTTAATAGCTGTCTGAATTGCAGATATAACAAATTCACGCTGTTCGTTTGGAAAGAATTCTTCTAAGTCTCCTGCAAAGAGGATTGCTTTCTTTTGGTCACATTTTGCATCTAACTGAGCCTGCAATATCATGACCTCTCTTTCTTGTTTTTGGCAAGTCTGATTTAGTCTTTCGATTTGCTGATTAGAATGTTCTGTTTCCTTATCAATGAGTTGTATCCATGACTCGTTTTCCTCTTTTAGTTTTACTACTTGTTCTTGAAGTATTTTTATTTGTTCTCCACTGTTTTTTATCTCGAGATCTGTATATGTTTCAAATACTCCATCCCATGTCTCAAGTTTATTTCCGCATACTATCCTTGAATTGTTTAAAATAGTGTTTTTAATTTTATGTCGAAATGTTTCTGACGGCATATCTTCTGGAGAAAACACAACAGGTTCTTTATTCCCAGCAAGGTAAACACTCACAATCCCATTTCTCTTATATAAACCGTTGGTGAGCTTCGCTAAATATTCATCATCTTTTGCGCTTAAGGACGTGACGATATGAGCAGTCCCTTTTAAGTCATCTGCTATAAAACCAGGATCTGCAGTCATTTCTCCGTTCTCTTTTACGGACATAAGAACAAGTGGAAGGTTTAAAGTTTTTTCTCCTATTATAATTGGAGCAATTTTATTCGCTACATTTTCATTAAGGTCTAAAGGCTCGAGCAATATTGGAAGTCCAGTGTCTGGAGTGGCATGCTCAATCATGATATTTATAAAACCAGGAATTTCGAAATGTTCGTCGAATTGTGCGTCTGTGCTTTCTTTTTTCTTATCAAGAGCAACGGTAAATATTTTAGTTGCATCATTAAATGTGAATGTTGTTATCCATTCGACACCCTGTCCCACCATGGAGAATTTTCCAGCTAAAACTTTTTCTTCTTGAAGGAATAACGTTCTGTATTCTCTTTGTTCGTTGTGTATGCATATGTCTAATGAATCTTCGTAAACCGGAATATCCATATAATTTCTTTCGGTAATCCAGTCTCTAAACATTTTTGCAATGTCCATTGCAGAATATTTTTCTTTTAAATTGAACTTTATGTTGTATAGTTTCATCAGCCTGTTCCTCCTGTTCGATAGACTTATTCCTAAGCCCTATCTTACGTATCTTCTGTATCTTGGCAGGCGGTTATTCTGGTCTTCGAAAATATCCCATAATGCGTTTGCCAACTGGTATTTCCCATCATCTGTAAGCATTTCATACATATTTGCTAATACATTGCTCTCTGGCGGAGCCATTTCAGAGCTTTTTTCATCCTTTTCTTCAGCTTTATTTGTTTGTATAAGTCTTTGTTCTTTGGGATTCTCGTTATTGCTCTTCAATTCTAAACTTTCAAAAAAATCGCAGTTAAACAGATCGCAGAATTTTTGAATGATATTTGCATTTGTTGGAATTTTTTCTCCGTTTTCAAAGCCCGCCATGGTTTTACTTCCTGCTTTTACGTAGTAACAAATTGCTCTTGTGTGTAATTCATAAGCCGCTTTTGCTGCCCTTAAGCGAGATGCGAAAGTTGGATATTTCTCTGCGTCGAAACAAGGAAGTTTCGAATCGTTAAGGTCTTCTGCAGTCGTTCCAAATGCAGAGGCAATCTTTTGCTGGTCTTGTTCTTTAGGCATTGTGTAACCTGCGTCATACATGTCCAGTGTTGCCGGGGATATTCCTGTAAGCTCAGATAACTTAGTGATTGTAAATCCATTTACAGCTCGAAGTCCTCTGATCTTTTTACTGATTATCTCTGTATTTTCATCAGATTTGATCTCTGATAAAGCTGGAATTTCAAGAAGTACACCTAATTTGTTCATGTACCGCGGAGTTAAATAGACCCCTTTTGCTTCAACCATGTCACGAATAAACTGTTTGTCTAGGTTTGCTTTCATTGAAGCTTGTTCATAAGAATATCTTTTCTTTCTTAATGCTGTTCCTATTATTTCCGATAATCTTTCCTGTTCTGTCGGGGTATCAATCTCTATACCTAAAACCGTACATATACGATTTAGCTCGTCTTGGCTAGGAATCACTTCTCCGCATAGAATCCTGCTTATCTTCCAAGCACTGATTCCCGCATCTTTTCCCAGCTGTTTGCTGTCTATCTTCTTTTCTTTTATTAGAGATATAATGTTTGTAAGTTGTTTATCTGTATTCACTAAACTACCTCCGTTCTGTTATGGCTTTATTATATACTCATTGAGTGTTTGCGTCAATTAAGCTTATTGATTGCTTTTTGGTATTTTTCAAAGAACCCGCAACATAAGTTATTCGACTCGTTGCAGGTTCTTATTTGCCCTATACTAAGACAAGGCTGTATTTTGTTTAGCAAGATGTACTCGTTTCGTAGTCTTTTCCAACCATTTCTTTTGCTTTTTCAATCGCCCAGTTGTTGATATCTTTCCATGCGGTTTCTGTTCTTGAAACCACGAGAGCAGTCCCAGTAAGCTGGCGCAATTTTTCATAACCAGATGTAATAACGATCATAGTTTCGTCCTCGGGTAAGATTTTCTGCATCTCAGAAACAAATTCGTCGAAGTCTGCTGCTTCGCATTCTTCTTTACAATCTTCTGTTTTACCGCATTCTTCTGCATATTTGCAGTTTGCACAGTTAGGTTCTGGGTAATAATCAACGGTGCTGTTGCTTCCGAAACCGTGAAATAATCTTCCGTATTCATCTGTTTTTGTGAAGTCGAGAACTTTATCCTCTTCTCCTTTGAGCCTTCCGAACAATTCCTGGTAACGCTTTTCATCTGTTACGTGAAAGTAATTTGTTCTTGTTCTTTCCTTATAATTTGCCATTTTTGTTTCCTCCTTTTGAACTCTGGGGTTCTTTTTTATCTAATATTATTATATATTACTAGTCCTATATTGTCAAGGATTTTGTATATTTATTAGGGATTATTTTATCTATAATTTTATCCCTAATTTGCGTTGGTTCCATTGACTAACCACTGCTTTTTTGCTATAATAATAGTATAGAAAAGGAGGAAGACTATGAGAACGCCAAAAGAATATGCTGATAATATAAAGAAAGGAATTATTACGACGAGCATGTTAGAGGCTGCTCTGTATTCTGTTAACAAACGTGCAAAGAACTACAGAGATGCAGAACGTAAAACAAAGCATCAATATGGAAGATACAGCAAATATGCAGATTCATCAGAATGGAAGAAGGATGAGTTCTATTTAAAAAAAGATAAACTTTTGAGCATCTTGAAACCGATTTGCATCCATAAAGAGTTTGCTGGATATGAACGAACTCGTATATATGATTATGAGCGACATTATGCTGACAGGCGGTTCTATGCATGGGTTCATAACCAGATTGTCTGGGAAAACTATTATTTCGACCATGACACTGGAATGTATGTCGAGTTTTTCGATGCGGAAGACAGAAGCCAGAAAAAGTACCGATATTATCTGTACTATAATATTGGGCATCATACATTCCATACCCCAATCAATAATTTGGAAAAATACAATCTTCCGATAAAGGAAATCGGCACTCTGGACACTTATGGGGACGACTACCTCGATCTCTGTTCTGTACAGTTTGTCGACAAAGTAATTACACTGATTAACAGTGGAGAGTATCAGTATGTACAGGATGTTCCGGATGTACTTCCAAATTTTCCACCTTTTGAAGAATATCAAAAAGAGGAATTTGCAAGTTTCTCTGCTATTTGGCAGAAAATATCCAGAACAATTGCAGATATATGCTTGTCTATGCCGATAGAATTGCCAAATGATTTGTCAAAATATTATGCTCTCTTTTTTGTCAGACAGAAAAAGAAAAATGGAGTTTGGGAGAAACCTCAGATTACAAAAAGAAAAATTAAGGTTCCATTTCCTGAGAACGAAGATGAAGTATATGAATTCATTAAAACGTCAGTATGGACAACAAAGAACGAGTTAGCATGCAAACTGCTTTCAAAAGAATCTCCGGCCTACATGCTGCTCTACGATTATACATATGAGCGCCAGTGCCAACAAAAAGCGATGAAAGAGCTGGAGGGTGCGGCTACCAAGCTATATCATGGAGATAATGAAGTTAGTATGCATAATATACTGCAGACGATACAGAACAAGTAAGAAAGGAAAACTTGTAAGGAGAAAAATATATGATACAGAATTTAAAACTTGACAATATTTTCACTACCAGTAAAAAACGTAAAGATGAAATCGCTGAAATACTAAAGACTACCCCAGAAGCGCTTGAGGTGTTCGAGAAAGCTTATAAAGCAGTCGAAGACACCGATCATGATGAAGACAACCTGTTTGCTATGAACAGCCGTCAGGCGGCTTCTGAGAGCCGTACGGGGTACTTCCCTGAGCGTATAGATGAAGAACAGCTTAATAAACTGATCAATTCTATCGTTGATGAACTTATTGAAATTCCTAAGGGGAACTATCTGACTGATGGAAAAACACTTATTACAAATGAGGATATTAAAGCCGTTCCGGAATCTTTAAGGCCACAGCTTACAGGAACTCTGTGTAAGGTGGATATTAACGAGCCAGCTTATATTTTGCTGCTGGAGTTCTATAAAAAAGCTATCACAGAGAAAAACCCAAAGAAAGCTAAGATATTTTACGATCATTTTAGACAGGGACTCGATATTTTAGATCTTGATCCAATTACCTATCAGATCATCGATAGAAACCGTAACAGTATGGGCTACTGGTTTCCGGCTATTTCTGCCGCTGCAAATGCCGAAGGCTTTTTTAAGATCCCAGAGACAAAGATTGTTAAAGTTCCTCTTCCGCTGTTGCAGCTTACAAGACAGGATTACATGAGTCTGACCCCTACTACCCTGCAAATCGTAGATAACTGGGCTATGCGAGCATTTGAACTTGATGAAAACAAAACATACTTTATTAAGACTGGGACCTATTCTTCCAAATTCGATTTCCGCAATGCCAAGGTAACAGGGGCAAAAGAAGTAAGAGAGCTTGGAGAATATTTGCTATTCATTCATTTTCAAGCGCTGCAAATGGCTTCTCCTTTATCTAAACCTATAATCTACGGGGCATGTACTACTACAGAATGGGTAGTAAGAGAATATATAGAAGATAAAGAGAATAATCCCTGTATCTACCATGGGCTTCCACTCCATACGGAATATCGTGTGTTTGTTGATTTCGACACAGATGAGATTTTGGGTATCAATCCATACTGGGATCCGGAAGTTATGAAGACACGCTTTGCTAATGGTTCTGATGCGGACACAAATGATATGAAGCATGACTATATTATATATAGAGCACATGAAGAAACTCTCATGAGAAGATATGAAGAAAATAAAGAAAAAGTGCTAGAGCATATCCAGAATATGCTTCCAGATGTTTCTCTTGAGGGGCAGTGGTCTGTTGACATTATGCAAAACGGAGACGATTTCTGGATTATCGATATGGCTACGGCGGATACTTCTGCTCTTTCCAGCTGTGTTCCAGCAGGTAAATTAAAAAAATCACCGGAAAACTGGCTTCCAAAGTTAGATTTATAAATGTTTTGGAGGTAATTAATATGGTTAAATCATGGACAAACGAAGATGGTGTCGAAATCGAAATCGTAGAAGAACAAGAAACTCTCTTGCTACAAAAGAAAAAAGAGTTCCCTCTTTTTAAACATCTGAACCGGAAAATAAAAAAACGCATCAATGTATATGTCGACTGTTTTCATTTTGAAATGATGGAGAAAACTAAATCTCCAATGCTATGCTTCATATTTTCAAAGGAATATGTAACTAAAATAACAATGACTGTAGTTCATATCATTGAATTGGTGTGTTTTTTGTTGGTTGTTTTTTGTGTTATGTCTTTGCTGGGCGTTATGGGGTATTTTGGAATATTGTTAGTCTAGAAAAGATAAAGCGACGGGAAAGCATCAGTATAAAAGCAACATATAGTATCTAATATATGAAGAAAAGAAACGGAGGCATTCCATGCTCAGTTGTGAACCTCGCCACCTAAATCAAAGATTATAGATGGAGTACGCATAAACGCCGTTAAATATCGAAAATGCGTAAAAGTGTTAACGGAAAAGGAGGTATGCATATGAAAACATATCAAATTCAAAAAGCAGTCAGATTATGGATACCGTTACAGCATAGATCTTTTCCGCTTCAAAAGCGTGATGGAAAAGTTTGATATAGATGTCACAGGAGAAATCATGCTGCTCCCTGTTGAGACCGTAGACAGACGTCCTTTATGGAAAAAAGATATGGATATGAGAATGGGCAGAACAGTCGATTTCAGGACTCCGAACAATCACTTAACTCCGGATCCTGTAAGAATGGAACATGCTCTTTCCCAGATTCTTGCAGAAAGTCAATAACCCACGATTAAAATCGCAGACTTGAAAAAGCCTTTGCTGACTAGCCTAAGTGCTTCGAGCACTCCGTTAAGAGAGAATAGATAGTTACCCGTGGATATAACACCTAGTCCACGGCTCTAAGGGAACACATTAAACAGTTCTGTGAGGTAGGAACAGTGTGCGGCAGGCAAAAGTCTCTTGTCCGTTTAAACCTCTCATTAACATTGGCGAAGGTGTCATTTACAGTTCGATATGTACTGACTTACCACTTTAAACATATCAAAAGTTTGATAGAGCCTTTGTTCGCATTGGCTCTGTCAACTATAAGAAATTGAGGATTCAGGACACAGCAAAAACATATTTAAAGGAGGTGCGAGCAATTCCTCATATGAATGAATTCACGTGTGTCCTTGCTTAGAAGAATGAATAATTTAGAAACAGTCAAAATGTTAAACAAATTAGCAGAAGAAACCTTGTTTGGCTTCAATGCTTTTTCTGATTTAAAAGATAATAGCAAAGTTGTAAAAGGTATCATCTATGATGATTTAAATGGTAAAGAATGTGGTTTTAACAAAACAACTTATCCTGTTATATCTAGGTTTAATTTGCTTGATACTGATTTTATTGCAAAAGTTGTTCGAGATTCAAAAAACGAAACATGGGTTGAGTTGACATCTAGAGACGATAAATTTAACCCTATCATAATCAAAGAAGGAGTCTGGTCATATGATTGCAAAACCCCTGAAATTCTCATGTCAAAACTTGAATCAAATGATTGGAAACGAATATTTGAAAGACACGAAGATTATGCCGTATACTGTAAGCTTGAGGAACTTATAGATGGAGTCAATTTTTTTGAGATAGCAATACCTATTGATAGAGATTTGGAATGTTTCAACAAAGATTTAGAAATTGCTTGGAATAAAATCAAGAAATACGATAAGAAGCTTAAAGAGTTCGCTAAGAAGTGAACTACCACACACCCAAGGGTATGTGGCTTTACCTCGGAAATAAGTGAATACTCATGTGAACTACTTGGCAACAAGTTACCGAGCTTCCTGCTTCACCCACTACTGCATTGGCCGCGATGTT
>OGWZ01000899.1_pt1 | contig 30654 bp, 23 predicted proteins | sample 1576141 | NCBI WGS metagenome assembly OGWZ01 (sample SAMEA3541512, study PRJEB24748) | human gut metagenome | biome: human gut; feature: human-associated habitat; material: faeces | place: China | collected 2012
TAAACTATCTCCCCGAACATTCTGTTAACTATCTTACCAGACTATACAGACCTCGCCGACCCGCTGCTGACGAAGTCAGCACAAAGCAATAGTTTTTTCTATTTGTAATGACTAGAAAAAGCATTGTCCAAACTCCGTGCCGCCGTTGGCGGCATAGGGTCGTCGAGTCGCCGACCCCTACAACAAGCAAAACTTTATCGACGCAAAACTCCCCGCACACTGAGATGCGGGGAGACTTCTCGATATCAAATGTTATTCTGACTGTTCCTGTCTTTGAATTTCACGGCACAAATCGCCGAGACGCCTAACAGAAGTATACATTCAGGTATGTAATTAAACTTTGGCGGAATGATACCTTTCAAATACAGTATTGCATACAGGAAGTCGCAAAGAATCACCGCCAGAATGATAATTATATATGCTATAGTTTTCTTCTTATTTCTGACTTTCTTCATTTTATTTACCCCGCTTTTTTTCGATCTCTTCAAGAAGATCATCGCTTATATTGACATGCGGGTTATATTTTTTCGCCAAATCGCAAAGTTGAGTAACAAGCTTCCAATAATGCGACATGACCGGAGTAATCGGTATGCTGCCCGGCATATTCTTTGCACGCACCACAACTTTATAGATTCCGAAAAGGGGCATCCGCTTTGAATCTATGGCGAGAATATTTTCGTAGCTCACATTCATATTCATCGCCTTTTTGCCCTTTGTGACTCTGAATGAATTGAATTTTGCGCAGCTCTCACCGAGTTCAACATATCGGTTAAAATACTCAGCAAAAAAGACCGCAAAGAAAGCAATCATCAGTCCGATTCCGCCGACAAGCGTCCTTTTAAAGCTGTCGGTATCATAGCGTCCGCGCCAAAACAGCAGCGCCATTCCTATGCCGATTGCAAGCAGAACTACTTCCTGCAAAAACAAAACTGACTTTTTGTATTTAGATTTCATTTCATTCTCCTCTTTTCACAAAATGCGCTTTCAGCAGGAATATCAACCGCAACGCTGTCGATTGATATTCCCACATATCAGCCAAAATTTCTCTTTTCCCCAAAGCTGTTTAAAATATTTTTTAAAGCACTACTTCTCTGCCCGTCCTTGCGGACTCATAGACCGCACAGAGGATTTTTATCATATCGATGCCCTGCTGCGGCTTGAAGCACGGCTCGGCGCCCTCGATGACCACATCGTAGAAGTGCCTGAGGTTTCTCGCGTGCTCTCTGTCGGTAGCGTAGTTAGTCGGGATAACATCGAGGCACTTGCCGTATTCCTCGGTGTAAAATTCGACCTCGCCGTCCTGCCAATTGAGTCCCGCCTTCGTGCCGCGAAGCTCGACAAAGCGTGTCTCTTTCTTGACGTTCGACGCCCAGCTGAACTCTATCTGGAGCTGCGCACCGTTATCGAAGCGGATAGTGCCCATCGCAAGATCCTCAACGTCAAACGTGCCGTCCTCGACCTTGTCGCCGAAGTCGGAGTTCACGGAGTCGCTGACGTCGTTGTCGGCAAACTTGCAGTATGTGCTGCCGGTCACGGCGACGGGAGTCGGGCTGCCCATGAGCCATATCGCAAGGTCTATCATGTGAACGCCGAGGTCAATGAGCGGGCCGCCGCCGGACTGCGCCTTGGTGGTGAACCAGCCGCCCTTTCCGGGGATTCCGCGTCTCCTCTGCCAGCCGCAGCGTCCGCAGTATATCTCGCCCATTTTGCCGTCGTCAATGAACTTCTTCGCAAGCTTCGACGCGTCGGTGAAGCGGTTGTTTCTCATGACCATGAGTGTCTTGCCCGCAGCCTTAGCGGCGTCATTCATCTTCATGACCTCTTCGACATTGACAGCGTCCGGCTTCTCGCAGAAAACGTGCTTGCCCGCCTTGAAAGCGGCAACCGCGATTATCGAGTGAAGATAGTTCGGGGTGCAGATATCGACAGAGTCTATCGTCTCGTCCTTGAGCAGCTCGTTGAAATCGGTATATACCTTCGCGTCGGGGAAAAATCCGTCGCGGCACTCGACCGCCCTCTCCTCGATTATGTCGCAGAGTGCGACAACCTCAAGGCGATCGTCTTTAAGATAGTGCTCGCGGTGAGCGCCGTTGAATATTCCGCCGACACCGATAATACCTACTCGCCATTTTTTCATAGAAAGACCTCCAAAAATGTATTTCATACGAATTGATTTTAACATAACAAGAAATAAAAAACAAGAGCAGCGACCTGTACGAAATGCCGAAAAAACAGCTTTATTTTTAGTTGATTTAACAATTTGATTTGTGATTGACAACGGAACGGCGGAACGCCTTATGACGCTCCGCCACTCCTTACTTTTATGAAATTGTGTTTTGCAAATTAAAGCTTATTTATCAAACGCGCCAAAGCGGGCTGCTATCTTCACGCCGGTCTTTGCAAGCGGAAGAAGAGCAACTATGGTTCTGAGCGCTCCGTCAGCAGAGGACGAGAGCACGGAGGAAACGAGGAAATTGACAACAATTTTCTGCGAGGCGTTCATGTCGAGAGCTGCAACAGCGGTCTTTATAGCCACAGCGTTGTTCTCCTCGGTAAGTTCGGAATGGAGATATCTGAACAGAACGACAAACGCATCCGCCGAGTCGCCTTCTATGCCGACAAACCAGTTTCTGGTCTTGGCTGCGCTCTCTTTTGCGGTGAAGACTCCGCAGGCGGCGATATCCTTTATTGCAGCCGCAAATTTCTCCTTGTCAAGGTTTATTGTAAGCATGACCGCGGGGGCGGTAACTTCGCCGTTCTCGTCAGTCTTGGCAGCCTGAAGCTCGATGTCCTTGAGCTTGGGAGCGATCATATCGTATATGCCGCCGGTGGTGAGGTCAACCTTAACGTTGTTGCCGATACCCAGGCTGATTTTGCCCAGCATACTGTGTATCTGAGTGTCGATAAGTCCCGTGTCAATAGCGGAGGCAAGATTCGGGAGAAGCTTCAGAACCTCGTCGACCGGGGATTCCGCAGAGGCAACTGCGTCAACAAGAGTGAATATGGGAGTGATGATGCCGCGGATACGGCGATCCATCTTCTCGTTTGTGTTGGCGCCCTTCTTAACATATGCGGTGTACTCGTCGGAGGTCATAAAGTCCTTTATGCCGAGAGCCTCAAATATGGGGATGAGATCCTCGTATATGCCCAGCTGCGGACCGTAAAATAAGCTGGTTGTGTTCTCAAATGAAACAACGGTAGTGAGCAGCGAAAGGGGTCTGAACAGCGACGCAACAGCGTCGAGGAAGCCCTCCTTGTCGCCGTTAGCGAAACCGAAGTCGCCGTCAACAACAGTGAGATACTGCCATGCTTCAAGCTTGCCGACGGGCTTGCCGTCCGCGCCGAGCGTAGCCGCTGCGGCGTTAAGAGCCGCGATAGCACCCGTGCAGGTCTCCTTGTCAAGCTTTGCGGCAAGGTCCTTGGGTCCCTTTGCAACAAGGCTGTTGAGTCCGCCGACAAGCGGGAACAGCTTCTTTGCAACAAGAGCTACGGTTTCATTGGTATATACCTTCTCGTTGAGTACCTGGGGAACTCCGCCCTCGGGAACCTTCAAAATAGTGAAAAGAATATCTTCAACTCTGCCGATAGACCTGTTGACAGCCTTCTTGGAAGCGCCGATGGGATACTTAACCTTGGTGCGCTCCATAGCGTCAACGTCGGGTTTTTCGTCCGTAGGATCGGATACGGCAAGAGCAGCCGCTTCGCTGACAGCGCCGTCAAGCGCTGCGGTCGCTTCCTCCTGCGCAAAGGCATTGAGCCCTGCCGCCATAACGGACATTATCATGCACAGGCAAAGTATAACGCTCAGCGCTTTTTTAAATGTTTTCATTTACTCTGTTCTCCTTTCGTTTTTGTGAAAACATTATAGACATTGTTATTCTTTGCTTCTTTTTTTCTCCTCCTTTGCAGTAATTTATATTATAACGTTAAGTTATAAATTCAGCTTTTAATATGCAGAGCCGACAAGGTACCGCACTATTCATAAAATAATTCAGAACCCTCGCGGATATTATACACTATATCTACAAATAAGTAAAGTTATATCTTAAAGAAGTGTTGTTAATTATTTGAGATATAAGGGGAATTGTTGAAATTCCCCTCGTTGTTTAAAAATCAAGTCTCTCCCGTAGGCTCTGTTTTATCCCAACCTCACACACGATGCTAAGCCCGAGGAAGCAGTCCTCAAAGAAATCGCGACCGAGCTTGAACTCCGGCAGAAGATAAGGCTTCATTTTGCTCTTTATCAAACCTATGAGCTTGTCCGTATCCATGCCCTCATCGAGCTCATATATAACCACTCTGCCCGGATTCATCAGCGCGATTATCGTCTGGAGGCGTTCGCTGCAAAAAGCTATGCGCTCAGATTCAATGTCCGGAGTGTGCAGCGGGATGTTTTCGACCTCGCCGGCAGCGCCCGACGCGCCGCAGAGCACCTCGCCGTTTGCGATTATTCCCGAGCCGCTCTTGCGCTTGCCGTAAGCATAGAGAACGGTTATACCATCCTGATAATTCGAATATTTTCTTGCCACATTCGTTGCGACATGCAGGTCGTTGTCAATAAGAACCGTCAGTCCGAATTTTTCATTCAGCCTCTTTGCAACATCGATATGGTTGAGCGACGGGAATGCCGCAGAGTCCATAACAACACCCTTGCAGACAACGCCCGAAACGGCTATCGCCGTCATGGCTATGAGCGGATCGGCCGCAACGCTTGTCATAACAAGATTCTCAAGCGTCGAAAGTACTTTTTCGTCACAAATCGGTATATTTCCGCTGCCGATAGTACGGCTTTTGAAATCATGGATTCTGTATGAAAGAACATCGGAGTCAAGATAAATCAGCAGAAAATGCATATGGTCCGCGTTAAGCTTATATACCTGCGCCTTGCGCCCGCGTTCCGCACCTATAACTCCGTCCGGATTAATAATTCCCTCCGCAACACCGTAATCAATAGCTCGCGTCACGGTCGGCAGGCTCAGCCCGATGCTTTTGGCTATCTGCGGAATTGTCGCCTGCTTGTTTTTGTGTATGTATCCCCACACAGAGCGGTAATTCGTCAGCTTGACTATGGATGAATCAAGTGTATTTTTCAAAAAGCGCGCCCCTCATCTGCAAATTAGAAAACCGTGTTATTAAATCAATTATATCACCGCGTTCTGCTTTTCGCAATATGCACTTTTGCCAAAAACGGACTTTTTAAATTATGCACAGTAAACAACGCAGAATCGCGAATGCAGCACAATTATTGACACAGTGTCGAAGCAAGTATATAATTTCAGTATCAAATATCGGAGGGAACAGCATGGCAAAAGGGCTGCCGGATTCAAAGAAATATATAAAAGAAAAGCAGACTCCCCTGCGCTTCGGCGCGGACGGAAAATTCCGCATTCTGCATCTGACGGATATCCACGAGGTCGACCCGGAGATGGACGATGAGGAGGACAGACAGATACCGATAAACAAGAGCAAAGAGACGATAAATGTCATTCGCCGATGCATCGAAATTGCTAATCCCGATCTTATCGTTTTCGGCGGCGACAACATCAGCGGCTACTGGCAGGAGTTCACATATGAATATATGTATAATACTATCAAAAAGATAGTCGCGCCGATTGCGGAGAAAAATATCCCGCTCGCCATAGTTTTCGGCAATCACGATGCCGAGACTCAGCCCAAATTGCCGTTTCTCGCGAAAGAGAATCAGATCTGTATATACGCCGAATACGAGAATTTCAGGAGCACGATGAACGACGAGGATGTCTCCGGCTGCGCGAATTGCAGTTTGCCTATTTTGTCTTCCGACGGCAAGCATATCGCCTGGAACATCTGGTGCATCGACTCGGGCGACTATGTCAGGGACGATGAGTTCAATGTTATAGACGACGCCGGATACGGCTTTGTAAAAAAAGATCAGATAGCATGGTACGAAAGACGCGCCGCCGAACTCAAGGCGCAGAACGGCGGAAAAGCCGTGCCATCTCTGCTGTTTCAGCATATCCCCGTCATTCAGGAATACAAAAAACTCAAAAAAGACCCGGATGGCGAATACAGCCTCGGCGCGCAGCACTACTCCGTCCCGGACGGCGCACTGCTCGAGGGCGAGATTCACGAATCCCCCTGCCCGCCGCTCGAAAACGGAGACGAATTCGAGAGCTGGAAGAGAACGGGCGATATAGTCGCCGCATTCTTCGGCCACGACCATGTGAACACATTCACAATGGAAGTCGACGGCATAAAGCTCGTTCAGAGCCCAGGCGCAGGCTACCACTCCTACGGCGACAAACGCGGCGGCAGACTGATTATAATAGACGAAAACAAGCCGGATTCGTATGAGTCGGAATGCATTTTCATCGACAGAATAACACAAGGTGAGCTTAAATAAATTCAAATAAAGGACGGAGAACAGCTATGGACAAATACGCAAGATTCAGATATCAGCCCTGCATCCCGCTCGGCACGGACGGCAGAAAGGTCACGGGTTCACCAGAGCACGCCGCGCTCTCGAGAAAGGCCGCCGGCGAGGGTATGGTTCTGCTCAAAAACAGGCTTCACACTCTGCCGCTCACGCGCGGAACAAGAGTCGCACTCTTCGGCAAGGCGACTATCGAATACATAAAGGGCGGCGGCGGAAGCGGCGACGTTTTCTGCGCCTACATCCGCAATGTCTATGACGGATTCAGTCAGAAGGAAGCCGAGGGCAAGGTCAGCGTGTTCAAGCCGACCGTCGAGTTCTACAAAGAATACGTCAAGGAGGCGAGCAAGCGTATCCCGACCCGCGCCCAGATTGAGAAGATATGGGACAAGGTCAACGCCATGTCCTTCTGCAAAGAGAAAGACGATATAATCTACGACACTTTCGCGAGCATGCATGTTGCCGAGGCGCATATGCCCGACGAGCTCATAGCGGAGGCAGCCGCGAACGCGGATATCGCGATAATAACCCTCAGCCGCTTCTCCGCAGAGGGCGTTGACAGAAAGGCTATCCCCGGCGACTACTACCTTTCGGACACGGAGAAGAGCCTCATCGACCGAGTCGCTGCGGCGTTCCCGAACACAGTTATAGTCCTCAACTCCGGCGCAGTCGTTGACTGCGAGTATTTCGCGGACAATGAAAAAGTCGGCGCGATAATCTCCGGCTGGCAGGGCGGTCTCGAGGGCGGCATGGTGATTGCAGACATTATCTGCGGCGATGTCAACCCCTCCGGCAAATTGGCGGACACTATCCCCGACTCCTACGACTCATATCAGAACGCGCAGGAGTTCCTGACAGGCTTCGAGCATCTCGATTATTTCGATGATATATATGTCGGCTACCGCTATTTCGAGACGATTCCCGGCGCCGCCGAAAAAGTTCGCTATCCGTTCGGCTTCGGTCTCTCTTATACCGATTTCGAGTTCAGCGGCGCATTCTGCGGCGAGAGCGACGGAAAGATAGTCGCCGCGGTGACGGTCAAAAACATCGGCAAAGTGCCCGGCAAAGAGGTCGTTCAGCTCTATTACAGCGCGCCGCAAGGCAAGCTCGGCAAGCCCGCAAAAGAGCTCGCCGCGTTCAAAAAGACGAAGCTTCTCTCCCCCGGTGAGTCCGAGGCAATCGCGCTGAGCTTTGATATCGGCGACATGGCGAGCTTCGACGATCTCGGCAAGATAAAGAAATCAGCATTCGTGCTCGAAAAAGGTACATACTCGTTCTACCTCGGAAATTCCGTCAGAGCGACAGAAAAGCTCCGCTACGACTTCGTGCTGAGCGAGGATATAATCACAAAAGAATCAAAGCCGCTCTGCAGACCGTTCAAGCTCGAAAAGCGTCTGCTCGCGGACGGCAGCTTTGAAAATCTCCCGACGGGCGAACCCGTTTACACCCGCGGCACGCACGCTCCCATCGAAGCGACCGCGCCAAAAGATACAATCATGTTCGACGAAGTCGGCGAAAATATAACGCTCGACGAATTTATAAAGCAGTTCACCGTTGACGAGCTTATCGACTTTGTCGGCGGGCATCAGAATCAGCCCGGAGTCTGCAACACAGGCGCGTTCGGCGGCATGAAACGCCTCGATGTGCCGCCCGTTCCGACTGCTGACGGGCCTGCGGGTCTGCGCCTCAACGCTTCAACGGGCGTGCCCACCACGGCATGGCCCTGCGCAACGCTTCTCGCGTGCACATGGAACACGGAGCTGATTGAAGAAGTCGGCGCGGCAGGCGGCGCGGAGCTACGCGAGAATAACTTAGGCGTGTGGCTCGCGCCCGCGATGAACATCCACCGCAATCCCCTGTGCGGACGCAACTTCGAGTATTTCTCCGAGGATCCCCTCCTCGCCGGAAAGTGCTGCGCCGCCGACGTGCGCGGCATCCAGTCGCAGAAAATCGCCGCATCCGTAAAGCACTTCGCCTGCAACAACAGGGAGTCGAACCGCTTTGAATGCGATTCCAGAGTTTCCGAGCGCGCGCTCAGGGAGATATATCTGCGCGGCTTCGAGATATGTGTCAAAGAGGCTGACCCGTGGACAATTATGTCCTCCTACAATCTCATCAACGGCTGCCACACTTCGGTGAGCCATGAATTGCTCACCGAGATGCTCCGCAACGAGTGGGGCTTCAAGGGCATGGTCACAACAGACTGGGGCGTCCACAGCAGCCACTCCGACGAGGTTCTCGCCGGCAACGATGTCAAGATGGGCGACGGCGAGCCCGAGGAGTTGAAAGCCGCTTTTGAAAACGGCAAGATAACCCGCGCCGACCTCGAGACAAGCGTCAAGCGCATACTCGAGCTGACGATGAAAGTCGCGGAATAAATCAGATATAAAGCAAAGCAGTCGCCCGCGCGGCTGCTTTTGCATGTTCGGGCTATATTACGCCCGTTTTGTCTGCGGCTTTTTGGCAAAAATCGACATTGCAAAATATATTTTTCAATGATATACTTTAATTATTAACGCAGTGTTATTAATCGTCGATGGGGACCGCCATAAGCCTGTCCGCAAAAGCCGGGGATGCCTTTTTTTCCACCTTTTGTGCATCGTCTTTCCCCTGCGGTCGGATTATCTCCGTTTTGTGCACCCGCAGGCGGCATTTTGCAGACAGAGCGGCGGATAAATAACGAAAAGAATTCAGTCTTTTGGTTATTTGATTGATAACGCTGCGTTATAAATATTTCAAGCGGTCGGCGATTTTTCGCCCGCCGTTATTTTTATTTTCTTGATGTTTTTCGCGCCGCAGAGTATAATTAATTTTATAAATATTTCTGTTGAGGTGCAAACGGTGAGGGACAAGCTCAGCGTATTAAAAGAATATTTCGGCCACGATTCTTTCCGCGAGGGGCAGGACAGAATAACGGACAGCCTGCTCGGCGGGCGCGATGTTCTCGGCATCATGCCCACGGGCGCCGGGAAGTCGATATGCTATCAGGTGCCCGCACTCATGTTTGACGGCATCACTATTGTCGTCTCCCCGCTCATCTCTCTGATGAAAGATCAAGTCAGCGCGCTCGTCCAGTCGGGCGTCGCCGCCGCATACATAAACAGCTCATTGACCCACGCGCAGTATCTGAAAGTGCTGCAAAACACGGAGAGCGGCAAATATAAAATAATTTATGTCGCACCGGAGCGGCTCTGCGCGCCCGCTTTTCTCGGAATATGCCGCAATCTCAATATATCCATGGTCGCGGTCGACGAGGCGCACTGCGTCTCGCAATGGGGTCAGGATTTTCGCCCAAGCTATCTGAAAATACCCGATTTTATCGACGCTCTTAACTCTCGTCCCGTTGTCGGCGCGTTTACCGCTACCGCCACGGGAGCCGTCAGAGATGATATAAAAACGCTGCTCAGGCTCGTCTCCCCGCTCGTTGTCACAACGGGCTTCGACAGGCCGAACCTGTTCTTTTCTGTCATGCAGCCGAAGAACAAATCGATCGAGCTGATGAAGCTGATAAAAGAGCGCAAGAATGAATCCGGCATAGTTTATTGCTCGACGCGCAAGGCGGTCGAAGAAGTGTGCGAACTACTTCAAAAAAACGGATTCGTCGCTACCCGCTACCACGCGGGGCTTGATGAAAATGAACGCAGGCGCAACCAGGACGATTTTGTCTATGACCGCGCGACGATAATGGTCGCCACAAACGCCTTCGGCATGGGAATCGACAAATCGAATGTCTCGTTCGTCATCCACTACAACATGCCGAAGAATATGGAGAGCTACTATCAGGAGGCGGGACGCGCCGGGCGCGACGGCAGGAGTGCGGACTGTATTCTGCTCTACAGTGCAAAGGATGTGCGGACGAATCAGTTCTTAATAAACAACTCCGAGCCGAACCCCGACCTCACCGAGGACGAGCAGGAAGAGGTCAGACGGCGCGACAGGGAGCGGCTCAAAAAGATAACTTTTTACTGCACGACGCACAAGTGCCTGCGTAAATTCATACTCGAATATTTCGGCGACAAGGGCCCCGAGCGGTGCGAAAAGTGCTCCAACTGCCTCTCGAATCACGAGAACACGGATATCACGGTTGACGCGCAGAAGATAATGTCATGCGTCGCACGGACGGGTCAGCGATATGGCAAAAAAGTAATTTGCGATGTCCTGCGCGGGAGCAAAAACGAGCGGCTGATATCCGCCGGGCTGAGCAGACAATCTACCTACGGCATAATGGCGGACTACGGCGAAAAGCGGCTGCGCGACATCATCGACCATCTCTGCGAAAACGGATACATGACCGCACAGGGCGACGAATACCCGATACTCAAACTCGCGCCGAAGAGCCGCGGAGTTCTGACGGGTCAGGAGACGCTGCGCATGATGCTCGAGATACCGCAGAAAAAGAAAGCTGCCGCCGCAAAAGACGCTCCGCTCCCGCCGGCGGACGAAAAGCTCCTCGCCGCGCTCAAAGATCTGCGAAAAAGTCTTGCCATGCGCCAGAGCATACCGGCTTATGTCGTTTTCACCGACGCGACGCTCATCGATATGTGCCGCCTCAAGCCGAAAACGCAGGAGGAATTTATGGAGGTCTCCGGAGTCGGTCAGGCAAAATCCCAGCGCTACGGAGAAGTTTTCCTCGCAGTTATTGCAGAATTTTCGGAATAAATTTAAAAAGCAGGTCACCGGATATCCGATGACCTGCTCTGTTTTTTATGCCGTTCTGCGCTTGTTATATACGAACATCCCCACTCCCGCGCCGCAGATGAGGACATAGCCTATGACGCTCAGGACATCCGGCACATCGCCAAAGACGAAAAATCCGAGCGCCGCGGCGAAGAGCACCTGCGTGTAGTCATAGACCGAAATCTCCTTCGCCGGCGCGCAGATATACGCCCGAGTTATTCCTATCTGACCGACGCAGGCGAAAGTCCCCGCGAGGACGAGATAAATAAGCTGCATAGCGCTCATATGCTTGTAGCCCGCTATCATAAACGGCAGGCACAGCGCGCACGAAAACGCGGAGAACCAGAAGATTATCCGCTTGCTGTCCTCTTTTCTTGAGCCGAGGCGGCGCACGAAAGTATAGGCTATTCCCGCACCCGCTCCGCCGAGAAGCCCCGCGACGGCCGCAAGCGCTTCGGGATTGTCAAACCCCGGCTTTATGATGCACATGCTGCCCGCGAACGCAACGCACACGCCCGCTATCTGAACTATGCTCGGGCGCTCTTTGAGCAGAATTACAGAGAATATTATCGCAAAAAACGGCGAGAGTTTGTTGAGCATATTCGCGTCCGACAGGTTGAGTTTACCTATCGCGTAGAAATTGCACAGCATGCCGAGAGTGCCGAAAAAGCAGCGCCCGAAAAGATCGGGGATATTCTTTTTCGCGGGCACGAATCCTGTTTTATCGCGCAGCATCATGATAAAAATAAAAATCAGCGCGATAAAATTCCTGAAAAACGCCTTCTGAAACGAGGGCAGGTCTCCCGCGAGCTTGACAAACATTGACATCAGCGAAAAGCCGAACGCCGCCAAAATTATATAGAAAACGCCTTTTGTTTTTGAGCTGAGTTTTGTCATAGGCTTCCGCCTTTTTGTTTGATAGCGCGGTGCGCTCCGAATATTATTATACCACCGATATCAAAATATAAAAAATCCGGAACACCTAAGCATTCCGGACATATTATCAAAGCTTCACAGCAGGCTCTCGCCGCGCTCTTCGAGAAATTTCTTTACTTCGTCGAGCGTCGGTATCGACGCGGATGCGCCCGGGCGCGAGACTGCGACAGCCGAAGCCGCCGAGGCAATTTTCAGCGCGCAGGCGGGATTTGTCAACGCCACGCTTTTCGTGGACTGTTCCCCTGCACAGTTTTATCTCGTCGAGCTCGCTCGGCTCGTCAAATTCATAGTCCTTTTTAATCGGAGTGCGGGACACTATATCAAACATGACATCCGCTATGCGCTCTTTATACTCGCCGCCCGGAAGATGCGAAACAGCCTTGAAAAGCTCCTCGCATTCACCGATATCTATGTCCTCTTCGCACGACTGTCTGAACTCAACCATCAGCTCCTCGGAATACAGCTCCCACGGATGGAGCGACGGATAGTCGGGTCTGACGCCCGCCCTGCGCTTTTCGTCGCGGACGCGCTCGGTGCAGCCGGTCAGCAATTTATCGAGCGAAACATTGAGTGTCTGCGAGAGTATTATCAGATTGTCCACCGACGGCTTCGCGTGGTCGCTCTCCCACTTCTGCACCTACTGGCTCGAAACGGAGCACTTCTGCGCGACATCGTCGCGGGTCAGCCCCGCCTTCTTTCTGAAATCATATATGCGGTTTCCGAGTGTCATTCGATCAACTTCTGTTTTTTCTTGATTATATCAAATCGCGCCGACTTCTTCAATCTACCGCAGGTTGTTTTTTGCGCACCCGGGGGTTGTATATAAAAATACTATCAGGGCTTAATAGCCCTGATAGTAATAGTAAGTAGTTGTTGTATTCGGATCCGGAGCCGCGACTAAAGTCGTTGATACGCTTGTGGAGCCGCCGTAGATATCCGTCGCGAAGACATAAAGCGTATATTGATAACCGGGAAGAACTTTAAAATAATATTCTCCCTGATCAAGATCAAAGGTATTTCCGTTTAAATAACTGTCATCAAAAGAAAAATACAAATCTATATCCTGGATGATACCATTCACATTCTGAGGACCGCTCAGCTGCACCGAAACCCAATCGAGGTCATAATTTGATTGAACCGTTCCGCTCAAGTAGAAATACATCGTATTATTATAATAGCTATAGTCATACCAGTAAGCATCATATATATCTATCGTCGAATCCGCATACGAAACGGACACTACGCACAAATCGGAATATGTCCTGCCGTTATAGGTTATACTGGCGGTTATCGTAACACTTCCGTAGCCGTTACCGGTAATATCGCACATCGTGCCGGAACCAGACACCGAAGCCACTTTATTCGCCGAGCTTGCCCATGTAACATAACAGTTCTCGGGACTGACCGAAGCACGCACAGTCCAGCTTTTTCCTACATCAAGTGTAATTTCACTGTAGTTGAGCTGAACAGACGGCTCTTCGATATAAATCGAATAACTTGTCGATTTCATTGTCCCCTTGCCGTCCGTATATTTCAGCGTTACGGTTTTATATCCCGGGGTATACATATCCGGGTGCGACACATCGACACTGTTGGTGACATACTGACAGCCGCCATCCGAATACTTTGCAACGACCTGCATGCCCGTAGTTGACAGCTGATCTCCGCAGTAGTAGAAAAGCTTGTCCGCGTTCTGGGTTATATATATGAGCTCAAGAGTGCCGTTTCCGGTATATATGTAATCCTGACTGATATCCGGCGCGGGCTGAGTCGTGTTCATCGAATCAAGCGATGCTTCAACGGCAAGCATCTCCGTGCTGTCATCTGTATTCTCAACGCTTTCAGATGTCTGCGCCGTCGGCTTGTGTGTGCGGCGCAAGCCCTTGCTGTTTTTCTTCATGACAAAAAACACCGAGGTAAAGCAAACAGCAACAACGAGCACTATCGCCGTAACATAAATTATTATACTTTTCTTTTGCATCTTCTTCCTCCGCTACCGTCAAATCAAAATATTCATTGACCAATCCACATATAATAAAGAACAAAAATCAGCCTGCATATCAACGGCGATATCAGTACAGTAATCAGCGCTGCCACAGTCAGCAGTTTAATTCTCCTATATGATCCAACCATGTTTATCGTTATCGCGTGCCGTCCGCCGCATCTCGGACACAGGCAGACCAGATAGTCGCCAAACAGACTGATCTTCGAGGTAAAGAAATGCTTTCCGCAGTATTCGCAGGTCATGAAGATCCAAAAGTTCAAAATATATTCTCTTGGATAAAAGAACTTTCTGCTTTCTTTGTTTGCATTCAAATTTCTTTCGAGAGTTCCCATGTCTATCTTATCTGTTCTTTTAGAACTCATATCAGCATCTCCCTTTTTCCTCTATATCTCGTATCAGCTGCTCTCTCTCTGCGGCGGTTGCCGTAACTCTGCTTATACAATTGGGGGCATTGCGCCTCATAAACGAATACATTATCTCGTTCATCATGCCGTCATCCTCATTTGAATAGTCAATATCAAATTCGCGCACAAACTTGTCCAAATCTTCGACAAATTCATCAAAGGTCCTGTTATTCTTCTTGTACTCTGCCACAAGCTCTCTTACAGCGTTCTGTGAGTATTTCGGGGATGGAATATTGACGCTTATCCGCACCTGCCTGCCCGTCATATCAAACACAATACTATTGTTTTTGGATATCTTGTCCATAAAATTCGATCTATCTTCGCCGGTCACACATATACATGTTGCCACGGTATATTTTATGGGCGGAATCTGCTTCATAACCTCAATATACGACCCGAGAGACAAAAGTCCCGCGCCACAGCTGTAAATTCTGCGGCGCACAGCATCAACCGCCGACGGACAGCCCGCCAAACAGTAAAGATGCGTTCTATCCGAGAGCAGAGCCAAAAGAAAAGCCTCTCTAAAAGTCGAATCAAAATCCTCGTTATATATCTTTCGATCTACTTCATCTAAAATGTATTCCGCCAGATCAGACTTGTTCTTTTGCGACTGTGCCTTGGCAGTCGCCACCTTGCACTCAACAAAAAATCTTGTATCGCGTTGCGGATATGCTTCGAGCAGAACGATATCATCCCCCACTCTGAAAAGCGATTTGCAGGTGATGTCTTTGGATATATATTTCTCATCAGACGCATATTCCTTTGTCAAATTTTTAATATACGACTCAGCGCGTTCCTTATTCCCTTTGACAAATATCTGATTGAGTTTCTCATACGAGTCATACCCCGCACTGCTGTGAGAGAGCGTAATAGATTTCACCGTAGACATTGTTAATTCCTCACTGTTTCTTTTTCTCCTGCTTCACCGGGAACGCCCCCATTTTTGCCAAAAGCCATAGGAACGGAGTGTCGGCGCCGCTGCTATTAAACCTATACTTCCCGCCATATATCTCTGTAATTAACTTAGTTGCAAAGACGGGACAATCTTCGCCGAACACATCTATTATTTTTCTCATGTATGCGCTCAGTTCCTTCTGAAGAGGAGTCTGTGTCCCACCATTACCAAGCATTGCTTCTTTAATCCTGTAGGAATATGCTTCTATTTCATCGAAATCAATTGCATCTTCTATTGTCGGCGGTTGCCATTCCTCACCGCCAAACAGATTGAAGTCGTCTTCAACTTTATCGATTTTATTAAAAACGATGGCCGTCTTCAAACTTTCCCTTCTGTTTTTCAGGATTTTGCTTTCGTAGAGCGCCTCTAAAATATTGATAACAGTGACGGTTTCTTCCGACTCACTCCCATTGTGTATCGCTTCCGCTCGTTCAATCTTTTCGGCAGAATTAACAATAAAAATTATGCCATCCGCATATGTAAGATAATCCTGCAATTGCCTATTTATTTTTTCGCTTTTGGCATAATACTCTCCAGGAACATCAAAGAAAACAACATCGGTCTCTGTTCTGGGATCGGGCTTTTGAGAACCGCTGTAGTCCAGTCGATAGAAAAACGGCCCATTAATATCTTTCGTCGAAACGCGGGCTTTATCGGAGGCTTCGCGGTATTTTTCCGTAATGCCCTCAAGCGATTTGCTGGCTTTCGCGCTCATCGTCATCCATGTAAATTTACTATTTTCTCTCAACTGATTGTTAACCGCAGATAAGAATGTTGTTTTTCCGCTCGCCGAAACGCCAATAACGGCAATATACTTTGTTTTTACCCGCCCAAAATTATCTAATAAGTCATTATGGCAAAACGGGCACAAACGCTGCGTCAGATTAATTCCGCTGGAGTTGCTGGGATTCTCCAATTCAATAATATAACCATTTTTATCAAGAAATTTGCGCCCTTTATATTTTGGGTCTCCCGGATCCACATAATCAAAGAGATTCTCTTCATATGCAAAATTCGATCTGTCATGGTGGTATATTTCCAGATATTTGTCGGTAGCCATTGGACCGTCCGTGCGGCGAAACACAGCGTTGTTATAGCGCAGCGGTTGAAAACAGTACGGGCATCTTACGGTAAAAAATTCCTTCATAAATCAGCCCTCCACATATATCTTTCCTTTTTCGTCAAGAACAAACTCTCTGTTGTCAACATGAATCTTCGCAGGAACTATTTTCACTATATTCTGACCGTTTGCTCTTATCTTTCTGCTTCCGGCATATATATCAAAGCAACGCTCAATTTCTTCAATACTGTTATAAGCTCTATATAATCCGCTGCTCTTATTATATTGTCTGAAATTAAGATACAGCTCATTTGAATCTATCGCAACATACGCCGCCGAATTTTTGCTGTCCTGCACTTTGAATTTCACTTTTTCATCAGCATTCAGAGACAATTGATATCCATTCGATACGCCAACAAAAGCCGTTGTGAAAGTCAGGTCGCCCTCTGCGAGATCTCCGGAATATATTTTATTTATAAGATCAACTGCCGTCTTCTGTGCGGTCTCTGATTTTTGGTTTTCGTCGATATTCTTAGCATCAAAATCCGCGAAGCTGCCACTATTGTCATAGAAATTATTGTCTGCTACCGTTTTCTCTTCTATAGGCTCAGGGGCATTATTAACCGGCACATCAATGTTACTGCTGCTTTTTGCAGTGCGTTTTAGTGTAGAAGTTTCTATATTGGGGGGCAGAGCCTTACTTCTATAGTTAGGCTCAGTTTTGCTGCGGTCGTTAGGTTGGGGCTGTTCGGAATTTTTCTTCTTGTGAGGCTGCTTTTCACGCGCAGGCTGCTTGTTTCCTTTTGACAATATATTCTTGAATATTTTCTTGATTCCGGCAACATTTCCCCTGCAAAGGGTGCACACAGCAAGCACAATCAGTACGATCACCAGCACAAGCACCAGAACGACAATGGTTATCATCGTACTTTTAGAGACGCTTCCACCATCATTGTCTTTGTCAGCTGCTGTCGTTGAAACGACACCTTTAGTGTTCTCGTTGTTACCGACAGTTGTTCCGGATGCCTGAATCGCACCGGTCACGGGTTCGGCATCGGTCTCGGAGCTCTGCACCGGTGACGCGATTTTTTTCACTTTTTTGTTGATAATTGTGATTTCTTCAAATTTGCTTATATCACTCATCAATGTATACTCGGCATACTCGCCTTCCGGGATCTTTATCGTCAGCTTCGATGAGGAAAAGATAAGTGTATATGTTTCTGTTCTATTCAGGGGCTCGGCGGACTTATGTGCCTCTATGCAGCCCTCTATAGGATATAGGGCCCCGTTTTCTTTCGTAAGTAACAGGAAATAGCTATCCGGGGATTCTTTTTCAACCCAGACAGTCACGGGATACTTCTCGCCATCATTGCCCAATGCAACGAAGGAGAGCAACTTTTCATAGTAGAGCGCATTGTCGTTGAGACCGTCGATGGTGAAAGTATATTTTTGGGGCTCGGACTCTCTCAGCCCGGCTCCGGCGGTCATGCTCTCATATGTGGAATCCGTGTCATTTATATTTCTGACCGCAAAAGCGGGCAGCGCAAGGCAAAGAGCCGTCAAAACAGACAGCACCGCCGCAATAATTTTTTTCAACATTGTTGATTCTCCTCTCGTTGTGCAGATTGATATCAGGCAAGCCAGTCCGAATATAATACCGCCGAGCAATATTCCATTCGGCTTGGCTCGCCCATTTTGCCGGGGTCGTTTCCGACCCCGGCTGATGGGAACGTTGAGTGGTGTTAGGATTTAAAGCAATCTGTTGATAACTTCATCCAGCATATAGACGGCAAAAAGCTCTGCAAAGATTTCAGGGTCGCAATTTGTAGCACGGACTCTGTCTATAGTTACATTTATACTGGTATGCCATATCGTATTCGGACTATCCGCGACACTATCTTCATCTATGCGGCTAATCAGAGCATCTCCCGGATAATATTCTTTTATTAAATCCACAAGATGGAAATATGCATTAGCAAGATCATCGTCATCAAACCCATTCGGCAAAATTATATTACCAGCATTTCCCGCGTCGGGAATTTGACCGAGCAGAACACCATTTCTATCCGGTAAAGCCGCCAGTCCCTTGACTACTTCACTTTTGCTCTTGTCGTTATTGTTAAGCGACGGACTTTGCACAATAACAGCCGCATGTTCAAGTCCCAGCTCCTTGCGCAGCGCATTGCGAAGGATCTGCTCAAAGCCATTATTTCTCAAGCTTCCTATTACATGCGAACCGCACCCTGCAAGACAGACGTCAAACCTATTTTGACTGAGTTTGACGCTTTCCTTGTGTTTCAAATAGTTCGAAATAAGATAAAACAGTGCAAGGTATTTGAAAGATATTGCCGATGTCAGTTCATTGTAATTTCCATTTGCAAAATTTACCCTTGTCCCGTTATCCGACAGCAATGCGTTGAGTACTTCGCCTTTCTGGATATAATATCCGTCCGCATTAGCAAAGTTTGTTCTGTTTACATTCTCATAGCATTCTATCAACTCTTTGAAATTGGGATCTCCATTTCCCCAAAAAGCTTCAAACTGACCCTCGTGCTTATCAAAAAAGATGATTATGGTCTTTTCAATTATATCCCTTCCGGCATATTTAAAAGAATATTCCGCTTGCTTTTTGGTTTCTCTTCGCGGTTGATTGTCGGCGGTCGCGTTTCTGGCAGCTTGTCTCTCCTGCGCAGCTTTACTCGCTTCGTCATTTTCTCTACGTCTTGCCGCGGAATCCTCCTCGTTCGCTGGTGTCTCAGTCTCATTATTGTTGATCGGCTGTACGTCTTCTTCCTTCCAGAAAGAAATATCCGTGGTTCCGCCGCCGATATCAACTATAGCATAGCCATCTGTTGGACTAAACCCAACATTTGCGTTATTTTTAAAGAATTCGCCTGCGCACTGTGCCTCCGTAGCATAACTCGGATTAATCGTCAGACCGCTGTCAATCGTCAACTGCGTTGTCACATTATTAATCGTATTCTGTATGCCGTTTCCGAGCTGACTCGACGGATACGAAACACGAAGGCTTATCGAGTTTGCGCCGCTGTCCGCAGCTTCAAGAATCGCTGAGGTGAGGATAGATGAGATAAAGTTGTCTCTTGCCTTGTCAACATTATTAGCGATTGCTGCCATATTATTGGTCGGCCACTTCAGATTCCTGTATATTCCGGGGTCTATTCCGATATTTCCTTCGACATATCTTTTAAGCATATAGTCTCTATCCGCTTTTATAAAACGACCGGATATATTATGGTATGTATCTGTTACATTTTGGGGATATGGCTGTCCGTTTTGATTTCTCATCATTTGTTGTGCACCAAACACCTGACCCAAAGTGCATATCTTGCCCAGAGAACTGCCGTCTTTGGAAAAGAGGTAATAATTCTGATAAAATTCTCTCTTACCCTCATCTTTTATAGGCAGATAAATATCCTCAACATACTTACCGGGCGACGAGATTGACTGCGGAGCATAATTAGCCTGTCCTGCCTGCATCACATCAGAGATATAAACATTCGTGCTGGTCGTTCCAAAATCCATGGCAACAACCATCCTTTGCTGATTTCTCTGACCGTTACCTCCATTATTTTGTACCGGTGCAAGCACCCACGAGCCCAATGAAACAGCAGCTGTAGCGTCGTTATATTTAAAACTCAACGCAAACGGTTTTGATGTCGACTTAATCATTGTAAATGTCATCTGATTCAACTGAGCCGCCGGCACAAACGCTGATGTGCATTCATATTTCGCGGGAGCGATATTGCCGCTTGCCACTACTGAAATATCAAACCTATCTTTGTCTTTTCCGGATGCCTCTATTTTCATAACACCTGGTGTATTTATGATTCCTTCCACCCTGCCACGCACCTGAAAATTCGCGAAATTATTAGTAAAGCTGGCGGCATCACTTGGATCTGTAAGAATTGAAACCAGATAATCATTCCATGTCTGACCTCTGAAATTGCTTCCGGGCCACATTGAAATATATGGCATACCGACCGCAAACGCGATTCTGGTCGCATCGAATGTTTCTTCCCATTCAAACCTTGCGCCGTTAGCGCTCAAGCAGTAAGAAACCGTAAATTCGGTATAATCATCATTAGGCTCAATATTCCATGTATTGTTCTCAAGGCGCAAAGTATCCGAATTTCTGCGGAGGCATTCAATAACTTCATCGGCTATCGGCGGAATCGCATAGAATCCCCATGTGCCTGTATTTTGTGCGCCAGTATTGTTAGCATGAATAAAGAAAGCTTTCGGCGCAAAGCCCTGGTCTCGTGTTATAGCTCTAAAGTTATTAGTATCCTTTGGGGTTGCCACAAGGAGTAATTTATCCGAAAACCTTCTTTTCGGTATATAATTCGGAACCGGGCAATATCCCTTCCATGCATCCCATGCGATTGTTCTAACGGTGTTGTCCGTCGTTACAGCATTGTTGTTTGCTGCCGCGCCGTTGTTTGCGACATTATTGGGATCGATATATTCCTTGAATTTATTGAGCAAATAGCCATTCGCAGCATAGTTTGCAAATGAATCTGTCCAGTTGACAAGATTTACTTCTTCCACGGTAAGTGCTCCGGCATTATTTCTATCTTGAATCGTTTCTTTAAGGTCAACCCATCTGTGTCCGCCGTTGTCATACCACGGCACATTGGTAAAAAGCTCTGAAGGATATTCCTTGAAAGGGCATATACCGATAGAGGGCATAAACATTGCAAACGGCTTAGCCTGTCCATTGCGATCTCTCATGGAGAAGACAGTAAGCACTGGATCATGTCTATTTCCATTATTATCTATATATCCGGTAACGTTTTCTCCATCTGTATAGCCGGTAACATTAGAATTATCCTTGAGTGCATCGAAAAAGACTTTTCCGAGGTCTGTTTGGGAGAGCGAGATGTCTCTTATCGAAACCTCATAGCCCCTGGCCTCTCTGAGAGCTATCACGGCAAGCATTCCGCGCCACTCATTGAGAGCATCTTCATCGTCGTTGTCAAGTCTTGTCTTGAAATCTTTTACATGAGCTATAGGAGAGGGAATTGCGTGAGACGCATTTGTTCCGGCGCCGGTATCTACAATGTCGTTGGCAATTTCCGCCAATGTACGATTTCCGTCAATTTCAACCCAGCCGAGATCTTGTCCGGCAGCGTTAAAATCAAGATTCCATCTGCCGGAAGGAAAAAGTATATTCTGTACAGCCATAGTTATTCTGCACCTCCATTTGCAAAGCATATTTCGAACGCTTTATTGATATAATCCCCAAATCGATTTTCCGGAGAAATATTACTCCTTTTATAGTTGGCTTTTATCTGTGGTGAGAAAAACACTTGAAGATCATTTTCAATATTCATTATTGTCTTTCCGTTTTTGGCAAAGTCGATATTCAAAATAATATTTACCTGATTTGTCATTCCTACTGTATTACCTGTCTCAATATAATGGCATAGATCTTCGATCAATTTGAAATCGTCTTTGTCAAGAAGCTCATAATCACCCTCGTATCCAAGTTCACCATCATTCGCCCTGTTCATTCCGTTATGAGCAATATCCCCGGCAAACCTGATATAATCGAGACAGTAATTATAAAGACTTCTAAGATTCGCAAAAGCGGCGTTTATAGCTGTCCTATTGGCCCCTGCGGCAGCGGCATTGTTGTTAAACAACCCGTTGCTAAGCTCCTTCGGATCATAAGTATAGCCCACCATACGAATATCGTCACAAATACTTTTATTACCCGTGATATCACTGTGAAGCTTATACGGAACCCAAACTTTCGAGAGTACAAAAGCGGAAAAGAGCAGCATTTTTCTGAGATTCAATGCAAGGGAGTCCGGCAGAACTGTACTTTCTACCTTTTGCAGCTGCACATTTCTATTGTTATTCAAACGGTATTCATAGATTTTGCCAATCTTATCGGGATCTATATTATTGGCACCATCTCTCATATCTTCATTGAAGAAGCTAACCATAGCATAAGCCGATACGAGGTCAACCAAATCAAAATGATTTTTCTGATTCTGTCCGCCTATACTGTATTCGCCGACCTTGTGAAGCGGATTCTGACCGCAGATATAGAGAGTATCAAAACTGTTGTCACTGTCGACTCTTCTTCTTATAAGATGCGGATCTTTTCCGTACTGCTCGAGAGCTGTTTTGCTTTTGGCATAAAATTCCGTCTCGTTAATTATGTTGTTGGGGCGATTATTGCTAAACGAAAAATACGGCAGCAATAGCACTCCGGAAATAATCAGTCTGTTTCGTTTATCAGCTATGTTCCCTTGCTGCTGTTGATTGTTTGCATTGCCATCCGAATTTGCTAAGGCACGCGCTTTGCTGCGTATATGAGCCGCAAGGTTCGAGAAAACCGCAGCTCCGGTGCCGCCGAAAATGGAACCGATAATAAAGACCTTTGCGGTATCTGCAGTTCCTGACAACACCCTTATCACCGGCTGCGCAATGTCATTCCCATTGGCATTTTTCATCATATATTTGAACATAAGCGCACCGATAGTGGGATGTCCGTAAAAGCCCTCGCTTGTCCCGCTGTTCTGCTCTGAATCACTATAAAAGGCATCGAAAAGTATTCCGTCATTCGTGCCATTCTGTCCCAACGCATTCGCGAGCGGTGCATTTCCATTGTTGTTGCCGGCAATACTCGCAAGCGCATTCGTAAAATCCCACGGATTGGCGTCAGGCTTTGTGAGCCTCGACTTGCAAAGACACGCTCCCGTGTTGCTTCCAGTTATCTGTGAAATATTTTCTATTCTGCCTATTACTTCTGTAGCCTGTGCCGTTCCGCCGCAATTCTGGTCTTTATCAACAATGATAAATGTTATTTCCCTTTCATCGTTTACCAGATTCATCGCACAAAGGTGGGCGGCGACTTCCGCAATGCGTGCGCCGGTTCCGCCTATGCAATAGCAAAAACATTTTTCCGCCATAACAATATCCTCCGTTTTATTTTTTATTAGTCAGGCTGGCAAACCAAATACGAGATAAGCGATCCGATGACCGCAAGAGCGAAAGTGATTATCGCGAAAACTACCGCCTTCTGGAACATAATAATCGACATAACAACGGTAAACACAAACGACGCTATCACGCCGAGCGCAAAAAACGGCACCATATTGACACGTCCGCCTCTTGCCGATGCAAGTTTTTTGACAGTTTTCTGATACCAGATAATATAAAACACCACGGCGGGGATGCCTTCGACTGCGAAGAATACCATCGCGAGGTCCTTCATAGAACCGTTCATTCTCACTCCGCTCTCGCCGAAGATCCAGATAACGGCTCCGGCAATTCCGAAGACAATGCTGATTATTATCCCCAGAAAAAGCTTCCTGTACTTGACGCTGGTCACACTGCTTGATTTACTCATCTTCTTTTCTTCCCTTCAAGATATATAAATTTATTATCCTCCGCAGCCTCAGTCATCCAAGGCAACGGTTATAACCACATCCGTGATAACACGGCTCATTTTGACCTCGTATTTGTCTCTCTCGACCTTGCTGGACATCCTGCCGACGAGATATGTATAGAAGTCATTCAGACCGACAGTCTTGCTGTAAAGTCCGTTCGCGGCTGTCGGCACCACATTGTCCGCAAGGTTCAGGTTCCCGATCCATCCGGGGGTGTTCTCCTCGTAGGGTCTTTTTCCCATGACCTTGAACGATATTGTCAGCTTGCTATACATTTTCGCGAGTTTGTTCATCTCTTTGAAGTTGACTCTGACAATCAGAGCTCCGCTCTTGTTGTTGACGGTGTAGAGATTAAGCGCATCTTTCGGATACTCCTCTATCTCGCGAAGAGTGTCGTTGCTCGCGAAATCTCTTACGCGATCAAGCGTTTTGCCGTTTCCAAGAAGCTGGCAGGCCGGCATATCCATATAAGGCTCGCTGCTCTCGAGAAGATCCTTCATGGGTATGTCTTCCCACACAAACGCCTCCTCTGTACCGTCGGAATCGCCGTATTCATCGGTCACTTCGTATTCTTCCAGCTTAAGTCCGCTGACCTTGAGCGACTCCTTCGGGATAGAATACTCGGTATTATTGGCCGGCTCGCCGTTGGCAAGATCCGAGAGCTTTATGGCAAAATTCATGGTTGCGATGCCATATGTAGACTTTTCCAGAGACCCCCTGCCGGAGTCCGTGGTGTACTTGTAGTAGAGACCCGGGAGCATATGGTCTGCATCGTAATACATCGAATCGTCGTCGCTCTTGCAAAGCTCAACATTGAAGTTAAAATTGGAGTTTTCGTGAGTGACAGACGGATACTCGTCATAGTCGCTGCGCTCGCCTTCGGCGCACACGTTGTCGAACGGCTCGGCGTCCACATTAAGCACCGCATTGTCCCCGTCCATCTTGCTGATAGGAGTATACTGAAGTCCGCGCTTCGAAAGCACGGTAAGATAGTCAAAGTCTCTTCTGGACTGAAGGCCGGAACCCTTCAGCGAATCGTTGAGCACATTGCAGATATTGACGACCTCGCTTGTCGGACCAACAATCAGGCAATAGAACGGTCTTGTGCCAGTATAGTTCTCGTCCGTCATACGCACCTGTCCGCTAACGACCGAAGAGGGCACGGGCACAGATGCCAGGCCACTGAAATTCGAATTAATATAATAGAGCGCTGCGGAACGGTTGTCATTTTCGGTCAGCACTTCGTTTATTCTCTGCGCAAGCTCCTTGTTATTGAGCTGCTGCTCCGCAAGGTCGGTAATGAACACGTTCAGCTCATCGAAATTGACCGGCGAGTTGGCATTTTTGAAAAGCAGACCGAGCGGACCGTATTCACCGGCAGCATTGTTGAAGCTTCCTTTATTGAATGTATAGAAGTCCTTGCTCCTGAAATTAGATATGTCGACATTGCCCCACCCGAGGAAACCGTTATCCTTACGGACAAGCGCATTCATGCTGTAATTTGCGTAGCCCTTAACAGTCTCGATAAGATCGCCGCATGCAACGGCAAAATTACTCGCAGCATTGATATATCCGTACATCGACTGTGTGTTATCAAAATACAGGTTTGCCTTCACAGAATTAGCCGGCAGCTCCGCTTTTTTGATTGTATTCTCGAGGGCTATCACCTCTTCCGACACAGGCTCGGCATCGGGCCCGCAACCCTCCAGATTCACAACCATAAGCAGGCACATTATTGCCGCTGCCATGATTTTGAGAAATCTCCTCATTTAACATACACCTCTCCAAAGTTGATATTTTGTCACGCGTTTTTTCTTCTGTCACATTATGAGGTTGCTATATTTCCACATCGAGTTTTCCTATAGCGTTTCCTATAGAGAACTATCGATAAGCGGATTGATTATACCGCATTTTTCGACTAAAATCAATGCTTTTTAATTCTATTCCAGCTTCAAATTCAAAAAAAATTCACGGATGTTGCACCGGTTGTTAACATTCAGTTCACATTTGCAATTTCTATCAGCAATGTGACATTTGGCAACGCCATCGGTCTCTCTTTCGGATGGTTTCATTTTGCTATGTGACATCAGCGCACACCGTATTACAGCACTTATTATCAAATGCGCACTATATACAATATAATAGACGTTTGAGATTATTACACTCGGTGAATAAAATGAACTTATTTTAAGCTTCTTTTTTAATTAAAAGGCAGCGTTCGTCACATTTAAAAATAAACCGTCAAAAACGCCAAAATAGCATCAATATTCTTCTGTACCATATTGACTTTGCTTTTGCTTGGTGCTATATTTTGTCAAAAAGCTGCAATAAAGCAGAAAACGGAGGGTATAAAAAATGGAAGAAAAGAAATGGCTCGATTTGCTGCTCTATACCGATCGTCTTAACCGTTCTGTCAAAGAGGCGGGCTGGAACTATGCAGATAAAGAAAAAGTATACAGTCTGAAAGACTCTGTGGTGCAGACTCTGCTCAGAGCCAAGCCTGACGGCGTAAATTTTGAGCTCTATTATGTTCCGTATTTCAAATATTCCGGCGCCACAAAAGACCGTGCCGGTGCTCTTATGCGCCAGGACGGCAGCAAATATCCGTTTGAATACTACCTGTCGCAGGTAGAGCCGTCGGAATATGACTACGAAGTGCCGGAAAAGGCACTGGTCGAAGTGACAGTGGAATGCCTCGGTCAGGAGTTCAGCTTCCACATGCCGCTCGACAAAATAACCGAGTGCGGATATGTAATATCCTCTCTTGAACGCAAGGTTTGGATAAATTCAACGGATTTCCATCACAGCCAGCTTCTCAAGTTTGAACCGCACATAAAAGAACTGCTTTCTCATGTGAGCGAATAACAAGCAGCATAGAACATAAATACGGCTCCTGCAGTAAATGCTGCGGGAGCCGTATTCTTAGGCTTTGCCTGAGTGCAGATTGATATCGTTTCAAATCATCAACTTTTGTTGACATTTAGCAAAAAGAAAAGTATAATGCACAATGCAGAATTAAAAGTGAGGAGTGTAAACTATGGCAACTGTTTCTTCCGGCATTCTTTCCCCGCCTCCTAATAAGAAAACATGAAAAAGTCAGTAAAATCAATGTTTTCAAAGGCAGGGAACACGGTACGAAGTCAAAAAATCTCATACTGACAGGCACGAAGGGCGCTGATGTGAAAATCAGCGCCCTTTTCCTGTCCCCACGCCATAGGCAGCCGCCCTATGGCGTTTTTTCATATCCGTGCCTGTACCCACCTGAAAAATGTATCAATTAGGGTGCGAAAACCTCTGTTTTTTCCTCTCAGAGCGCCGCTTAAAAGGCGGCGTGGGTGTTTTCCCATGGGAAGCGTCCGGGAGGCAGGACAGGGGCTTTTTGCGCCAAAATCAACACTTTTCAAAGCCAGAGAAAGGAGGCGCCGGATATGGCAGTTTTCCGCATCGAAAAGACCAGAGATTACACGGTCATGTCCAACTACCACCTGCGGGACAGGTCGCTGTCCCTGAAAGCGAAGGGGCTGCTGTCCCTCATGCTGTCGCTGCCGGAGGACTGGGACTACACCATGAAGGGGCTTGCCCGCATCTGCAAGGACGGCATCGACAGCATCAGCGGCGGGATCCGGGAGCTGGAGGCGCACAGCTATCTCGTCCGGGCGCGCGTCCGCAACGAGAACGGGCAGCTTGGCTCCATCGAGTACACCATTTTGGAGCAGCCGAAGGAGCCGGCACAGACGCCCGCGCCTATCCGGGAAAAACCTATACGGGAAAATCCAATACAGGTGAAGCCAATGTTGGATGCCCCTATTCAGGAGAACCCCGCCCAATTAAATACTAAAGAACAAAATAAAGAATTATCAATTACGCAAGGATCAAGTCCTATCCCATCAAGTCCCCCTACCCCCAGAGAAAAAAGCAGGATCGGACAGGACAGGATGCGGGAGCGCGAGAGCTACCGGGAGATCATTTTGGAGAATATCGACTACGATATTCTCACCCAGGATGAAAAGCTGGACCGTGACCGTCTGGACGAGCTGGTGGAGCTCATGGTGGATACCGTCTGCTCCAACCGGGAGATGATCCGCGTGGCCGGGGACGATTACCCGGCGGAGGTCGTCCGGTCACGGTTCCTGAAGCTGAACGCCTCACACATTGAGTATGTCCTTGACCGGATGCGGGAGAACACCACCTATGTCCGCAATATCAAGAAATATCTGCTGGCGGCGCTGTATAACGCGCCGGTCACGATGGACAGCTATTACACATCCCTTGTCAGCCATGACCTGTACGGCAGCGGAGATCGGAGGTGAACGCCTTGCAGGAAGAAATCACGCAGAAAACCCTTGCGCTTTGTGTGGAGACCGGCAAAATGACCGCCCAGCTCTTGCAGCAGGCCATGAAGAAGGTGCTGGCGGATATGAAAAAGCGCAAGAATGATCCTCAACTCCGGCACGGCAAGCAGACCCTCCGGCAGCTTATGAAGCATGGGGCCGGCGTGTCCAATATCGAGATCACGGACCAGAATATCAAGGCGTTCTCCGCCACGGCGAAGAAATACGGCATCGACTTTGCCCTGAAAAAAGATACCACCGGGGAGATCCCCCGCTACCTGGTGTTCTTCAAGGGCAGGGACGCCGACGCGGTGACGGCGGCCTTCCGCGAGTTCTCCGCAAAGAATCTGGCGAAGGAGAAAAAGCCCTCCATCCGCAGGCGGCTGACCAAGGCCAAGGAGCAGGCGAAGCGGCAGGAGCTGGAGCGGGGCGAGAAGGTCAAAAACAGGGACCGGGGGCTGGAACGATGACGGGAAAGCTGAAAAAGGTCCTGCTGCCGAACCTTCCGTATCTGCTGTTCGCCTGGCTCTTTGATAAGCTCTGTCAGGCGGTGCGGCTCTCACCGGGGGCGGACGCTTCGGAAAAGCTGCTTCGTATCGCCCAGGGCTTCACCGAGGCCTTTGCCTCCCTCTGGCTCAGCCTGCATCCTCTGGACCTGCTGCTGGGCGTGGCTGGGGCGGCGCTTGTCCGGCTGGCGGTGTACCTGAAAGCGAAAAACGCGAAGAAATATCGCCGTGGCGTGGAGTACGGATCGGCCCGATGGGGCCGGCCGGAAGATATCGCGCCCTACATAGACCCCGTTCCCGATTGGAACATCCCATTGACCCGGACGGAAAGCCTCACCATGACCAGCCGCCCGAAGGATCCGAAAACGGCAAGAAATAAAAATATCCTGGTCATCGGCGGCTCCGGCAGCGGCAAGACAAGGTTTTTTGTCAAGCCGTCCCTGCTCCAAATGCACAGCTCCTATGTGGTCACCGATCCCAAAGGACAGCTCCTTCGGGAGACGGGAAAGCTCCTGGCGCACGGCGGGCCGAAGCGGGACGAGAACGGAAAGCCGGTGCGGGATAAGCACGGCAAGGTCGTCTATGAGCCCTACCGCATCAAGGTCCTGAACACCATCAACTTTTCCAAGAGCATGAAATATAATCCGCTGGCCTATGTGCGCTCCGAGAAGGATATCCTCAAGCTGGTCAATGTCATCATCGCCAACACGAAGGGCGACGGCGAAAAATCCTCCGAGGATTTTTGGATCAAGGCCGAGCGCCTTTTATACTGCGCCCTGATCGGCTACATCTGGTATGAGGCGGAGCCGGAGGAAAAAAACTTCATCACCCTGCTGGAGCTTATCAACGCCTGCGAGGCCAGAGAGGATGACGAGACCTATAAAAGCCCCGTGGATATCCTCTTTGACGAGCTGGCGCAGGCGCAGCCGGAGCACTTCGCCGTCAAGCAATATGTCAAATTCAAAATGGCGGCCGGCAAAACTCTCAAAAGTATTTTGGTGAGCTGCGGCGCCCGCCTGTCTCCCTTCGATATCAAGGAGCTGCGGGACATTATGACGGAGGACGAATTGGAGCTTGACACGATGGGCGACCGGAAAACGGCGCTGTTCCTCATTATGAGCGATACCGATACCACCTTCAATTTCGTCATTGCCATGCTGCAAAGCCAGCTTTTCAACCTGCTCTGTGACAAGGCGGACGATCTCTATAACGGGCGGCTGCCTGTCCATGTGCGGTGCCTTCTGGACGAGTTTGCCAACATCGGCCAGATACCAAACTTTGATAAGCTGATCGCCACCATCCGAAGCCGTGAAATATCGGCTTCTATTATTTTGCAGTCGCAAAGCCAGTTAAAGACCATCTACAAGGACGCCGCGGATACCATTGTCGGCAACTGCGACGTCACCTTGTTTTTGGGAGGCAAGGAGAAGTCCACGCTGAAAGAGATTTCGGAGCTGCTGGGTAAGGAGACCATCGACAGCCTGAGCCAGTCCGAAAATCGCGGCGCGCAGACCTCTCACGGCCTCAGTTATCAGAAATTAGGAAAGGAGTTGATGACCCAGGACGAGATCGCGGTCATGGACGGCGGCAAGTGTATTTTGCAGCTTCGGGGCGTGCGCCCGTTTTTCAGCGACAAGTACGACTTGACGAAGCACCCCCGTTACAAATACCTGTCCGACGCCGACAAGAAGAACGTCTTTGACGTAGAACGGTACATGAAGCGCAGACCGGCCATCGTGAAGCCGGACGAGCCTTTCGAAATGTACGAATTGAGCGCAAAAGACCTGACAGACGAACCCGACAACAATTCTACAAAACGAAAGGAAACATGATTTATGGAGTTCTTCAACAGTGCCATCGACGTATTGCAGACCCTGGTCATCGCCCTAGGCGGCGGCCTGTGCGTGTGGGGCGGCATCAACCTTCTGGAAGGTTACGGCCAGG
>OGWZ01000909.1_pt1 | contig 30421 bp, 27 predicted proteins | sample 1576141 | NCBI WGS metagenome assembly OGWZ01 (sample SAMEA3541512, study PRJEB24748) | human gut metagenome | biome: human gut; feature: human-associated habitat; material: faeces | place: China | collected 2012
GCTGCAACACATTCTGATAGGTCTTGTAGCCCACACGCCGTCCATCGCTCAGAATGACCTCGGTATAGTCGTTGTTGAAAATGCGCTTGATATAAGAAATACGGGCGTTCTCATCAGCGGTAGCTTCAAAGAATGCCCGTATCTCGTCCTTGCTTGCCTTTAGGTGCGGCGTGGTGCCGAGGATCTCACGAACGGTGTCGTCGCCGCCAAAGAACGGCAGGCTTTTATCCTCGTGACTTCGGTCGTAATAGTCTAAGCGAAGATTACCTCCGCCATCACGATCTCCTGAACTCGGCTCCGGATACTGTTCATCTTCTGAACCCAGCTCATCATATCCGTCGCTTTCAGGCTCTCCGTCACGCCCTCCGACGCTGACATCTGCTCCGTCAGCATCTGTTCCATCTCGTTCGCTCTGCGCTCCGTGTCGTTCAGGTGCTCGTTCAGGGCGCAACTCGTCAGCAGGTTGTAGTAGCGTACCTTGTGATGCTCCTTCAGGAACTTTCTCCGCATCCGGGCGTACCTGCCCATCGACAGCTCCGGCTGCTCCGGCATTGTCAGATCGGGGAGCAGATAATCCCCCTGCCTCGTGTAAGTGATCTCGTTCATCATCAGGACTCCTTTCGGTTTTTTCTTTGCCTACATTGTAATCGGCTTTGGTTTTCTCTGCAATTATGCGATTTTGACGGTCGAGGGCAAGAATGGTGCGGGAAATCTCCGCAAGTCCCATCTCCGCAATATCGCTGGTGGCATAGCCGAGGGCGTTCAGCGTGGCAGGCGTCGTAAAATTCACCACATCCCGAAGATCATCGGGTTCAAAGTATTCTCCGGCTTCAATGCCCAGGCGGATCATCGTCATATAGGCGACGCTGTTTCTCACCGCCGTTTTGAAAATGTGGGTGATTTCTTCTTCGGATACGCCGTCCAGAAAGCTGTCTTTCACACTGTAAATCAGATCGGGGAGATAGTCGAGGATGTTGTCCTCTACGGCGTTTCTTGCCGCCGACTCGATGGCAACGGCAAGGGTTTCCTTGTCGTTCAACTCTCCGAAGGTGCTTTCCAGCGTGTCGATCACTTCTGCCGTGTATTCGTCCCGCATTTGCCAAATGGGAACTCTGCGGGAAAAGCGGCTGGGATGCGTGTCGGAAATATCGAAGTAGTGGACAAGCCGCTGGCGGCGTTGGTCGGCATCCTCAAAGACGGCAATGCCGTGTGCTCCACGGTTGACCCATCGCCCAAACTTTTGGTTCCAGTCGTCGATCTGAAGAACGGCGGTGGCATCCGGTCGCTGTGCGTGTACCAAAAGCTGCTCATCAAAACGCAGACGGTAGTTGTAGCAGGCAGAGCGCAGAAACGCTTCCCAGCTTTCGGGGTTTGCAACGACCGTTTTGCAGGTTCGGTTATACAGCTCCGAAATGAAGTCGTATTTTCGTGCCATTGGCGGACACCTCCTTATCGTTCATAGTCTTTGGACTTGATGGCTTTGCCGTTCTCATCATAGCTCTTGGGTTTGGCGGCAATGGAGTCCCACCGGATCATAGAACCGGCGAGCATTGCCTGCTCCTGCGCCTTGCTGACACCCAGCTTTTCATTGAACTTATCTTTAATTGCTTCGTTCTCCGCACGGTTCCCGTCGTTAAAACTTGTGGCGGTATAGCCCTTTTGCCAGCGGTCGATTTGAATGACTTCTCCGGTTGACGGAAGTATGGAATAGCACATCGGAGGCAAGGGCGGCTCCATAGGAGCGTAGGTACAGCCGCCTTGCTCCATACGCTCGGCAAACTCGCAAATGTGAAAGAGATTGCGTCCAACCTCTGTGTGATAGTTGTCAATATAGCGGCAGAGATAGCTTTCCGTCTTACCGTCACGGTCGGTCACAATGATGCACTCTCCGTCCGGGATACGGAACAGCTCTTTATAGTGGCTGTCAATAAAGCGAATATCCCGGCTGGCTTCTTCGATGTGCTTGTCCAGCCATTCCTTCACATAGCAGAAGCAGTAGAAGTTATAATCACCTCGGACCGGAATACAACGAAGCAGAAACGCATACTTCTCGGTATCGGCTCGAAAGCCGAACTCTGTGGTGTAGTTGCCCTGCATTTCGCTGTCCTTATTTGCCCGCCCAAACGAACGCATAGCGACACGATTTTGGAGCAGTCCGTATTCCTCGGATCGCAGGGCGTTGATTATAGCATCCAAGTCCTGCTTGAACGCATCGCTTTTCCATTGCGGGCGGGTATCAAACCAAGTGGAGTAAAACCAGTTATCGTTAGAACCGAAGTCCCCACGCAGATGTCCGATGTTGCCGGTCTGTCCCTGAAGCTGAGAGCTTTGGGCATAGCTGTACTTGCGTTCGGGAATGGTCATTGGGCGCAGTGTAAAATCTGCCATTATCGCTCACTCCTTTCTTGGTGTGTTCTTTGTTTCGGGATGTCAAAGCCGTAAACGTCGGCAATCTCATCCCCAAGTCGCCGGGTCAGCCGTGTAATATCGGCTCGTGTGGCTTTGCCGTGATAGATTTTATCTCTCAGGTTCTCCATCTGCGTTTCGGAAACGCCTTCCTTAAACACACGGTAGAGATAGTGATTTGTGCCGTCGTGGTGAGTAGCATCGGCACGAAGATCGCCGTACTTATCTACATACCATTCGGTATAGTCAGTGTCGGCATATAGGCAATCTCGGATGTTGCCGGAGAGGATATCCTTGTAGCCCATCACTCTGCCGTTCCATCTGCCGATGTCACCGATAACAATGATTGGCTGGGAGAGCTGCACATTCAGGTTCATTCGCTCATCGGAGAGGTAGTCGTCATTGGTTTCCACCATCCACTCATAGAGCGCCTGCTCATCATTCGGGTCGTCGTCCAGCTCATTATCTTCAAGGAACTCCTTGTAATCCTCTCGCCAGTCGTCCACATCAAGGCTTCGGTTGCTCCAAATGATGTGGCGGTCACTCGCTCGTGTCACTCGACCCATCCATCCCACCTCCCAAATAGGAGAAAAGGCGGTTCTTTACGACATGCTCCTGAAGCTCAATGATGACCGTCATATCCGGCACGGTTACATCGGGAATTTTCAGTATCATCGACAAGGTCAGTGACTTCAAAGCCTTTTCGGTTTTGCAGCCGGCATCAAAAAGCTTTGTCAGAACTTTTATTTTCTGCTGTAAGCCCTGTTCGGCTGTGGTTTTCTTTGTTGGCATAGTTATTTACCCCCTAACTTAGGAAATACCGATAATGATAACGCTATTGTCATCATTGTCGGCACTACGGGAATACTCAGGAAAAAGTGACTGCACACGCTGCCTTGCCCTGCGGATGGTTTCAAAACACGGAAGTCCGTAGCTTTTGTAGTTGAACGCAAGGTCACTGAAGGGCAGTTCACCGGCTCGCAGGAAATTTGCATAGCGGTTGTAGTAGTGCATAATAAGGATCATATCGTCGAACCTTGCTCTCGGACAGTCCTTCAAGATAGAAAGCACACGGCTTTCCACCGTTTTCTGTTGATTCATTGAATCCCTCCTTCGGGTAGTAGAAAAGGGGCGGAGTTTTTTGCTCCGCCCCTTGGATAATCAGCTCACTTCTTGTTTTTCGATCTAATCTGCAAGAAGATAAAGCCGCCAACAATAACAACTACCAATACAATAGCTACAATAGTTTTAAATTCCATTAATTACCCTCTTCTTTCTTTTTATTTTTAAATCTGAGAAAACTACTCGCAGCAATTCCCAGCGTGGACAGTCCTATAAGCGTAAGTACAAGCGATAAATTATCGGATTCTCCAGTATTGGGCGTTTCACGCACCACATTGTGCATCTCCACAATAGTAGTGGCACCACTCTTAACTGTTGCCGTTTTATCATCAGGCAAAACATACATAAAAGAAGCGGAATTGCTCACCTCAGAAATGGTGTAATCCCCAATGCGAAGCCCGTCGAGAAAAATCTCGCCATTCTCATCAGTTTCAAGGATAATCTCATAGCCGTTTGCACCGGTAATGCGGAACGCAAAACCTTTGACCTTGCCGTCAGAGGAGGTTTTAACGATCCTCAAATTGCCACACATTGCCTCATTGACAAAGCCGATGCCCGCTTTATTCTCGACCTCATAGGTCTTGCCGTCCGTGTCGATTACCACCTCATACACGTCAGTATCGAGAACAAAGCCATCCGGTGCTTCGGTTTCCTTGATAAAGTAGCGACCGTAGAACAGGTCGTTCATTCCGTATTCGCCGATTTCTTTTTCAGTCAGTGTGCCGAGCAGCTCATCGCTGTCGTCCAGCTTGCCATTGTTATTGCTGTCCTTGTAAACCTCAAATATTGCTCCAGTCAGCTTGTTATCGGGATACTCGGAATCCACCTTGGTCAGATGAATGTTGCCACGGCCATACTCGTTGACAATCTCAATCTCTACGACCTGACCGTCTGTGCCAATCGTCACAGGATAGATGGTATCATCCAGCACGAAGCCTGTGGGCTGTTCAATCTCACGGACATACCAAGTGCCGCAAGGGATATTCTCAAAAGAAAAACTACCATCTTCGGCAGAAGTAGTAGTCACCAGAGCGTTTTCCTTTGTAAACTCGCCGTCATCCGTGCGAAACAGCCCAATCATCGCACCGCCGAGAGCGTTGCCGTCCTCATCAACCTTCTTGCCGGAAACAGAACCATAAATCAGGTCATTTTTGATTGCCTTACCATCATTGACAGCAATCTTTACGACCGCCGTATCCTGACCGACATACTCAAAAATTATAGGATACTTAGCGTCAGAAAGCTTGTAGTGGCTATCTGTAGCAATTTCCTGCACATAGTATCTTCCATAAGGAAGGTCTGTCTTAATCGTTGCCGTTCCATCCTCATTGAGAGAAACAATCTCGATAAGGCCATTTGCGGGAATGGAAGTGCCGCTGGCAGATACGATTTCCTCGGCGGCGAACAGCCCAAAGGAAATGTTTTTCATTTCACCGTTTGTGCCAATGCCGAAGTGTTCATTCTGCTCAATGGACTTCACCAGACTGATTTCCACCTTCTGACGTTCGTTTTCGAAAGAAGTCGCAGTTTCGGTCACAGCCACATTCTGACCGGCATAGACAAGCTCCACGAAACGGGATTCAGGATTGAGAACCATACCGTCAGGAGCAGTGACTTCGCGCACCTCATATTCACCAAGGTAGAGTTCACAGCTCATAGCTATTCCATTTTCATCGGTAATAATGGTATCAACAACATCGCCCTTATGATTTCTGACGGTACCATCAGGGGTAATAATATCCTCTGCGGCAACGACCTCATAGACCGCACCAGGAAGCCCACGCTTTTCGTACTGCGGCTGATATATGATAGGTAGTTCATTGCCACTTTCATCTATGCCTCCTGAAGCAGAAACCCCAAAGAACACTTCTCCCGTCTTTTCTACTGCAATTGTGCCCTTCTGTGCAAAATTCTTTTTATTTACTTTTATTATTGTAACCCCACTTTCTTCTATAGAGTTTTCCTGAGTCACGTCAAAATAAATAGGTGTTTCATCAAGTACATATCCATAGGGAGCCTGCACTTCAACAATGGAATACCCCCTGCCGTAAGGCAGTTTTTCAGGTGTAATCAGTGAACCCTCATCATCGGTATAGAACACATCAATATTGGTCGATGTCGGATAGGTGAAGGTCATTGTCACAGGATTCCCGTCCGGGTCATAAATCTTGAATCCTGCACCTGCATAAGGAATGGTCTTACCGGTTTCTGCGTCCTGCTTCACGATTTTGATAAAGCTGTTGAAGGGAGCATTGTTGATGAGATAGCGATAGGTCGCCCCATTCTGAGAAATGAACACATCAAAGTCGGGCATCAGCTCGCTGCCTTCCCAGCCGGACACCTGATGTACGGTGTAGATGCCGTAAGGCATATCCTTTGTCTGTGCAAAGCCGTTTTCGTCACAGGTGAGATAGTCACGCTCGGTATCCTTTGCATTATCATAAGAGCCTGCGGCTTTCAGGTACACGGCAAACTCAGCGCCATTTTCGGGTGTTTCGATCTGCGTATCGCCGTTATCGGTGTGCTTGATGATGGCAACATTTCCCTTTGCGACCTGCTCGGTCACATCATTTGCCGTCTGATTATGCTCCACGGTATAAAGCTGCGGCTCTGCGCCGACCTTATGAACGGTAGTATCAAGAAGATAACCCTCAGACGGATTAATCTCACGCACCGTCCAATCGTCATCGCAGATATATTCCTTGGTGACGAACTGCCCGTTCTTGTCGGTAATATAGGTATCCACAAGCGTTTCGCCCTTATAGATGCCATAAACCGCACCGGCAAGAGAAGCATCACCCTGCGCCGTACTGGTTTCGGCGTCACTCTTGGTAACGGTAACGGAGAACTTCTTCAGAATATTGAGGAAGCTACGATTTGCAACCTCGTTCCAGCGGATAGGCGCAGACTGCGCTTCGGGAACGACATAGCGAACAGCAGTGTCCACTTCCTCCACGGTATAAGGAGCAGCGCCGGAGATGAGGACATCTTCAAAAGTCGCCACGCCGTCCGCATCAGTCACGGCATATTCGTCCACAGCAATGCCCGAGAGCGAGGTACCGTAGAGGCGGAAGGTCACGCCCTCGTTGAGGTTATCTTCCGAAGTCTTTATGATTTTTAAATCTCCACGTCTGAGCTTATTATTAAAAGTCACTGTAGCTGTTTTTCCTGATACAACAGTTACATGATGAGACTCCTGTGGCTCATATTTGTCATAGCTCATTTCGGTCACGCTATAATCACCAGGCATTAGATTGTCAATCCGTATCTCGCCCTTAGAATTTGTCTTAACTGTCTGATTAACGCCATTACCTATAACAGTAAAGGTAATATTTTCAATATGACCGTCTTCAGAAGTCTTTACAATCTTAGCAGAACCATAGGATACATTTAAATTAACAAACCCTTGTACAAGATCATCAACCTCTTGCACATATGTTACAAGGTCCTGTACACCTTCACCCGGCACATAAACTCCATCGCCCCATACGACAAGACCTTTTCTCTGTGAATCGTTTTTCTTAGCAACAATTGTAATCGGTGATGATGGTGCTTCTGATGAAGTAACAATCAGATTTCTTCCGCTGACTTTAATCTGAACTCCAGAAGAACCACTGGAAAAAGTGTAATCCTGAAGGACATTGTTAGTATCTGTAAGTGTGGCAGTATAAGAGTTCCCGTCCCACTTAAGTTCAATATTCTGGGCTCCATCAATTGTAGCAGAGCAAAAGGACGGCAATTTCGTATGTCTCTGAACCCTATCAACAATATGATTATAATAGTTCAATATCTCTGAGCGAAGTGGATTGTCTGCCCGTATATAGTCAAGAACTGAACTACAATTCTTTGGAGCAACATGGTTAAACTCCGCATCGCGCTCACCAACGATAGTTTCCCATATTAGAAGCTGCGTGGCTGTAGCATTGGAAAGTTTCGCTGCATCCTCTGAATTCTGTGAACGCCATGATGTGCTTATAGTTCCAGTATAGCCATACTGTAGAATGCGCCCTATAATTAGCTTAACATTTTCCCCAGAAATCGTCTTATTGTATTTATCTGGATAATTATCCCAATATGTTTCATTGGTCGAAGATAATCTATCTCCGCTTTTCACCATGGTACTGGGTTCGATACAGTAACATATTTTACCGTTATATGAACCCATTGAATAAACCGTAAGATACTTTCCTTTCTGAAAGAACCAACCGTTCATAAGTTTTATATCATCATGTCCCCATGTGGTTGTACTATAATTAGCATCACCCTCGCGGGGGAATGAAACCAAAGACACTTCCGCCTGCTCACCTTTAGCAAAGGCTTTAGTTATGCCAAGTCCCAAAAATGCGGAAAGGCACAACGCGGCAGAAAGCAGTCCTGCAATCCAACGCTTAAACGAATGTGTTTTCATTTTGTTTTTACCTCCTAAAAAACAAGAAACACACCATATGATACGATGTGTCTAAACAAATTTATTTAATTTGATAATCTGTTTTATATTTTTGACCCGTTAAAAATTTGTTTTTTTGCCAATGGCCTTAACCTCCATTTTCTATTTGTCTCGAGCCTGTTGGGTTATTTTGAAACTTTTTTTACTACCCGAAAAACAGGGGCGAGCCTATTCGTGATGTGCAAGGCATTGTCTGCCAATCGCAAAGTACAAATATATGTTCAGAGCTTGCCCTTTTTCACATTTCTTCTCAATTATTCAACCACGCCGACCATTTAACATTGGCTTTTCCACAAATTCAAATGCAGAACTCTTATTTACTTAAGTCAGATAGAGTTTAATTTAAAACAGATTGTTTTTCGGTTAGTATGTGGTAGTTATAAAGGGGATAGAGTGTGAGAAAGGGGAAGTCACAACAAACATACTCCTTTTCTAACGGCTGTCCCGCTCCGTGCGCTTTCGCATAAAATCAGCATAATATTTGAGTGCTTTTACAATATATTCCTCTGTCTGATCTAACGGAACACTTTTGGGTATAAGACTTCTTACCCTATCTCCTCGAATAATAAAGCGCTCGCGCTGATTGGGCTTTTGCTCGGTCATGATAGCTGTAATTGCTTCCGGTGTAAGTTTTCCCTCTTCGAACATTTTTCTCATGCGAATAGATTGATCATGGGACGGGGTACATTGGTTCAGGTCAATTTCATCAACAATCGCCCGCTGGCAGTCCTCATCCAAATATGAAAGTTCCACAGCTGGACGCATCTTAATTTTTCCCTCATCTACAAGGTCAAGCAATTCGGTGACAAGGTTTGTCAGACGGATGTACCGTCGAACTTGTGTCTGGCTGTCGCCTGACTGCTCTCCAATCATCTGTGCCGTTTCCTTTCCATTCCACTTCCCACCCACTGGGTCGGAAGTTAAATCGGTACGCTTACCCTGCCTACTTAACGCATCTAATCGCATTTTGTAGGCAAACGCCTTTTCTGAGGGAAGTATCTGCGACCGTTGGTAGTTGCTCTCCACCATAAGGACGGTGGCGGCGTCACGGTCAAGGTCTACAACCTCGCAACGAAGTGCTTCAAACCCGGCAAGCTCACAAGCTCGTTTTCGTCTATGCCCCGAGACGAGTTCATATCTGCCGTCCTCTTTTTGACGAACAGTAGCCGGAGTAATAACTCCTCGTTTCTTTACACTCTCCACAAGCTGTATCATATCTTCATCATCGCGCACCTTAAACGGATGTTCGGGAAAATCGTCAATCTCTATTAATGGAATATCCCGTATTTTGCTAAGCTTTGCATCATCTCGTTCCTCCTGTGTAGAAAACAGATCATCGAGCATATTCGTGGGTAACGTGAAGTCGCTCTTTCTTTCTGTCATCAGCTAACACCTCCCTCGTAAAGTCTGCATAGGCTTTTGACACAATACTGTTTGGCTCATATGCATATATGCTTTTCCCTTTTGAGGATACTTCGGCAGCTTTCACGGCAATGGGTATGCTCGTCTTATAGATTTTAATGTAACTTCCAAAATGATTTCGTAATGTTTCTACGGTACTTTTTGCAAGATTTGTTCTTCCATCTACAAGTGTCAGCAAAACACCGTCTATATGCAGATTGGGATTAGTATGCTTTTTTACTTTTGCAATTGTCGCTAAAAGCTGTGTCATACCTTTGGCGGGCAAATACTGTGCTTGCACGGGTATAATTACGCTATCTGCCGCTGTGAGAGCATTAAGCGTTATCATGCCAAGCGAGGGCATACAATCTATAAGTATATAGTCATATTTGTCTTTCACCTGGTCAAGATAACTTTTCATAATACATTCTCTGTTCATCGCAGTAACAAGGCTCATTTCTGTCGAAGCAAGTTCAAGATTCGAGGGAACAAGATCAACTTTTTCCTTGTGATTGAGCATACCGACAAGCGGATCCTGCTGTTCTTCTCGCATCACCGCCAACAGTTTATTGGCCAGTGTATGCGTTAAGCTGTCCGTATCTTGCCAACCGAGGCAAGTAGTTAAATCTCCTTGCGGGTCTGCATCAACAAGAAGTACTTTTTTATCCTGCATAGCAAGACCTACTCCGAGATTTACCGCAGTAGTTGTTTTGCCCACACCGCCCTTCTGATTACATATCGCTATGGTTTTACAGTTTGGCATCTTCGCTTTTCCTCCTTCTTATAAATTTGGATCATTAGGCCATCAAAACACAGGCATATGTCCTATGCTTTGATAGCTGCATTTAATTCGATCTCATCCCCCAAAAACATAAAAGGAAATCAATAGGCGTTCGGCTGCTGACCGAACTCATAGGAATTTCACCTCTGCCGGGTACTCCGCCAGCCCCTTAGGGAAGTATCATTGTCCCTTGATCGTTTCTTCGCCTTATCCGTAGCAGTCGGATATTTCTGAATGGCTCGGAATCGCTATCAACCTTTCTTTCCGTAATAACCTCTATGGTAAGGAAGTTCTTGGCGCGCCTTCATTCGGCTGAGACTTTTTGTCTCCGATCAGGAATGTACCTATTGAATGTGTATTCAATTGTCAAGGTTCACGAAGATAATAATTTATCTCTCAATAGGTAGGCAGCGAGAAGGACTATTTGTGGACTCCCTGAAGCAAAAAAGTTTGTAAACTTTTTATGAACAAAAAAGCCGTTGCTTTCAGGTTAAAAGCAACGGCTAAAATCTATCTATCATTGTAAATAAAAAATAACGGCCACACAATTCAAAGAACTGTGTGACCGTATTCTTAAGCTATATTGCTATGCTAAAAGCCCCAAACTTGTGATTAGTGCTTTTTGCGAATAGCTGCCTGTGCTGCGCTGAGGCGTGCGATCGGCACGCGGAAGGGCGAGCAGGAAACATAATCAAGGCCGATGTCGTTGCAGAACTCGACGGAAGTCGGGTCGCCGCCGTGCTCACCGCAGATACCGCAGTGGAGCTTCGGGTTGACGGGCTTGCTCATAGCGATGGTCATCTGCATGAGCTTGCCGACGCCGTTCTGATCAAGCTTTGCGAACGGATCGTTCTCAAAGATCTTGGTGTCATAGTAAGCGTTGAGGAACTTGCCTGCATCGTCACGGCTGAAGCCGAAGGTCATCTGAGTCAGATCGTTGGTGCCGAAGCAGAAGAAATCAGCCTCAGCAGCGATCTCGTCAGCGGTGAGAGCCGCTCTCGGGATCTCGATCATGGTGCCGACCTCATACTCAAGGTCAATGCCGGCAGCCTTTATCTCAGCGTCAGCAACCTCGACAACGATCTTCTTGACGAACTTGAACTCCTTGACGTCGCCGACAAGGGGAATCATGATCTCGGGAACGATCTTCCAATCGGGATGCTTCTTCTGAACATTGATAGCAGCGCGGATAACAGCAGCAGTCTGCATCTTTGCGATTTCGGGATATGTGACAGCCAGACGGCAGCCGCGGTGACCCATCATCGGGTTGAACTCATGGAGAGAAGCGATGATAGCCTTGATATCCTCAACGCTCTTATGCTTTGCAGCTGCAAGAGCCTCGATGTCAGCCTCCTCGGTGGGAACAAACTCATGGAGAGGCGGATCAAGGAAGCGGATGGTGACCGGCTTGCCTTCGAGGGTCTCATAGAGCTTCTCGAAGTCGCCCTGCTGATAGGGAAGAATCTTCTCAAGAGCTTCTTCTCTCTCTTCAACAGTATCGGAGCAGATCATCTCACGGAAAGCAGCGATTCTGTCAGCCTCGAAGAACATATGCTCTGTACGGCAAAGGCCGATGCCCTCTGCGCCGAGCTCAACAGCCTTAGCTGCGTCGCGCGGGGTGTCTGCATTGGTGCGAACCTGAAGGGTTCTGTATTTGTCGGCCCAGCCCATGATTCTGCCGAACTCGCCTGCGATGGAAGCGTCGACAGTCGGGATGATGCCGTCATAGATGTTACCGGTGGAGCCGTCGATGGAGATGAAGTCGCCCTCATGGAAGGTCTTGCCTGCAAGGGTGAACTTCTTGTTCTCCTCGTCCATGATGATCTCGGAGCAGCCGGAGACACAGCAGGTACCCATACCACGGGCAACGACAGCTGCATGAGAGGTCATACCGCCGCGGACAGTCAGGATACCCTGAGATGCCTTCATGCCGGTGATGTCCTCGGGAGAAGTCTCAAGGCGGACAAGGACAACCTTCTCGCCTCTTGCCTTCCAAGCCTCAGCGTCGTCAGCGGTGAAGACAATCTTGCCGCATGCAGCGCCGGGAGAAGCACCAAGACCCTTACCGATCGGGGTAGCGGCCTTGAGTGCCTTTGCGTCAAACTGGGGATGAAGGAGGGTGTCGAGGTTTCTGGGCTCGATCATAAGAACAGCCTCTTCCTCGGTTCTCATACCCTCGTCAACGAGATCGCAGGCAATCTTGAGAGCTGCCTGAGCGGTTCTCTTACCATTACGGGTCTGAAGCATGAAGAGCTTGCCGTGCTCGACGGTGAACTCCATGTCCTGCATATCTCTGTAATGGTCTTCAAGAATCTTGCAGACCTTCTTGAACTCTGCGAACGCCTCGGGGAACTTCTGCTCCATCTCAGCGATCTTCATGGGAGTACGGACACCTGCGACGACGTCCTCGCCCTGTGCGTTGGTGAGGAACTCACCGAACAGGCCCTTAGCGCCGGTTGCGGGGTCGCGGGTGAACGCAACGCCGGTGCCGCAGTCATCGCCCATGTTGCCGAACGCCATGGACTGGACGTTAACGGCAGTACCCCACGAATAGGGGATATCGTTGTCGCGGCGATAGACGTTTGCGCGGGGGTTGTCCCACGAACGGAAAACAGCCTTGATAGCGCCCATGAGCTGCTCCTTGGGATCGGTCGGGAAATCGGTGCCGATCTTTGCCTTGTACTCCGCCTTGAACTGAGAAGCGAGCTCCTTGAGATCGTCAGCGGTAAGCTCGACGTCCTGGGTCACGCCCTTCTTCGTCTTCATAGCGTCGATGAGCTGCTCGAAATACTTCTTACCGACCTCCATAACGACGTCGGAATACATCTGAATGAATCTTCTGTAGCAGTCCCAAGCCCAACGGGGATTGCCGGACTTCTCTGCGATAGCCTCAACGACTTCCTCGTTAAGACCGAGGTTAAGAATAGTGTCCATCATGCCGGGCATGGAAGCGCGGGCGCCGGAACGGACGGAAACAAGGAGCGGATTCTCCTTATCGCCGAACTTCTTGCCGGTGATGCCTTCCATCTTGACGATGTACTCGTTGATCTCTGCCATGATCTCGGGATTGATCTCGCGGCCGTCCTCATAGTACTGTGTGCAGGCCTCGGTGGTGATGGTGAAGCCCTGAGGAACAGGAAGACCGATGTTTGTCATTTCAGCAAGGTTCGCGCCCTTACCGCCGAGAAGCTCTCTCATCTGAGCGTTGCCCTCGGAGAACAAATAAACGTACTTGTGAGCCATGATATACCTCCGTAAATAGTGTTTTTAGCTGCGAAGAAGATGCAGAAACCAAAGGCTGCATCTTCGCCTCATGTTATTATAGCAGACCGGCAGGAAAAATACCATATATTTTTACAATAAAATAGCGATTTTTGCGACTTTTCTTTTGTACAGATTTGACTATACAATTATATATAGCGCAGGGAGAGCCTCCCTGCGCCGAAAAAGTGTCTGTAATTTAGATGTTCAGAACATAAAAGGCAAAAGAAAGCCCAACGCTGCAACAAAAATCAGCACGCCCGTAAGTATCGCCCACAGTTGCCATGTATCTCCTTTAACAATGAGATTTACCGTTTTAAATCCCGAAAAAGTTGCGCCTACCGTTGCCATAAAAACCAAAACAACAATTAAAATAGAGGGATCCATAATTTGCATAGCCTCCTTTTACACTGTCCAAAGATATTCTTCAACCAACTGCTCATACGCAGCAGAGCGTTTTATGTCGGCAAGCCTCACCTATTAACCGGCATTAAATCACCGACTTTCCAAAATCAATTAGCAAAATATATTTCATATCAATATCGTCATCTGACAAATTAATTTTATCAAATTATATTTCCAATGTCAATACAAAAGACAATTATTTTTTGTATTGTGCATTTAATATGCAATGTTTGTTGACACATCTTTATTTTTTGCGCAATCTGTGCTCAACAAACGGCACATCGCGACCGACAAACAGGATTTCATCACAAGCTGCGTTCTTCTCGATTTATAAAATCTTTGAAAAATCGCGCCGTCATATGCACAATGGCTTGTAATTTCACTCTTTTTCTGTCATAATATATTTTAAGATACCGCACGGGTATCAATAAGGAAAGGACAATAAGCTTTATGGATAAGAAATGTGCTGTTATTCTCGCCGCCGGCGAAGGCACGCGAATGAAGAGCAAAAAGCCGAAGGCTCTCGCCGAGGTTCTGTTCGCGCCGATGATCGACTGGGTCATAGACGCCGTAAAAGAAAGCGGCATAGACGACATATGCGTTGTTAAAGGCTTCGGCGCGGAATATCTCGACGCGCACCTTGCAGGCAGCTGCGAGACTGTGCTCCAGAGCGAGAGACTCGGAACGGGTCACGCCGTTTTGCAGGCGGGAAACTTTATTGAAAGCAACGGCGGCGATGTCCTCGTTTTAAACGGCGACGCTCCGTTCATCGACGCAAAAACAATATACGATGCACTCGCCCTGCACAAGAAAGAGGGCAACAGCGTCACCGTTATCTCTGCGGAGATAGACGATCCGACCGGCTACGGCAGGATAATCCGCTCGGCGGACGGTTCGGTTGAAAAGATAGTCGAACAGCGCGACGCGAACGCCGAAGAGGCGGCTGTAAGAGAAGTCAACTCCGGCGCGTTCTGGTTTGACGGCAAAGCTCTGATGCGCGCGCTCAACAGCCTCAACGCAAAGCGCGCGAGCGGAGAGAACACGAAGAAAGAGTTCTATCTGACCGACGCTCTTGAAGAGATAAAGTCATACGGTCTGCGCGCAGGTTCGTTCACGGCGCAGAGCGAGGATATAATCCTCGGCGCGAACGACAGGGTTCAGCTCAACGCTCTCAACGAGCTTGCCCGCCACCGCGAGCTTGAGAAGCATATGCGTGCGGGCGTGTCGATCCCCTGCACCGACGGCGTCATTATCTGCCCCGGCGCAAAAATCGGCAGGGACACCGTGATTCTCACCGGCTCTGTGATAAAAGGCGACAGCGTTATCGGCGAGGACTGCACGATAGGTCCCGACTCGCTCGTTGAAAGCAGCACGATAGAAGACGGCGTTTCGTTCGTCCGCTCGGTCTGCTACTCATCGAAGATACTCGACGGCGCGGACATCGGTCCGTTCGTCCGCATCCGTCCCGGCAGCGTTATCGGCAGTTCAGTCCATGTCGGCAACTTCGTTGAAGTCAAGAACAGCACGATAGGCGCAGATACAAAGATATCCCACCTTTCGTATATCGGCGACTCCGATCTCGGCACGGGAATCAACATCGGCTGCGGCTGCGCTACGGCTAATTACTCCGGCAACAAGAAGAGCCGCACCACAATCAAGGACGGCGCGTTTATCGGATGCCACACCTGCCTCGTGGCTCCCGTTGAGGTCGGCGAAAACGCATACACGGCGGCAGGCTCGACCGTGACCGAGAATGTCCCCGACAACTCGCTCGCAGTCGCCCGCTCCAGACAGACGGTCAAAAAGGGCTGGGTGAAGATAAAGCAGCCCTATAAGCATAAAGTTTAAAAGAAAGACGGTGAAATTGCCATGAAGAAAGGCAAGAAAGCGGCGATAATCATTATTGCCGTCATCGCGGCCGCGGCGATAGTTGTCGGCGGACTCGTCCTCGGAGGAGTCATCCCTGTCGGCAACAAGAGAACGGCATCTGCACAGGAGATAGCTGTTGACGACACCGCAATGACCGCATACAAGACTATCCCCCAGGTCTACAAGATCACACTCAAATCGCTCTACGGCATGAGCGCCGACGATGTTGCAAAGTTCTATGAGAACAACTGCGAGGGCTGGAACGTTTACGCCCAGACAGTCTCAATAAAGAACCGCAGCGACACTGCGATAGTCATCTCCAACGCGAAGAGCGAAGCGAACGGAACGGACAACATCTGGGTCTGCTCGCGCACCAACGAGGCCAACTATGTGACCATCGCTCCCGGCGAAACCGGGACATTCACATTCAATGTCCTCGCCAAGGGCTACAACAGCCCCGACGCTGTCAAATCGGCTCTCAAGAAGCTCAACCCGAGCATCGTGTTTGCGGAGAACAAGTCCGCCGCGAACCAGTCGTTCGTAAAATTTGACATGGCAAACGCCGACAAATTCGCGATCGATATAAAGTTCTGATAAAGTCAAAATAACATACGGGCGCTCGGGTTTCCGGGCGTCCGTATAAAATGTAAGGGAAAAAGATATGAATTTTTTCAGACGCACTCCCCGCGCTGTCGGCGCACCCGAATTTTTGATAGTCGGGCTCGGCAACCCGGGCAAGGAATATGAATTTACCCGCCACAATGCTGGCTTTCTCTGCCTCGATCTTTTCGCGCAGGAGAACGATATAAAAATAAACCGCCTGAAGTTCAACGCCCTCATAGGCGACACGGAAATTTGCGGCAAGCGCTGCATTCTTGCAAAGCCTCAGACTTTCATGAACAACTCCGGCGAGGCGGTGCGCGACATAGCCTCGTTCTACAAGATTCCGCCCGAAAAGATAATCGTAATTTTTGACGACATCTCTCTCCCCTGCGGCAGGCTCAGAATACGCCGCAAAGGCACGGACGGCGGTCACAACGGAATAAAGAGCATAATATATCAGCTTCAGAGCGATCAGTTCCCGCGCATCAAGCTCGGCATCGGCGCGAAGCTACACCCAGAGCAGCCGCTCGCCGACTGGGTGCTCTCGGTCATGAAAGGCGACGACCTCGAAAATCTGCGTTCCGCCTGTCTCAAGGCGTGCGACGCAATTCCCCTGCTCGTAAACGGAGAGACCGAAAAGGCAATGGGACTCTACAACGCCGCAAAATAACCGCGCGGCGACCGAGTCCCATTAAAAAGTCAGATCTTGAAGTTTTTCATCGAGGACACATCGTCCATTATGCCGCTGACGGTCTTCATAGCCTTTGCGGCGCTCTTCTTGACATTCTTTTTCGCCTTTTTGAGCGAATTGTTCGAGCCCATCATCATCGCACCCGACACTGCGGCCGCCGCGCCGCCGACTGCGAGGGCGACCATGACATTTTTGGCAGTCGATCCAGACTGAGCCATCTTCATAAAAGAACTCACCCCTTTTTATTTTTCAGAACGCTTCGGGCGTTCCCTTTATATTTTGAGCAGGGAGCGCGCCGGGATTCAAGACAAAATTTGTTTTGTCAAAACGCACGAAACAGGAGGACAAAAATGCAGCTGAACATAGTTCTCGTTGAACCCGAAATACCGCAGAACACCGGCAACATCGCGCGCACCTGCGCCGCGACCGGCTCGCGCCTGCACATAGTCAAGCCCATGGGATTCACCATTGACGACCGCAAGCTCAAAAGAGCCGGACTCGACTACTGGCATCTGCTCGACATAACATATTATGAAAACCTCGCGGACTTTTTTGAGAAGAACGCGGGCGGAAAATTTTTCTATTTTTCAACCAAGGCGGAGCACATCCATTCGGATGTAGTTTATCCCGACAACGCCTACATAGTCTTCGGCAAGGAGACAAAAGGACTGCCCGAGGAGCTTCTGCACGACAACCCGGACAGCTGCGTGAGAATACCGATGATAAACAATTCGGACGCCCGTAGCCTGAATCTCTCGAACTCCGTCGCCGTCGGCGTATACGAAGTTTTGCGCCAATGGGGATATCCCGAGCTGCTGACAAAAGGCAAACTGACAAAATTTGACTGGGACGAATAACGGCGAATAAACGGACGGGAAGCACCCGCTTTGCGGCTATTATTGAATTTATAAACAGTGTGACTTTTCGGTCGCGCCGTTGTTTTTAAGTTGTGAGTTGTGGGGCGGTGCAAATTTGGGATTTGTCGTGAAATCTATCAGGCTCCCCTGTAGGGGAGATGGCTCGGCGTGAGCCGAGGCTGAGGGGTTATTCCGCTTCGTTCAAAGTAATAAGTAAAAGTGAAAAACGAAGAAGTGTGCGGTAGGGGCAGATATCATCTGCCGACGAAACTTGCAAAAATACTTGACACACGCTTCCAGACGTTGTAGGGTGCGGCGACCTCGACGCACCGATGCCGCGCCGCAGTACTTAGCCTGCGGCTCTTGGTCGGCAGCTCGGCACATTCGCCCGTAAACTCGCCCCGCTCAAACAGTACGGGCTCGTGCATCTTGCTTCGCAAGCCGTCCAGCCCTCTCAAAACATAGTCGCCTATCGCCCTTGGAGCGGGCGCTATGCTCCTTGTTTTTCGCCAACATCGCCTCGCTTCATCCGCCACAGGCGGCGCTTCGGTGATGTTGCCCGCCTGTCTCCGTTGGCTTATCAAACACTGCGGCGCGGCTATTGAAAGTATGATTACAAAAATTGGTTGAGTCGCTCACTTTTACCTTGCTATAGCTCAAACGATAAATAAATTCCAATTCATCAAACCAACATCACCATCTCCACTCGTTTAAATACATGCAAACATCAAAATGTTAATCTGCGTTGCTTGCGGCAACGGGCAATCGGGGATACAATGTCGGTAACGACTGACAGAAAGGCGGTTATACCGATGCTCAATGAAAACATCAAAACTATCAGAAAATCAAAAGGACTCTCGCAGGAGGAGCTCGCGGTCAAGCTGAATGTCGTGCGGCAGACCGTGTCCAAATGGGAGCAGGGGTTGTCCGTTCCCGATTCGGATATGCTCACATCTTTGTCGGAAGCGCTCGGAACTCCAGTGAGCACACTGCTCGGCGAGAATGTCGCAAAGCAGGAAGCGAATGAGCTGAAAGCGATATGCGAAAAGCTCGAGGTGATAAACCTGCAGCTCGCGCGAAGAAAAATCGCGAGAAGAGCGGCACTTCACTGGCTGCTTATTGCACTCTGCGCGGCTATAATAATTATCTCTGCGGTGCTGATATCGCTCGGCAGCCCGTATCTCGGCTGGAATTTCGGCGACCCGGAAACTGCGGTTTTCGGCACGGTTTATCATGTGTTCGAGTGGCTGTTTGTCCGATTCGCACCGATAGCTTTTGTCGGTTCGCTCGTCGGAGTTATTATGACGCGAAAGAAGTGGTAACGTCTGAAAGCGCGGCGCCTGTCAGTATAGACTTATTTGCGGGATTATGCTATAATATAGACGGAATATAGCCGTATGCCGAAAAGGAGGTTTTATAATGCTTATCGTTCATCTTGTTGTGGCCGGGATTTTTCTGGTGCTCGGCACCGTCTTTGCGTTTGGCAAAGGCGCATTTCTGATTGCCGGTTATAATACCGCATCCGCAGAAGAAAAGGCGCAGTACGACGAAAAGAAGCTCTGTCGGGCTGTGTCGAAGCTTATGTTTGCGCTGGCGGCGTGTTGGGTCGTGGCGGCGCTCAGCGAAATCTTCAAAAACATGATTTTTCTGTGGGTAGGCATAGCGCTGTTTGCGGTTGTGATTGTCGTCGGAGTCGTCTGGATTAATATCGGGGACAGGTGCAAAAAGTAAAATTCGGATTGCAACACCGCGATTCTGCGTTCGAAACCCCGGTTGTCAAGACTTAGCCGAAATTGATTTGATCGGAGTTGATTTAAATGAAAAGATTGGCGGCACTGATTTTAGCGCTTATGTTTGTTTTCGGATTGGTCGGCTGCAATAACAGGAATATGAACTATATCATAAAGCATGAGCCGAGCGTCACCGGGACAGTGGAGGAAGTTCACGACAACTATATGATTATTTATTTAAAGACGGATGGCTATCCGAACGGCGCAAGATGCGCGGTTTCTCTGAATGCCGAGAATAAGGACAGCTATACGGATGTGGCTGTCGGCGACGAGGTTATCGTTTACTATAACGGTGAAATCGCGGAGAGCTATCCGCTGCGGATTAACACTGTCTACGCTATCAATCTGAAAGCCTCCGCAAGCCGCGAAGCGGAGTGATTCTGTTTTAGGCAAACGAGGCGGTCGGTCCCGATAAAAATCCGATGAGGCTCCCCGCCTTGGGGAGCCTCTATTCTTATGCGCGGACGCACAGCCGCGGCTCCCCTGCGGACAGAAATCTGTCACCTTCGGCATATCCGCGCTTGTTTTGGATTTCGTGGGAAACGACCCCATAGCATAATATGCCGAAAGGGTGAAAACGGACAGCCGCAAAATAAAAACAGCCGCCGTATTCAGCGTAAAAACCGAATCGGCGGCTGTTAAATTTATATATCAGAGTGTGTCAAAAAATCCTTTGGCGAGCACATAAGCCTGCTTGCCGTCGTGCGACATATATGTCGAGTGCCCCGCGCCCTTGATTATCGCGATGCGGCTGTTGGGGATCTTTCTGTACATATACGCCGTGTCGGAGAGCCACATTATATCATGTTCACCCGCGACGATATAGGTCGGCGCAGTTATCTCGTCGAGCATTTCGGCAGTGATATCCGGCAAGGTGAGCATCATATCATTGAGCTTATCGTGGTGGAACAAATTGTTGATTTTCACGCCGATGATAAAATACGGCTTCATCGTCTTGGGGCTCGTGTTCGCGCCGCAGGATATTATCGCGCCGGGGATATCCGGGTATCTCGCAGCGAGCGTCAGCGCGATGATGCCGCCGTCGCTGTGTCCCATGATATACGGCTTCCTGAGCTTCATCGCGGCGATGAACTGCGCGGTGTCGTCCGCCATGGATTCGTAGTCTATCGTGCCCGGGTCGCTGCTCTGTCCGTGGCAGCGGCTCTCAATCACATAGACCGTGTAGTCGTTTGCGAGATAGCTTGCCGCCTCGTCGAGCGACTTCGCGCTGCCGCCGTTTCCGTGGATCAATACAAGCGGCTGCTCGCCGCTACCGTAAACGACATAGTGCATCCTGACATTTTTGAGTTGAACAAAATCGTCGCGCACCGGCTCCTGCGGCGCGGGAAGCGACGAGGTGTCTAGCGTGATAAGATTATATTTTTTTGAGTCGATGCGGTTCTTTATTCTGTATGTGCCGAACCCGGCGGCGACCGCCAGCGCTATGCATCCGACGGTTATCGCGGCGATTTTAAGACCCTTTTTCGATGATTTTTTCATTTCTTTTTCTCCTGCCTGCGGCGTTTTCTGTATGCTATTTCGCGGAATATCTCCTGACCGAGAACATAGAATCTGGTACTCTTGAATTTATCTTCGGCGCGTTCTATCTTGCGCTGCTGCGGCGTGATATTGCGCAGGGTCACTTCATGCATATTGCCGTCGTCGAGCACGAACGCCTGAGTTAAACATATGCCGCCCTTGCCGAGCAGCTGAGCGCGGACATAGCAGCCGATGTTCTGCGACGCGGCGATGAGATCGATTTTTTCGCCCTCAGCGATTATTTTGCCGTTTGATATCCACTGCACGCGGTTATAATTTTTGCCCTCGATGCTTATGCTCTGCTCATCTTCATTCACGGTTATGCGCGTGACGGTCGGATATTCGCCCTCGCCGACAAAATCTTTACCAAGCTCATATACAGCGCGCCTGCCGACAGAGAAAAATGTGCCGTTCTCCATGCCGCGGCGGACGGTCTGCTCCGTCCTGTTCGGCAGAACAAAATCCATGAAGCTCGTGTCGATATCGGAGAGCACATGGGCGTCGCTGTTTGCGAAGCCCCAGACATTTCTGCCGCTCGGTATGACCGCCGAAAGCAGTTCGTCCCAGAGTATGCGGTCGGCGCAGGTAACGGTATCGATGCGGTTGAACGCCTCGATGCCGAGGCACGACGGATATTTTTTTAATATATCGGCGAACAGCTCAATATTCTTTTTCTCGTGAGCGTGGTTCACATCGACATAGGATTCGAGCCAGTCGCCGGGGTGGTTTATGACGGAGAGTCCGCCGCTCTCGGCGACGCCCTTGACAGGCCCTTCAAAGTCGTTTTCGTGCCCGACGAGCCCCTGACCGTATTCGGTGAAAAAGCCGTTGACATGCGCTTTTGTGAACACGGCGGTGTTTATCTCGATTCCGTATCTTAAATCGGTCATGCCGCGCCCGCGGTTTTTGTATGTGCCGTCGAGTATCGCGCCGTACTCCTCGTCGCTGAGCCATGTCGGCTTTTTTATAATGGAGCTGACTGAGAGCACGGGGATGCGGCGGGGCTTCTGATTCCAGCCGTGGTTCACTACCCCGTGGTCGGTCATGGCGAGAATATCAAAGCCCGCGTCGTAATATGCCTTTATCATGTCCGAAAAATCGACCTGCGCGTCGCTCGCGGTCGAGTGCGTGTGCAGATTGGTTTTGTAATGATGCCAGCTGTCCCAGTCAACGCCGGCATAGGGGTTTGTTATCTTGAATTTTCTCAAAGTGAGCACCTCTTGAAAGCAAATTTATCCGCTCTTATATTACAGAAAATTAATCTTTTTGTCAACGCACACTATTGCTTATATCGGCGGCGGAGGTTATAATAATATCAACGAGAAATCGGGAGGAGATACGAATGAAAGCTTTTATGGACAAGGATTTTCTGCTTGAGAGCGACACCGCGCGCGAGCTTTTCGCCGCAGCTAACGAGATGCCGATATTCGACTGGCACTGTCACCTGTCGCCCAAGGAAATATACGAAAACCGTGCGCCCGAGGATATAGCATGGCTCTGGCTCGCGGGCGATCACTACAAGTGGCGTGCGATGCGCTCCTGCGGCGTTGAGGAAAAATACATCACGGGCGACGCCTCCCCGCGCGAAAAATTTATGGCGTGGGCGAAGATAATGCCCTATCTTCTCGGCAACCCGCTCTATCATTGGACTCACCTCGAGCTTCAGAGATATTTTGACATATATGAGCCGCTGAGCGAAAAGACGGCGGAGGATATTTGGAGCCGCGCGAACGCGAAGATAGCGGCGGGAGGATTCACCCCGCGCGAGCTTATCGAAAATTCAAATGTCGTGTGCCTCTGCACAACGGACGACGCGGCAGACAGCCTCGAATATCACAAGCTCATTGCCGAGGACAAGAGCTTCAAATGCCGCGTTATTCCGGCGTTCAGACCCGACAAGGCGCTCGGCATCGAGCTGCCCGGCTACCGCGACTGGGTGAAGGCTCTCGAAAAAGCCTCGGACGAGAAAGTCGACAGCTACGAAAAGCTTACCGAAGTGCTCCTGAGCCGAATCGACCTGTTTGAAAAAATGGGCTGCCGCGCGAGCGACCACGCATTTACCCACGTGCCCTATAAGCGCGCAGATGCGGCGGAGCTCGACAGAGTGTTCAAAAAGGCTCTCGGCGGCGAGGAGCTGAGCGAATGTGAAGTTGACGAATACAAGACCGAGCTTATGCGCTTCTTTGCAAAAGAATACGCGCGCCGCGGCTGGGGCATGGAGATACACATCGGCGCAACGCGCAACAATAATTCGCGTATGTTCAAATCTCTCGGCCCGGACAGCGGTTTCGACTCGATAGCCGACCACGAGGTTGCGGACAATCTGTCGCGCCTGCTCGACTCCCTCGATGTTGAAGATCTTCTGCCAAAGACCATACTCTTCACGCTCAACCCCAAGGACAATTATGTTCTCGGCGCGATGCTCGGCAACTTCCAGAATTCGCAGGCGGCATCGAAGATTCAGTTCGGCTCGGCGTGGTGGTTCAACGACAATATTGACGGCATGCGCGAGCAGATGAAAGCGCTCGCGAATACCGGCGTGCTTTCTAAGTTCGTCGGCATGGTGACGGATTCGCGCTCGTTCCTGTCCTATCCGCGCCACGAATATTTCCGCCGCATACTCTGTGATCTTATCGGCAGCATGGTCGAGCGCGGACTCTATCCCGCTGATATGGACACGCTCAAGAAGATAGTCTGCGACATCTCGTTCAACAACGCGAAGGAATATTTCGGCATATGAAAGTAAAGCGCGGGTTACTTTACACCGCCTCGCATGAGTGGGTCGATTTCATGCCCGACGGCACGGCGCGGGTCGGGATATCCGACTTCGTGCCGCAAAAGCGCGGGAAGATATCTTTTCTCAACCTCTGCGACGAGGGCGAATATTATCAGTCCGGCGAGGTTATCGGCGACGCCGAGGCGTTCAAGGGCGTTTGGGATATCTCCGCGCCGATAAGCGGGACCGTGCTGAGAATAAACGACGACTTGCTCGACGACCCGCAGAGCATAAACAGCGACCCATACGGCTCATGGCTCGCCGAGTTCGGCAACGCCGAGCGAGGGGCTAAGCTCATGACGGCGCAGGAATACTGCAAATATCTCGAGAAAGAAGCCGAAATGATATAATAAAATAAAGCCGGACGGAGAAAAATCCGTTCGGCTTTTGTTTTAGCTCAATTTTTAAATCCCGCTTCGTTGACCCGTCGGGTGACATATTCGTCCGACAGATTGTAGACCAGAGTTCCGATTTTTGTGTATTCGTCGGAATCCTCGTCTCCGCAGAGCATCGCGAAGCCCTTTCCGATATTTGCGCTGATATTGAACGCCTTTCTGACGGCGAGATAATATATCGAAAACGAAGCGCCCTCCATGACATTGTCATAGAAACCTTCGCTCAGATCGTCGTACATGGCGTTTACCGCCTCGTTCGAGATGACCGGCGGCAGCAGACGGTGGAGAGTCAGCTGCGCGGTGAACAGCATGAGCACGCGCGCCTGATAGAGCACATTTGACGGCAGCTCCTGCGGGTCGACTCCGCCTTTTGCCTTTATGTCTATCCCGCCGAGCTTCGCCGCGTTTTCGGGCGTGAACTGCGCGAGACTCCTGCCGAGCTTGCGTGCGCGGCGGAGATTGCCGTTTGAGCGCTGGGCGTCAAGCTCCTGTACGGCGTGCAGTATATCCTGGCTGAGGTCGGTTGATTCCTCAGCCTGTTCTTTCTTTTCGTTTGACGGATGGAATACTTTGATATCCTTATCCTCTTCGGGACGCATTGCGATCCCTCCTAACTTATTTGGCGCGCTTTTTGAGCATCGTCTTGTAGTCGCTGAGCGCCTTGAAATCGGCGGCGGGCGTAGCAAAATCGCCGACGCTGACGGTGCCTTTGTTATACATTCCGCTGAAGTCCGAGCCGCCTATTGCGAGGAGCTTGTGAGTCCTTGCGTAGTCGAGCATATCGTTCTGCTGCTCTTCGTTGCTCGACGGACACCAGACCTCGATGCCGTCGATGCCGTATTTTACATAGCGGTCAAGCACGGGCACGCTGTTATATTTATACGGGTGAGCGAGGACAGCTATGCCTCCCGCGCCGTGAATGGCGTCGATAACTTCTTTTACGCCGACGAACTTCGGCTCTACTATAATATTTTTCGGGCTGTCGGGGCTGAAAAGTTCGTTATATATATCGCCGTGAAAATCCTGAGTGATGCCGCATTCGACGAGTGCGTGCATAATGTGCTCCTCAAAGATTCCGGTCGAACCGGCGGCGCATTTCATGACAAGCTCGGCGGAGATAGGATAACGCTGAGCCGCCTTGAGAATCATATACTGCCCCGCTTTTTTGCGCGCGGCGTTGTTCTTGTGGCAGAGCTCCTCGAGCCTGTCCGGACTGTCGCAGAAGTAACCGAGAATATGTACCTGACGGCCGGTTTCGGCATCCGATGCGGACAGTTCAACGCCGGGGACAACGGTCACTCCGCGTCTTGCGGCGATGATCCTGCCGCGGACGGAACCCGCCTGGCAGTCATGGTCTGTGATAGAAATGGTATCGACGCCGCGTTTTTTTGCGAGCATAATAAGGTCATCAATACCCATGGAACTGTTTGATAACTTCGTGTGACAGTGTAGATCAACTGACAAAATAAATCCTCCCTTGGAAATAAGACCCGGCAATGACCAAAGCCGCATTGTCAACGAAAGTGAACCGTGTATATACGATTGCGGCGCACGGGTCTGTGCGTGTATCTAAAGCGCATAATCCCTCAATATATCTTTTATTATACTCTTTTTTGCCGCTTTCTGCAAGCGGATTTCGAGATTTTATTTTCCGATAATCATGCGCTAACCGAAAAATAACACTTAAAAAGCATCATAACAAAAAATATATAAAAATATTCCGCAGAAAACGAAATGATTTCGGGATGTAAAATTTAAGTTGCTTTGCATAGTCGGGCGGGATATGGTATAATCAACAAAGAATCGAAAGGGGGGCGAAAGCTTGGAGCGCGTATTTATAGGCATGAGCGGCGGGGTCGACAGCTCCGTTGCCGCGGCTCTGCTCAAAGAGCGCGGATATGACACCGTGGGTGTAACACTGCGCCTGAAGCCCGGCGACGGCGCGGACGGCGACATTGAGGACGCGAAAAATGTGGCGAAGGCTCTTAAAATAGAACACTGCGTGCTCGATTTGCGCGGCGAGTTCAAAGAAAAGGTCATGGACTATTTTGCCGTCGAATATCTGCGCGGAGCAACCCCAAACCCCTGCGTCGTCTGCAACAGAGAGATAAAGTTCGGCGCGATGCTCAAGTTCGCCCTCGAAAACGGCGGCGATTATGTCGCGACGGGACACTATGCCTCGCTCGGCAAAAGCGGCGAACGCACAAAGCTCCTGCGCTCGGACAGCGCGAAAGATCAGAGCTATTTTCTCTGCATGCTCTCTGAATTTCATCTCGCCCACGCGATGTTCCCGATAGACGGGATGGAGAAGAGCGCTATCCGCGCCCTTGCGGAGAAATTTTCTCTGCCGGTCGCGCAGAAAAAGGACAGCCAGGAGGTCTGCTTTATCCCCGACAACGACTATTCATCATTCATCCGCTCGCACGGATTCAAAGACATGGGCGAGGGCGATTTTCTCGACACTCAGGGCAATGTCATCGGCAGGCACAAGGGTATAATGAACTACACCGTCGGTCAGCGCAAGGGGCTCGGCGCGTTCGGCCGCCCGATGTTCGTCACGCGCATCGTGCCGGAGCAAAACGCGGTTATCCTCGGCGAGAACTGCGCGCAGTATGCAAAGGAATTTACGGTCGAGGGCATAAACGCAATAAGCGCGCAAATGAGCGGCAGCTTCGACTGCGATGTCAAGATAAGATTCAGAGCCCCCGCGGCGCCCGCGCATGTTGAATTCGACTCAAAAAATACGGCGCGCGTCACATTTTTTGAAGAACAGAGATCGGTCACTCCCGGGCAGTTTGCGGCGTTTTATATCGGTAATGAAGTAATCGGCGGCGCCAAAATTGCAGGGGTTGAAGCACAGCGAATTTTGTGATATAATATAACATAAAGGGAAAATAAAGGGAGGGAAGAGGGAATATGCCGGATTCGCTCATAACGAAAAGGGCGCTCGCTTCGTCACTCAAGGAACTGATGAAGACCCAGCCCCTGACGAAGATAAGCGTCGGAGACATATGCGAAAAATGCGGGATGAACCGCAAAAGCTTTTACTATCATTTCTGCGACAAATATGATCTTGTCAACTGGATATTCGACACGGAGTTCAGCGAGATTCGCAACCGACCGGATCATATTGCGAACTTTGAAGAGATATGCGAATATTTTTATTCCGACCGCGAGTTTTATCGCAGCGCGCTCCAGATAACCGGGCAGAACTCGTTCAGGGACTATTTCCGCATGCAGATTCACCCGGTGCTCGAGGAGCTTGTCGGCAATCTTTTTGACAGCGAAGAGGACACGGAATTTCTCGTGACATTCCTCGCCGACGGCATGGTCTCGACTCTCATCCGCTGGCTCAACAGCTCCGACCCGGAGCCGCCGGAGGAGATGGCGTGCAGAGTCAGGCGCACCATGGTGGTGATATCCCAGGCGATCGTCACAACATATGAGGAAGAAGAAAGAAAAGCGGCAAAAGAATAACAAAAAGCGGAGGCTGAAGCAGTCTCCGCTTTTACTTTATTTTTCAGTATATCTGCACTTGGGATAACCCGAGCACCCATAAAAATTGCCGTATTGCCCATGCCTTAGCACGAGCGGTTTCTTGCAGTACGGGCAGATGCAGTTCTCCCTTTCGGTCTGCACCTTCTGCCGATACGCCTTCACATCCTCCTTGTGCGCTCTTCGGGCTTCTTTTCCCTGTTCCTGATTTTCCTTGATATAATCATATATTTTTCTCGTATCCGCCGGGCTAAGCTTAGTTTCGTTCGCTTCCAAAAACATCTTCATCGCCCTGTTCATGGCGGGTAAGCTTGTGCAGACGACCGTATCGACTCTGTCGGATCTGTTCACATTAGACACCTTGCAATCATCACACAGCATCAGCACAACAGAGTAGAACTCGACTTTAGCAAAATCAGAGAGCATCTTTTTGAGATATTCTACATGCTTTTTGTTCTGCATAATCGGATTGTAGAAATCATACCTGTGCCCGCCAAGGTAATACTGCCAATCCCTCTTTCGCCCATCGCCGTATATTTTAGCGTCGCTGAAAGTCTTTACTTCTACGACATAAATTCCGCTTACGGCAATTATTATCAGGTCTATCTGGGATTTATGCTCGTCTTTTCCGTCGATAAGCACATCATGCAGAACATAGCATCTGAGAACACCGTCTTGCTGTAATAGGCAGCGAGCCGTTCGCCAAAGCCGCCCTTGACAGCATTGAGGTCGGGAAGTTTTTCAATCAGACTCATTTTTTCACATTTCCGAGCAATCTTTCAAGCTCTTTCAGTTCATCGGGAGTCAGGCGGGATTTATCCATGAGCACGACATTGTTGTCGAGACGCACGAGATAGATATATCCGTCCTGCTCGCCCCATCGGTCGAAAGCCGACCAGTTGTTTTTGCCCGTGCCGAGCGGCGAAGTTATCGCCACGCCGTCATCGTCAATGACATATTCCAAAGTTCCGCCCAAAACAGCATTGTTTTTCTTTTTCATAACCTTTTGCATTATGCTGAGCTGAAATTTTTTATAGAACAAAATTATCAGCAGAAAAAGCACTGCAAAGCCGAGCAGCAGGAATCCGTTATCAACAAAACCGCGTACGAACATCCACACGGCGAACGCCGCATATATGACACAGAGAACCGCCGAAACTGCAGAAGTCACCTTGCGCCTTTTCAGATTGTTCGGCGTGTTGAGCGAAATTTCTGCGAGGATTTTCTGCTCCTTTTCGCCGGGTTCGGTCTTGTATCTTACCATGTTTTCACCCCTTATTTAAGCTTATGGACAAACAGTCCGCTCAGAAGCTTCGGCTCGAACCAAGTTGATTTCGGCGGCATTATCTTGCCTGCGTCGGCTATATCCATAAGGTCGTCAACGGTCGTCGGGAACATCGAAAATGCGAGGCACATGTCGCTCTGCGCCCTGCGCTCGAGCTCTTTAAGGCCGCGTATGCCGCCGACGAAGTCAATCCTCTTGTCTGTACGCGGGTCGTCTATTCCGAGCACGGGAGAGATGAGATTCTGCTGAAGTATCGAAACATCGAGCGCTGCGACCGGGTCGGACGCATCGAAAGTGCCGTCCTTTGCGGTGAGCTTGTACCACTTTCCACCGAGGTACATTCCGAAGGTGTGCTTCTCCTGCGGCTTATAAGGCGACGCGGGCGCGGATTCAACGGTAAAGCTTTCGCTTATTTTTGCTATAAACTCGTCCTGAGTCAGACCGTTTAGGTCTTTTATGACTCTGTTGTAGTCCATTATCGCAAGCTCGCTCTGCGCGAACAGCACGGCGAGGAAGAAGTTGAACTCCTCATTTCCGGTATAACCGGAGTTCTGCTCTCTGCGCTTTTTGCCGACTTTGACAGCCGAGGCGGCGCGGTGATGGCCGTCCGCGATATAGAGCGAATCGATGCCCGCGAAGAGAGACGAAAGTTTCTTTATCGTCTCGGGGCAGTCAATGACCCAGACCGTCTGGGCGACGCCGTCGGAGACAAAATCGTAGACCGGCTCATGCTCCGCCTGCCACGCCTTGACGATATCGCCGACCGTGGCGTTGTCTCTGTAAGTAAGGAAGATTGGTCCTGTGTTCGCGTCGCAATAATCGACATGATTTATTCTGTCCTGCTCCTTGTCGGCGCGGGTCAGCTCATGCTTTTTTATGACATTGTTCATATAGTCGTCTATCGACACGCAGCCGACGAGACCCGTCTGACTTCTGCCATCCATTATCTGACGGTATATGTACAGGCAATCCGACTTGTCCTGCTTGCAGATGCCATCGGTTTCGAGCTTTTGGAGATTTTCCGCCGCCTTGTTGTAGACAGCTTCGGAATAGAGCTCCGTGCCGACGGGCAAATCGACCTCCGCCTTGTCGACATGGAGGAAAGAATAGGGATTGCCCTTTACCATCTCGCGGGCTTCGTCGCTGTTCATAACATCATAGGGAAGAGCCGCAACACGCGATGCATATTCGGGAAGCGGTCTTACTGCCCTGAAGGGCTTGAATACTGCCATAATGAGACTTCCTTTCTTCGGCGCGCCGCGCGGGCAAAGCCCGCGCAGTGCGAGCCGCAGGCTCGC
>OGWZ01000920.1_pt1 | contig 30152 bp, 25 predicted proteins | sample 1576141 | NCBI WGS metagenome assembly OGWZ01 (sample SAMEA3541512, study PRJEB24748) | human gut metagenome | biome: human gut; feature: human-associated habitat; material: faeces | place: China | collected 2012
CTAAATTAGCAGCTAAAATTGCTTTAGGATATACTTTAGATGAAATCAAAAATGCCGTTACAGGTAAAACATATGCTTCTTATGAACCAACATTAGACTATGTTGTATGTAAAATTCCTAAATGGCCATTTGATAAATTCGTTGATGCTTCAAGAAAATTAGGAACACAAATGAAAGCAACTGGAGAAGTTATGTCAATCTGTAATAACTTTGAAGGAGCTTTAATGAAAGCTTTACGTTCTCTTGAACAAAATGTTTTCTACTTACACTTAGATGCCTTTACAAAATTAACACATGATGAATTAAAACAAAAATTAAAAGATGTTGATGATCAACGTATCTTTGCAGTTGCTGAATCATTAAGAAAAGGAATTACTGAACAAGAAATCCATGAAATTACTAAAATTGATGTTTGGTTCATTGATAAAATAAAACATTTAGTAGAAATGGAAGAAAGAATTAAAACAGAAGAATTAACAGTTGATTTATTAAAACAAGCAAAAAGATTACAATTCCCAGATAGAGTCATTGCTGAATTAACTGGAAAAACAGAACAAGAAATTCATCAAATGCGTAAAGATAATAATATTGTTGCAGCTTATAAAGTTGTTGATACATGTGCGGCAGAATTTGATGCACAAACACCTTATTACTATTCAATTCAAGGTGGAGTGAACGAAGTAGAACCACAAAGAGAAAAGAAAAAAATCATGGTTTTAGGATCAGGACCAATTCGTATTGGTCAAGGTATTGAATTTGATTACTGTTCGGTACATTGTGTATGGGCCTTAAAAGCAGCAGGATACGATACAATTATTGTTAATAACAACCCTGAAACAGTATCAACAGACTTTGATATTGCTGATCGTTTATACTTTGAACCACTTACTGCTGAAGATGTAGAAAGTATTGTAGACATTGAAAAACCTGATGGAGCAATCGTTCAATTCGGTGGACAAACAGCGATCAAACTTACCAAAGCACTTACAGATATGGGTGTTAAAATCTTAGGAACAGATGCCGATGATGTAGATGCTGCAGAAGATAGAGAAAGATTTGATGAAATTCTTGAAAAGTGTGGTATTCCAAGACCAACAGGTGGAACAGTATTTACTGCTGAGGAAGCAAAAAAAGTAGCTAATAAATTAGGATATCCAGTACTTGTAAGACCATCATACGTACTTGGTGGTCAGGGAATGCAGATTGCAACATGTGATGAAGAAGTAGAAGAATTTATGGAAATCATCAACAGAATTGCTCAGGATCATCCAATTTTGGTAGATAAATATTTACAGGGAACAGAAGTTGAAGTTGACGCAATTTGCGACGGCACAGACATTCTTATTCCTGGTGTAATGGAACATATTGAAAGAGCCGGAGTTCATTCAGGTGACAGTATTTCAGTTTATCCTGCATACTCACTTTCAAAAGAGATTATTGATACAATTGAAGATTACACAGAAAAGCTTGCACGTTCACTTCACGTAAAAGGTATGATTAACATTCAGTTTATCGTTTGTGACGGTAAGGTTTATGTAATCGAAGTTAACCCACGTTCATCAAGAACAGTTCCATACATTAGTAAGGTTACAGGTATTCCAATTGTAAAACTTGCTACAAAATGTATTATTGGACATACAATTAAGGAAATGGGTTACAAACCGGGATTACAGCCTAATGCAGATTACATTGCAATTAAGATGCCTGTATTCTCATTTGAAAAAATCCGTGGCGCAGAAACAAGCTTAGGACCTGAAATGAAGTCAACAGGTGAATGTCTTGGTATTGCAAAGACATTTAACGAAGCACTTTACAAGGCATTCCTTGGAGCAGGAGTTGTTCTTCCAAAACATAAGAAGATTATTATTTCTGTTAAGGATGCTGATAAGCAGGAAGTTGTTCCACTTGCACAGAGATTTGAAAAGCTTGGATATGAAGTTTATGCTACAAGAAGTACAGCAGATGTATTACGTCAGAATGGTGTAGATGCAATTAAGGTTAACAAGATTCATCAGGAAGCACCAACAGTTATGGACTTACTTCTTGAACATAAGATTGATATTGTTATTGATACACCAACACAGGGACGTGATAAGAACCGTGACGGTTTCTTAATCAGAAGAACATCAATCGAAACAGGTGTTAACTGCTTTACAAGCTTAGACACAGTTGATGCATTACTTACAAGCTTAGAAAGCAATGCAAAAGAAAACTTAACATTAGTTGATATTGCAACCATCTAAGATTACTATTGGACTAAGATCTTATTTCATCTGTGCTTGCACAATGGTGGGATAATGACATTGTAATAAAAAAAGCCTTGGAGAGAAACACATCGGAAAGGTTGTGTTTATGGCAGATATTATAAATAATATTGTTGGAGGAAGATATTATATACTTGAACTTATAGGCAGAGGAGGAAGTGCTATTGTCTACAAGGCAAGGGATATTCACAATGGTGGAATTTATGCTCTTAAGAAGTATATAACATCTGATCCTGCCAACAGAAAAAGATTATTGGAAGGAATGGAAAGAGAACTTGAAGTTTTAAAGAACTGCACTCATCCGGTCCTTCCAAAAATTTTTGACTTAATAAAGATTGAAGATGCATTTTTTCTGGTAATGGAATATATAGATGGGATTGATTTGAAGAAATATGTGGATGAATATGGAACATTATCTACAAAAATGCTTGTAAAAGTTATGGAACAGGTATGCAGTGGCTTTTATTATCTTCATAGTTTGTCGCCGGCAATAGTTTATAGAGATTTAAAGCCGGCTAATATTATCTTGTGCAAAGATGGAAGAATTAAGCTTATTGATTTTGGCATAGCAAAAAGATACAGAACAGATATTGATGTGGATAAGCTTGCCTTGGGAAGTAAGGGCTTTGCGGCACCGGAGCAGTTTGGCGATAGCAAAGGGAAGGGGCTTTATAATACTGACATTAGGGCAGACATATATGGAATAGGTACAACAATGTACTATTTAAAAACTTCAAAAACATATAATTCAGTGCAAGGCAGTAAATCACTTTACAGTTTTAAAGACTATTTTAAGACAAGCCATAAACTTAGAAAGATAATAAAAAAATGTACAAGAAATAATCCTGATTTAAGATATCAGAGCTGTATTGAAATACTTTGTAGCATTAAAACCTTGCATATTATTGGAAAATAATTTATTCTTTATAGTATGAAAATATGAAAAAATGGGAAGCCAATGGAGGTAATGAATGAATTTACAGGAAACAAAAGCAAAATTGGAAAAGTATAATCAGTCTCAGTTATTAAAGTATTATGATGAACTTGATGAAAACCAGAGACAGTCTTTATTAAAGCAGATAGATGAAATTGATTTTGATTTGCTTAAGTTAATTGAAGATGGCGGAAAAGAAATTGAAAAAGGTGTTATTACACCCCTTGACGATGCAGTAAGTATTGCTGATATTGAAGCAAACAAAGATAAATACACAGCTATAGGTACGGAAGCAATTAAAGAGGGAAAAGTTGCAGCTTTACTTTTAGCAGGTGGAATGGGTACAAGACTTGGCTCAGATAAGCCTAAGGGAATGTACAATATTGGTCTTACTAGGGACGTATATATTTTTGAAATGCTTATTAAGAATTTAATGGATGTTGTTAATCAGACAGGTGCGTGGGTTCCACTTTATATTATGACAAGTGAAAAGAACAACGATGACACAGTTAAGTTCTTTGAAGAAATGAACTATTTTGGTTATGATAAGAATTATGTTGATTTCTTTGTACAGGAAATGGCTCCTGCAGCATCTTTTGATGGCAAGATTTTCTTAGAAGATAAAGATAGAATTTCAACATCACCTAACGGCAATGGCGGATGGTTTATCTCATTCGTTAAGGCAGGTCTTTGTGAAAAAGCTAAGAAGGCAGGAGTTGAATATATTAATATTTTTGCAGTTGACAATGTTTGTCAGAGAATGGCTGATCCTTGTTTCGTAGGTGCCATGATTGATGGCGGATACCGTTCAGCAGCAAAGGTTGTTTCTAAGGCTACACCTGAAGAAAAGGTTGGTGTATTATGCTTAGAAGATGGAAAGCCATCTATTGTTGAATATTATGAATTAACTAAAGATATGAGATACCAGACTAAGGCAGACGGAGAGCTTGCATACAAGTATGGTGTTATCTTAAATTATTTATTCAACATTGAAGATTTAGAAAAGAATATGAAAAATAATCTTTCAGTTCACATTGTAAAGAAGAAGATTGATCATATTGATGAAAATGGTAATGCAGTAAAACCTGAAACTGAAAACGGATTCAAGTTTGAAACATTAGTACTTGATATGGTACATATGATGGATAATTGTCTTGCTTACGAAGTTGTAAGAGAGAAAGAATTTGCACCTATCAAGAATAAAACTGGTGTTGATTCTGTTGAATCAGCCCGTGAATTACTTAAATTAAACGGAGTAACATTATAATGAAAAAATTATTAGAACTTATTACAGAAGAGTTTGAAAAAGCTTTTGAGAAGAATGAATATGACAAAAAATTAGGTAAGGTTGTTGTATCTAACAGACCTGATCTTTGTCAGTATCAGTGTAATGGGGCAATGGCAGGTGCAAAGCTTTACCACAAGGCACCTATTATGATTGCCAATCAGGTTGTTGAGTCATTACAGGACAATGAAATGTTTGAATCAGTTGAAGCAGTTATGCCGGGATTCATTAATATTAAATTAAATAGTGAATTCGTAGCTAAATATCTTAACGATATGAAGGAAGCTGACAAGTATGGATGCGAAAACAAGGCACCTGAAACTATTGTAATTGATTACGGTGGAGCTAATGTAGCTAAGCCTCTACATGTTGGACATTTGCGTTCAGCAGTTATTGGTGAAAGTGTTAAACGTATTGAAAGATTTATGGGTAATAAAGTTATTTCTGACGTTCATTTGGGAGACTGGGGACTTCAGATGGGACTTATTATTACAGAGCTTGAATGTCGTAAACCTGATTTAGTTTATTTTGATGAATCATACACAGGAGAATACCCTGAAGAGGCACCATTTACAATTTCTGAATTAGAAGAGATTTATCCATGTGCCAGTGCTAAGTCTAAAGTTGATGAAGAGTTTAAAGAGAAAGCACATCAGGCAACATTAAAGCTTCAGAGTGGATATGCTCCATATACAGCTATTTGGAAACATATTATGAAGGTTTCTGTTGAAGATTTAAAGAAGAATTATGGAAACTTAAATGTTGATTTTGATTTATGGAAGGGTGAAAGTGATGCTCAGCCATATATTCCGGGGCTTATTCAGGATTTAATTGACAAGAAGTTAGCTTATGAAAGTCAGGGAGCTTTAGTTGTTGACATTTCAAAGGAAGATGACACAAAGGAACTTCCACCATGTATCGTTAGAAAGTCAGATGGCGCGGCTTTATATGCAACATCAGATCTTGCAACAATTATCCAGAGAGAACAGGATTACAAGCCTAACCACTATATTTATGTAGCTGATAAGCGTCAGGAATTACATTTTACACAGGTATTCCGTGTATCTAAGAAAGCTAACATTGTAGACGAGAATACTAAGATGGAATTTTTAGGCTTTGGTACAATGAACGGCAAAGACGGCAAGCCATTTAAAACAAGAGATGGTGGTGTAATGCGTCTTGAAAACCTTATTGCACAGATTAATAAAGCTGTATACGATAAGATTATGGAAAACCGTACAGTAAGTGAAGAAGAAGCTAATAACACAGCTAAGATTGTAGGACTTGCAGCACTTAAGTATGGCGATTTGTCAAACCAGGCATCAAAGGATTATATCTTTGATATTGACAGATTTGCTTCATTTGAAGGAAATACAGGCCCATACATTCTTTACACAATAGTACGTATTAAGTCAATTCTTGAAAAATACAAAGCTGAAAGCGGAAACGCAGATGTAAACCTTCCTGTAATCAACACGGACAATGGCTCACAGATGCAGTTAATGCTTGAAGTAGCTAAGTTTAATGAAATAATTGAAAATGCAGCAGAAGAACTTGCTCCACATAAGATTTGCTCATATGTATATGATTTATCTAATGCATTTAACAGATTCTATCACGAAACAAAGATTCTTGCTGAAGAAGATCAGACTAAGAAGGCAGGATACATTGCATTAATCAATCTTACAATTAATGTACTTGAACAGTGCATAGACTTGTTAGGATTTAGTGCACCTGACAGAATGTAGTGGGAAGAAGAACAGTGGAATAGAGAAAAATATAAGAATCAATCCTGTAGTTGATTACATTATTGTAATTAATTGGCTGCAGGGTTGATTTTTTTTGTGTAGTGGGGGGACATTAAAAAATCCCTACAGCTTCAATAAAAGAAACTGTAAGGATTTTTATTTTCAATAATCTTATTTAGAAGCGCTTGTTTCAGCACTTGTAGCTGTTGTAGCAGCTTCAGTTGAAGCATCACTTGTTTTGCCCTGAACGTTTGAGTCGCCGTTTTTAATTAACTGCTGTCTTAAACTTTCAATAGCTTCTTTTGAAAGGGTGCTTCCCTGTGTTGTTGTGGCAGGAGTATAAAGTCCTGTGTCAATAGCAACAGAATATCCGATATAACCAATAAATGCTATAGCAATAAGTGTTGCAACAACGTATGCTGCAATCTTTTTAAAGTTACGCTTCTTAACATTTTTCTTTCTGTTGTATTTTTCCTGTTTATGCTTGTCTACTTTTGCCTGACTCATTATATGTACCTCACAAAAATTTAATAAATTCTTAAAATATTATAAATCAAAAGTTACTGTAAAACAAGGGCAAACTATGTTATACTACAAATAATGCTATAAACAGTAATTTTAGAAAAAAGATAAGTTATATTAAAAATTAATTAAGAAAAAGATAAGTTTATACTAAACTTGTTAAAAAACAAGTTACATTAAAACAATTAAACAGAGATTGTTTTAAAACACAGGAGAAATATATGAATAACTACAATGTGATTATTTTTGACTTAGATGGAACATTAAGTAATTCAAAAGAGGGAATTACCAAGTCAGTTCAATATGCTCTCTCAAAGTTTGGAATTGAAGAGCCTGATTTAGATAAATTAGAGCATTTTATAGGCCCTCCGTTGGTTGATGAATTAATGAAAAGTTATGATTTTACGAGAGAACAGGCGTTGGAAGGTGTTGAATTTTATAGAGAAAGATACAAGCCTATAGGGATATATGAAACAGAAATATATCCGGGAACTGAAGAAATGCTTGAGATGTTAAAGGGTAATGGTAAGTATATTGCATTGGCAACTTCTAAACCGCTTCCTATGGCTGAGGAAGTTCTTAAGTATTTAAAGATTTACAGCTATTTTGATAAAGTTATGGGAGCTGAGCTTAAAGGACCAAGACAGAGCAAAGTTGATGTACTTGAAGCATTGTTTGATGAGATGCCTGACAGCATAACTAAGAAGCAGTGTATTATGATAGGTGATACATGTTTTGACATTGATGGCGCTAATACTGTTGGTATTGATTCAATAGGTGTTGATTACGGATTTGGCGACAAGAAAGAAATGCTGGCTCATGGAGCTAAAGCCATAGCTTATTCTGCCACAGAACTATGCAATATGTTGTTAAAATAAAAATTATAAAGAATTTTAAATAGAATTAAATCATACAAATTTTAAGATAGAATTTAATTATACAAATTTTAAAACGTAATTAAATTGCACAGAAGAGTATAGATAATTATTTTTATACAAAGACACAAAAAGATAACAATATATAGATATAATGTATAAGTGTATAAAGCACAGAATTGAGGAAAAAAAATGAGACAGAAAATAACAGCAGGAAGACTTTGGGGATTGATTAGCCCAATGGTTTTGTATATGATAGTTCAAGTAGTAGTATCAGGGATAGTAACATTTGGAATTATATTTGCAGCTAATTTTGTGTTACATGATTATGCTACTTTTTCAGCATCAAAGATTGGCATGAAAATAGCAGAGGAAAATATTTTACTTGAGTTGTTAATATCACAGATTATAACAGCACCGATATTAATTAAATGGTTAAAAGATGACATAAATTTGGATAAAGAAACAGGATTTTTTAAGAAGTTTAAAAGAACATCAGCATTTAAATTTTTACTTATAATTCCTTTTGGAATAACAACAATGTTTTGTGCCAATTATTTTGTTTCTATTCTACAGATGTTTATGCCGGAATTTATGATTGATTCATATGTAGGCACATCAGAGGCACTTACAAGCGGTCCGTTTATAATACAGGCATTGGCAACGGCCGTTGGTGCGCCTATTGTAGAAGAATTAATGTTTAGAGGTGTTATTTATAGAAGACTTAGAAGAATGGCCGGAGTAATTCCGTCAGCAATTATCGTATCATTGCTTTTTGGTGTATATCACGGAAACTGGATACAGGCACCATATGCATTTTTGTTAGGCTTGGCATGTGTTTATGTATATGAAAGATACAAGAGCATAATTGCACCAATGATTTTGCACGGAACAGCCAACTTTGTTGCAGTATTAATAACTTTTTTTGCAACAATTTCAGGAGAAAGCATGGTTGATCAGCAGATTACTTACTCAGTACAGGACTTAATTGTGCTTATAGTTTTTGTAATAATAACAGGTATATTAACATTTTTATTATATAGAGTAATCAACAAAAAAGTAGTACCAGAGGAAATAAATTAAAAAGCATATTTCCCGACAATTGCCCACGCAAAGGGGAGGGGCGGTACAGATTAGGAGGACAGGTAATGAAATTATTGACGATTACAATTCCATGTTATAATTCACAGGATTACATGGAAAAAAGTATTTGTAGTGCATTAACAGGTGGAGACAGAGTTGAAATTATTATTGTAGATGACGGTTCATCAGATAACACATTGCAGATTGCAAAGAAGTATGAAGAAAAGTTTCCTAACATTGTAAGAGTAATTCATCAGGAAAACGGTGGACATGGAGAAGCTGTAAACACAGGAATTAAGAATGCAACAGGTTTGTATTTTAAGGTAGTTGACAGCGATGACTGCCTTGGAAGAAAAGCACTTGAAAAAGTATTAAATCTTTTGGAAGAAATGGTTGCAAAAGATGCAGGTCTTGATATGCTTGTGTCTAATTTTATGTATGACAAGCAGGGTGCAAGACACAAGAAGATTATGAGATACAGAAGTGCCATGACACCGGGCAAAATGCTTGGTTGGGAAGATATTCATTTTGGAAGAACACAGTATTTGCTAATGCATTCAGTTATTTACAGAACAAAGATTCTTAGAGAATGTGGAATGGAACTTCCAAAGCATACATTCTATGTTGACAACATTTATGTATTCCAGCCGTTGCCATATGTAAAGAATATCTATTACTTAGATGTTTGCCTTTACAAATATTTTATCGGAAGAGATGACCAGTCAGTTCATGAATCAGTTATGATTAAAAGACTTGACCAGCAGTACAGAGTTACAAAGCTTATGCTTGAAATCTACAATAGCAGTCCAAAGGACCAGAAGAACGCAAATGATGCAATGATTCATTATTTTGATATGATGATGTGTGTATCTTCAATTCTTTCAATTAGAGAAGGCTCTGAGGAAAGATTAAAGGACAAAGAAAAGCTTTGGAAACAGCTTGAAGAAGCAAATCCTGAATTATATGGAATAGTAAGAAATTCACTTCTTGGAAGAACAATGAATCTTCCGGGAAAGTTTGGTAGAAAGTGTTCTGTAGTAGGATATAAGGTTGTAAACAAATTCTTTGGATTTAATTAAGGATAATATTTTTTAGAAAAATAAAACAATTTAAAATTTGTTATGTTAAGGGGCTATCGTTTTGCACTATGAACTGCTAGTGCGATTGCCCCTCATCTTATTCCTACCAATGTGGTTGAGATTGATATAAAGATTAGCTAATGTTATAATAATTAGATAATTATAACATTAACCAGAGTGATAAGAAGATTATAGTTAAATATATAACAATACATGGAGAACGCTTTATGACAGAAGACAAAAAGATTAAGATTGGAAAATTATGCAACAAAATAGCCACGGTGCTTTTTGTTCTTTTTTTTATAGATACTTGTGTTATGCCTATAATGAACAAAAGATTTTTTATAACATCAGTTGTAATTATAGCAATTCTATTTGCCATATGCAGTATCACAAGTCATATTTTATTAAAAGATTATAAACCGGAATAAATGTTCCGGTTAAAGGATTGCAAGCATGAATTAATGAAAATTTAGCTCTTGCAATTCTATTTATATAAGAAAAAAAGATATTTATTTAAGGAGCAAGAAAATGGAAAACAACAAAGGAACAATATGTGTTCAGGGTGGATGGAAGCCAACTAAGGGAGAGCCAAGAGTTCTTCCAATTTACCAGAGTACAACTTTTAAGTATGACACATCTGAACAGATGGGAAGACTATTCGATTTAGAAGACAGCGGATATTTCTACACAAGATTACAGAACCCAACTAACGATGCGGTGGCATCAAAGATTTGTGAACTTGAAGGTGGTGCTGCAGCTATGCTTACATCTTCAGGTCAGGCAGCTAATTTTTACGCTGTATTTAATATTTGTGAAGCGGGAGATCATTTTATCTGCTCTTCAAATGTTTACGGAGGAACCTTTAATCTTTTTGGAGTAACAATGAAGAAGATGGGAATAGATGTAACATTTGTTGATCCTGATATTTCACCGGAAGATTTGGAAAAAGAGTTCAGACCAAATACAAAATGTGTTTTTGGAGAATCAATTTCAAATCCGTCTCTTGTTGTATTTGATTTTGAAAAATTCAGCAAGGCAGCCCACGCTCATGGAGTGCCACTTATTGTTGACAATACTTTCCCAACACCTATTAATTGCAGACCTTTTGAATATGGAGTTGACATTGTTACACATTCAACTACAAAATATATGGATGGTCATGCTATGGCAGTAGGCGGAGCAATTGTAGACAGTGGCAATTTTGACTGGAAAGCACACGCAGACAAGTTTCCTGGAATGACTGAACCGGATGATTCATATCATGGAATTGTTTATGCAGAAAAATTCGGTAAGGCAGGATATATTACAAAAGCTACAGCACAGGTAATGAGAGATTTAGGCTCAATTCCAGCACCAATGAACTCATTCCTGCTTAATGTAGGACTTGAAACATTACACCTTAGAATGCCTAAACATTGCGAAAATGCATTAAAGGTAGCTAAGTGGCTCAAGAATAATGACAAGGTGGCTTGGGTTAACTATCCGGGACTTGAAGGAGACAAATACTACGATTTGGCACAGAAATATATGCCTAATGGAACTTGTGGAGTATTAACATTTGGAATTAAGGGTGGACGTGAAGCGTCAATTAAGTTTATGGATAACCTTAAATTCGTGGCAATTGTTACACACGTAGCAGATGCACGTTCATGTGTACTTCATCCGGCAAGTCATACTCACAGACAGATGACAGACGAGCAGTTAATCGAAGCAGGTGTACAGCCTGATTTAATTAGATTTTCTGTAGGAATTGAAGATGCAGAAGATATAATCGCAGATTTAGAGCAGGCACTAAATGCATAAAATTAAAGAATTTAATTATAAACTCTTGCGAGGAGCGGTATCATAAGAAAATCCAAATTATAAGTTACTAATCAAGGAGCATAGATTATGAAATTCAGACCGTGTATAGACATACATAATGGAAAAGTAAAACAGTTAGTAGGCGGAAGCCTTAAGGATAAAGGAAATCAGGCAGATGAAAATTTTGTATCAGAAAAAGATGCAGCCTATTATGCTAATCTCTACAAAAAAGATGGGATAAAAGGCGGTCATATTATAATTTTAAATGCCGGAGGTTCTGAGTTCTTTAAGGAATCAAAAAAGCAGGCATTGGCTGCAATTAAGGCATATCCTAATGGAATGCAGATAGGCGGTGGCGTTACGGCAATTAATGCAGACGACTACATAAGAGCTGGTGCGACTCACGTAATAGTAACATCTTTTGTTTTTAAGGACGGAAGAGTTAATTACGGCAATCTTAAAAGCCTTGTAAAAGCTGTTGGAAAAGAACATATTGTTTTGGATTTAAGTTGTCGAAAGAAAGATGGACAATATTACATAGTTACAGACAGATGGCAAAAGTTTACAGATGAAGTTGTAAATCTTGAAACATTAAAGAAGTTGTCTGAATATTGTGATGAATTTCTTGTACACGGCGTTGATGTGGAAGGCAAATCAGGTGGAATGGAAGAAGAACTGGTTGAAATGTTGTCTAAGTTTACAGACATTCCGATAACATATGCCGGCGGAATAGGTTCAAAAGAACAGATTGAAAAGTTTGCTGAAATTTCACAGGGCAATCTGGATTTCACAATTGGCAGTGCACTTGATTTGTTTGGTGGAAAGTTAAGTTATGATGAAATCGTAGAGGAGTATAATAAATAATATCTTATAATATTTTTTGAAAAAGCTTCCATACTACATAGAGAGTAGTATGGAGGTTTTTTTATGGATGAAATTAAAGAATATGGTCAGGTAAAACTTGATCACAATAATAATCACAAGAATATATTTTTGTTAAGCATAATCGGAGAAATAGAGGGGCACGAAAATGTGGCATCAGGTACTAAGGCTACCAAATATGAACACATCTTGCCAATGCTTGCAAAAATCGAAGACGATCAGGATATAGATGGCTTGCTGATTATATTAAATACAGTTGGTGGAGATGTGGAGTGTGGACTTGCCATTGCGGAAATGATTGCAAGTCTAAGCAAACCAACAGTTTCACTTGTACTTGGAGGAAGTCATTCAATAGGAGTGCCGTTAGCGGTATCTGCTGATTATTCATTTATTGTGCCAACAGGAACAATGGTAATACATCCGGTAAGAATGAATGGTATGTTTATAGGAGTGCCGCAGACCTACGAATATTTCAAAAAAATACAGGAAAGAATAAATGATTTCGTAATCAATCACTGTCACATTCGCGAAAACAGATTTTCAGAATTAATGAATGAAACTGAAATTCTGACAAAAGATGTGGGCAGTATTCTCGTTGGCAAGCAGACAGTTAAGGAAGGCATAATAGATGAAATCGGTGGACTGAAAGATGCAATGAAGAAACTGTATGAGATGGTTGATAGGGAAAGTAATAAGTAGATTTGTCCCGATGATTAAAGAAATGAGTAATTGTATGAGTGGCAGTATGAGCAATTGTATGAGTGGTTGCGTAAGTAGTTGTATAAGTAGTCATAATTGAGCATCGGAAGTTGATAAAAAACTTGTTTTAAAGAATGTACCACCATGGCGTAAGGCTGTGGTGGTACAAAATAAAAACTCAATAACAAACATTTATCACGTTCAAATATTAGCATTATTACTAAAAGTTTGCTATAATATAAAAGTTATATTAAATTTTAGCGGACACAATGTAAGGCATCGTTGTTGAAGTTATTAGATTGAAAAATTTACAGAAATCTATATATGAAATATATGGAAAACACACAGATAATAGATAATTCACAGATAATAGATAATCCATAGATAATAGATAATCCATAGATAATAGATATCACACAGAAGAATAGGAGTTACACAATGAATAATTTCTTTGGTATGTTAGCCAGAATGAAATACATCAATCGCTGGGGATTGATGCGAAATACAAAAACTGAAAATATTGCGGAGCATAGCTTGGAAGTTGCTATTATAGCTCATGCTTTGGCAGTTATAGGTAATACTTATTTTGGAAAAGAGTTGGATGCTGAGCATATAGCAATGCTTGGAATTATGCATGACACAACAGAAATTATAACAGGGGATTTGCCAACACCGATTAAGTATTATGCACCTGAAATAAGAGATGCATACAAGAAGGTTGAAAATGTGGCGGCCTGCCAGTTGATTTCAGAGTTGCCGGAAGAAATGCAGAATGCATATGAAGACATATTAATTGAGAATGATGACATTAATTGGAAATATGTAAAGGCAGCAGATAAGATGTCTGCATATATTAAGTGCATAGAAGAAAGAAATACAGGAAACACTGATTTTGCAAAAGCTGAGGAAACAATAAAGAAGGCTTTGGATGAAATGCATATGGAAGAAATTGAGAAATTTATTGAAATGTTTCTTCCAGCCTACACTAAAACATTAGACGAAATCAGCAAATAAAACTTATAGAAAAAGCAAAATAAAAAATGTATATAGTAAATCAAACAAAAAACAAATCCAAATGTACATAAAAACGAAATCAGCAAATAGAACATAGGAGAGCTGTATGAAAGCAGTATTTATTGCAGAAAAACCTAGTGTGGCAGCAGAGTTTGCCAAGGCATTAAAGCTAAAGACAACTAGGAGAGACGGATACATGGAAAGTGAAAATGCCATAGTTACATGGTGCGTTGGTCATCTTGTAACAATGAGTTATCCGGAATGTTATGATGAAAAATACAAAAAATGGAATCTTAGAGATTTGCCATTTATACCTCAGGGACAATGGAAGTATGAGGTGATTCCCGGGGTAAAAAAACAATTTAATATAGTAAAAGAGATTTTGAACCGTGATGACGTGGACACAATATATGTTTGCACCGACTCGGGACGAGAGGGAGAATACATATATAGATTAGTTGCCCAGGAAGCGGGAGTTAAAGGCAAAAAAGAGAAGAGAGTATGGATTGATTCCCAGACTGAGGAAGAAATTCTTCGTGGAATAAAAGAGGCAAAAGACCTAAAGGAATATGACAATCTTTCTGACGCAGCATATCTTAGAGCAAAAGAAGATTATTTGATGGGAATTAATTTTTCAAGACTCTTAACCTTAAAATATGGAAATTCCATAACCAATTATTTAAAGGGAGAGTGGAAGTCAATTAATGTTGGTAGAGTAATGACCTGCGTTCTTGGAATGGTATGCAATAGAGAGCGTGAAATAAGAGGTTTCGAAAAAACACCTTTCTATAGAGTTATGGCAAAGACTGATATACACGGACGAAAAATAGATACAGAATGGAAATCACAGAAAACATCAAAATTCTTTGAATCTCCACTTTTGTATAAAGAAAACGGATTTAAAGAAAAAACGACAGCCCAGGCACTGATAAGAGCTTTAGAGGAAAATGGAACAGCCAATAGCAATGACGAAATAGCAACAAACAACAATTCCACAAATATTGCATCAGACGATACAAGCAATAATGTAACAAACAGTGCAGTAGGAAAAAATTCGGAAAATACTGGTGATATGAACATTGAAAAATATCCATTAGAAATGACTATTAAGTCCATCACTATGAAGGATGAAAAAAAACAGGCACCGTTGTTATACAATTTAGCGGAACTTCAAAATGACTGTTCAAAGATGTTTAAGATTAGTCCTGATGAAACATTAAATGTAGTGCAGCAGTTGTACGAAAGCAAGCTTGTAACTTACCCAAGAACAGATGCCAGAGTTCTTTCGACGGCAGTTGCAAAGGAGATAAGCAAGAATATTTCGGGCTTGCAATATTATCAGCCATGTAGCGTTTTTGCACAGAATATTTTAAAGCAACAGTCCTACAAGAACCTTGCAAAGACTAAATATGTAGATGACAAAAAGATAACAGATCATTATGCCATAATACCGACAGGTCAGGGATTAAACGGTTTGGCTAAGCAGAAACCAATTAATCAGAAAGTGTATATGCTTATAGTGAGACGTTTCTTAAGCATATTCTATCCACCGGCAATATACAAAAAAGCTACTTTGGTAGGAGTTATGCCGGCAACATTTAGTGATGGAACAACAACTACAGAACACTTCTCATCTAACTTTAAGATTTTGGCTCAAAAAGGTTATCTTGAAATAGCAGGAGTTCCTAGCAAAAAGAAAGCTACCGACAATAAGACAGACAATAAATCAGACAAAAAAACTAATGAAGAAAAATCTAAAGAAGAGCTTGAAAATGAAAATATTATCAACGAAGAGGCAGAATTAGATGAAGAATTTTTTAAATTGTTGTATAATATGCCCAAAGGTGGTAAAATTACCGTTAATGAGATGAGTATAAAAGAAGGTGAGACAACACCACCTAAAAGGTACACATCAGGTTCGATTATTCTTGCCATGGAGAATGCAGGTCAGCTTATTGAAGATGAAGATTTGAGAGCACAGATTAAAGGCTCGGGAATCGGAACCAGTGCAACAAGAGCAGAAATAATAAAGAAACTGGTGAACATTAAGTACATATCATTAAATAAGAAGACACAGGTAATTACTCCGACTCAGTTGGGAGAAATGATTTTTGGAGTAGTTCACGGTTCAATTAAATCATTGCTTAATCCTGAATTGACAGCCAGTTGGGAACTGGGCCTTACCCAGGTAGCGGAAGGAAAAATAACGTCAGAGGAATATATGAAAAAGCTGGATGATTTTATCAGGGGCAGATTTAATAACGTTATTAATTTAAATAACGCAGGTCAGATGACTAATTATTATAATTATGTGTCGCAATTTTATAGGAGGAACAATAAGTAATGTGTGGAATAGTAGGTTATGTAGGTGAAAGAGACTGTACAGACGTTTTATTAGATTCATTATCTAAGTTAGAGTATAGAGGATATGACTCAGCAGGTATTGCCGTATTTGAAAATGGAGAAATAACAGTAGAAAAGGCTAAAGGCGAGTTAAAGAACTTAAGAGAGAAAGTAGCTGAACACAAGCCAATGGGACATTGTGGTATCGGTCATACAAGATGGGCAACTCATGGTGAACCATCAGATATTAACTCACATCCTCATGGAAATAAGAGAGTATCAATTGTACACAATGGTATTATTGAAAACTACAAAGATATTAAGAATTTCCTTATTGACAAGGGATACACATTTATTAGTGAAACAGATACAGAAACAGTAGCTAAATTATTAGATTATTATTACGAAGGTGATCCTGTAGATGCAATTATCAAGACTCTTAAAGATGTAAGAGGAGCATATGCACTTGGTATTGTATTTAAAGATTTTCCTGACAGAATTTTTGCAGTAAGAAAAGATAGCCCACTTATAATCGGTGCCGGTGACGAAGAGAATTTTATTGCATCAGACGTACCTGCAATTTTGAAATATACAAGAAATTACTATCTTTTAGAAGAAAACGAAATTGCAACAATTAAGTCAGACAGAGTTGAGTTCTGTGATATGCATAAATTACCTATCAAGAAAGAAGTTCAGGTTTCTAACCTTGATATGGATGCTGCAGAAAAAGGCGGATATGAACATTTTATGTTAAAAGAGATTCATGAACAGCCTAACGCAGTAAAGACAACAATCACACCAAGAATTGTAAATGGAATGCCAGACCTTTCAGAATGTGGTTTAACATTAGAAGCTTTAAAGAATTACAGAAAGTTATTTATTGTAGCCTGTGGTACAGCAATGCATGCCGGTATGGTTGGAAAATACGTAATCGAAAAGCTTGCAAGAACAGAAGTAACAGTAGATATTGCATCTGAATTTAGATACAGAGATCCAATTATAACACCTGAAGATTTAGTTATTGTAGTTTCACAGTCAGGTGAAACAGCAGATACTAAGGCAGCACTTCATCTTGCACACGATAAAGGTGCCAAGGTTTTATCAGTTGTTAACGTTAAGGGCTCATCGATTGCAAGAGAATCAGATATGGTTCTTTACACACATGCAGGTCCTGAAATTTCGGTTGCTTCAACTAAGGCATTTTCAGTACAGATGTCAGTAATGTACCTTCTTGCATTTGAAATGGCATATGCAAAAGGACACATTGATGAAAATGAATGTAAGAGATTAACAGCTAAGCTTGCTGAAATCCCTGACATTATTAAAAAAACAATGGAATGTGAAAAGAAATGTAAATATGTTTCAAGTAAGTTAATTACAGCACAGAGCTTATTATACATTGGTAGAGGTTTAGACTATGCATTAAGTATGGAAGGTTCACTTAAGTTAAAAGAAATTTCATACATTCATTCAGAATCATATGCAGCAGGTGAATTAAAGCATGGAACAATATCATTAGTAGAAGAAGGAATGCCAGTAATCGGCGTAGCTACTCAAACAGAATTATTAGAAAAGACAGTAAGCAACATTGTTGAAGTTAAGTCAAGAGGAGCATTTACAATTGCCGTATGTAAGGAAGGAACAGAATTTAGTGAGGGCGTAATCGATGAAGCTATCGAAGTACCTGCAATGGAAGATGTTTTAATGCCTATGTTAACAGTAATTCCTTTACAGTTAATTGCATACTACACAACAGTACTTAAGGGATTAAACGTAGATAAGCCTAGAAACCTTGCAAAATCCGTAACAGTAGAATAAAGGAGAAAACCAAATGTATACAATAAAGGATTTATATGATTTAAATGAAACAATAGCTGCGAAATTATTTGAAGGAAAAACATACCCATGGGAAGTTTTAGCTGATATTGGAGACTTTATTATGAAACTTGGACCAACACTTCCAAAGAATGAATTTAATCAGATTGAAGATAACATCTGGGTTCACAAAACAGTTAAGATTGCTCCAACAGCAAGCTTAACGGGTCCTTTGATTGTTGATGCTGACACAGAAATAAGACCATCAGCTTTCGTTAGAGGAAAGGCAATTGTTGGGAAGAACTGTGTAGTTGGAAATTCTACAGAATTAAAGAACGTTGTTTTATTTAATACAGTACAGGTTCCACATTACAACTATGTTGGTGACAGTATACTTGGAACACATTCTCATATGGGAGCAGGTTCAATTACATCTAATGTAAAATCAGACAAAACATTAGTAGTAGTAAAGAATGGCGATGAGCAGATTGAAACAGGACTTAAAAAGTTCGGTGCAATGCTTGGAGACTATGTAGAAGTTGGTTGTAATTCAGTATTAAATCCGGGAACAGTAATCGGAAGACACTGTAATGTTTATCCATTATCAAGTGTTCGTGGAGTTATTCCTGAAGGACATATTTTTAAAGACAAAAACAACATCATAAAGAAAAAATAATCATAAAATGTAAACGAAAAGTGATTGCAAAAATTGCAATGATAAACTATAATTACATTATCAAAATAATTAATATTTATTAATTATTTTGACCTGAAATGTTCGTGAATCCTGCCTATTTTGAACCTACAGTTTGAATAAAGGGATTCCTAATCTCTAAAGGGATGTCAAGCCTCATTATCAGGTGGAAGGCAGAACTTTAGATGCGGTTGCCCACCTGGCGTTTGCTAGGACTCAAAACGCAGGCCGGCATTTCAGGTACATATTTTATAACCAATCACGAAGTGATTGATTATGACTTCGAGCACCTTATGCGAAGCATGACTTGAATGTGCGAGAAACGATTATAACAGATGAGAAACGTAGTATATTTTTTTATACTACGTTTTTTTTCTGAGAAATCTTATCAGAAGAAATAATGGGGGAAGTATGAAATTAAAACTAGCAGTATGTATTTTTGTGGCAGTGTTTTTGTCAGCGGTTATTTTTAAAGTTAATCAGGTAGAGTATATTCCTAAATATGATTCAGGAGGAAAGTCCCTGCAGGCGGTCAATAGCGAAAATATTACTGAAATAAAAACAGAAGCAGAGACAACAACCAATGAAGAAAGCAAAAAAGACAACACAGTTAGAATTGTTATTCTAAATAATAATTATATCACAATGCACTATTCAAAATTTGTAGCCAAGGCATCAGTATTAAACATATATTTTGGAGAGAATTTTAAGAATAAAAAGAGCATAAAGAAGCAGATTGATATTGGAACAGGCAGTAAATATTTTAAACAAAGCAATGTTATAAAAGTGGAGCCTAAAGGTGAAATGTCAATACTGAAAGATGAAAAGAATATGCAAAGTTATAAGGGGATTTTCTACATATATAAAGAAAGCAGTGGTCTTGTGTTAGTTAATCAGGTTGGCATGGAAGATTATGTTGCAGCGGTAATTTCCAGCGAAATAGGGGAAGAATCGCCAAAAGAAGCCCTTAAGGCACAGGCAGTTTGTGCCAGAACATATATTATGAAAAGTCAGGGCAAAAAATATAAAAAATACAATGCCAAGGGAGACGACAGCGTAAGTTATCAGGTGTACAACAAAAACGTTCCCGGAGAAAACAGCATAAAAGCAGCAAATGAAACAAAAGGCACGGTAATGAAGTATAAAGGAAAATTAATAAATGCATATTATTTTTCTACGTCATGGGGATATACAACAGACTATAGAATATGGGGAAAAAAGAAACAGAAATATTTAAAGGAAACCAATCTTACAACAATCACGGAAAACATATCAGATGAAAAAATCTTTGATAAATATATAAAAGAAAAACCTAAATCAGTAGAGAAAAAATTGCCTTTTTACAGATGGACAACATATCTGATAACTAAGCAGATAGAAAATTCCATATACAAAAATATGGCAGTAAATGTAGGCACAATTAACCGAATGGAAATAAACAAAAGAGGGGCAGGGGGAATAGTTGCCCAAATGACTATTTATGGAGATAAGAGACAAATATCTATTGTAAATCAAAATCAGATTAGAAAAATACTAAGCTCATATTACTCAACAATAAAACTAAGCGATAAAACCAAGAGAACAAAATTAAGCATGCTTCCAAGTGCGTTTATTTCAATAAAAAGTGTGTACAAAAACAACAAATTGGATGGAATAAAAATATACGGAGGTGGATTTGGACACGGAAGTGGAATGAGCCAAAGTGCTGCCTGCCAAATGGCAAAAAAAGGAAAAGGTTACAAGGAAATACTTGCAACCTTTTATAATGACGTTGAAATTACATCTTTACAGTAACTGTAGCTTCAGTTTCAGGGAAGAGAAGCTTATTGATTTCCGCACCGATAAACATTATATAAATCAAAAAATAAATCCATAACATAAATACGATTACAGCGGTAAAACTTCCATACATATAAGACATTCCTGAAAAGCTGTCTACATAAATAGAAAAGATATAGGAAAAAACAACCCAGCCAAGTGCTGAGAAAAAAGCACCCGGAAATACTTTTCCAAAAGTAGCAAGCTTAAAATTGGCAAGTCTGTATATTAATGAGAAGAAAAGTACCAGAAGTAAGAATACCAAAAGATATCTAAGCATTAATGTAACAATAGATATCTGTCTTAACCATGGAGCCAGTGACATGGCAAGGTTAAAGAGCTTATTACCAAAAACAAGTAGTACCATTGTAGAAGCCAATGCAACAGTAAATATTATTGTATAAAGCATTGATACAAATCTTGATATGAAATAATTACGTTTCTGGTGAATTTTTGCTATTTCGTACAAGCCAAACATTACAGACAACATGCCTTTAGATGCTGACCATATTGCAGCAATAGCTGTAATGGACACAGCAGTACTTGATACATGTTCATATATTTCACTAACAGCCTGAACAAATAAAGGCTTAAGAAAATCAGGTGCATATGAATGAATCAAATAAATAATAGTATTCTGATTAATTGAAGCATGACCTATTAAATTAAAAAACAAAAGTATAAATGGAAAAATGGACAAAATAATAAAGAAAGAAGCCTGAGCTGTATAGATACCTACTTTGTCCTGCCCAATAGTGTCAATAAAGTCATATGCTTTTTTATAAAATTAAATAATTTATGTTTCATAATAAAATCCTTTACTTAATCATATGAGTTAGTATAGCATTTTTTACTATTATCAACAATAAATAAAAATATAAAAGTGTAAGCAACATTATGAGTAATACGGCATAAAATATAATAAACAAAAAGAGGAGATAAAAATGTCAGATTATAAAATGATGTCGTGCAATCAGTGTTGCCATACCGGAAAAGATTGTGATGTATGTGTAAGCCCCGGATGTGGTGAACCTGAAAACTTGTCTATATATTCCCCTATAATATATGATGAGGTAGGAATAAATCTGTGTAGAACAATAACCATACCTGAGAATGTTTTAACACTTTATCCAACAACAACTTACGTTCAGCTTTTGGTGGCGGATATAAAAATATATTCAGGAAAAGGCTATTTTACAGGTGAAGAAGAAACAGTTGAATATACTGAAGAGGAATTGGCAGAAATGGGAAATCCACCTACTTTTTCAACAGTATCAACCATACCGGGAAGAGCAAACTGCCTGCGTGTAAAACTTACAAACCTAAGAGTAGTATTTAAAATCAGACTATACGATAATTGTAAGAAATACATTACAACAGTTTCATTAGAAGCAGTATATTTGCCGGCAGTTGGAACAACAAACTACAATCCGGACACAAATCCAAGAAGTGTAACCGTTGACATGTATGCACCTTATGGAGCATCAACAGTTTACAATTCATACGAAGAATACTATATCAACTACATAGGCTTTAATATGTATGACAATACGGTAGAAAATGGTTTAAATATGAATGCAGTTGCGAAAGTTATGGAATTTAATCCAACAACGGGAACAATGTCTGCCGGAATAACATTATACCTTAGAACAGTTTATTATCAGGCATACAAATTCAACTCATTAGGAAAAACAATGCCACCGAAAATGAACACCCACGAAGCAGAAAGCAACCCTTGCCTTAAATTCGTAGAGGGAGACTTGTTATTAAACGATGTAAAACCACTGGAACTGGAACCGCCAATGTGTGAGGGAGAAACTAAAAGAGAAATAAAAGACAATAACGAAATAAACCAGTGTTTAAAAGAAATATTAAATACATGCAACAGCGAAGATGAAGAAGTAGATGACAAAATATAAAAAACAGGTCTGCCATGAAAGTGGCAGACCTGAAATAAGTAAGGGAAAATATTACCATACTTCCCAATCTGTTATACGTTGAAAATTAACAATGGTATCAGGAGTAAGTTGATTTTTATCATTCATTTTGATTGCCCACCAAATATCTTCATATTCTGCATCGTCATCATCATCATCAAACTTACAATAACATTTTCCACATATAAAATCTATTGTATGCTTTTTTGAATTGTAATTATATTGTTTTACACCAAGTTTTTTTAGAAAAACATTCATAGAAGTTGTTTTTTTGATATTAATTACATTTTTTAATTTACAATTAGCATATTGAATTGAATAAGAAAAAGGTTTATCTTTATCTTCATCAGAGGATTCCATTACTAAAAAGTTGAGAATATCTTCGGATGCTGTTTTACATTTTACAACACCAGGAAAAATATTCTTTTTTATATTTTCCTTTAATACAGTCATAGAACCATAATATTTTTGAAAATCGACTAAATCATCAAAGCTTAATCCCATGGGAACAAAATAATTAGTATTAATTTTGTATCTTTTTACCCAATGTGGATAAAGCTTCTGTTTCTTTGTGATAATAGTGGAGGCTGAATATTTCTTGCCACCTTTTTTCTTGGTATACCAACCAGTAAAAGTATATCCGTTGCGTCTAATGGAAGGAGCATAGCCACGCTTTTTGTTTAAGTTATTTTTAATGGTAATTTTGCTCTTGCTACGGTTAGATTTTGCTTTGAAGTAACCTTTACCAGCATAATATGTAATATTAACCTTTGCTGTTGCATTGGTTGGAATGGCAGGGATAAAGGTTAGTGATAAAATGGTTGTAAATAGAATAAGTAAATTAATTAGTTTTTTCATAAGACAATCTCCTCGATAGTGTAAAAACAATATCTGTTTTGAGCAAAAATATTAGTAGCGTTTCCAATCATCTGTTAATACAAATGAGACGTTAGTGTTTGGGAATATTTGATTCTTTTTATCAAGATATATTTGCCAAACTACATCAATATATTTATGTTCAGAGGCATAATAAGTTTTGCAACAGATAAAATCTAAAAATTTAGAATTAGAATCGTAATTGTAATATTTTACGCCTAATTTTCTTAAGAAAATTTTAAAATTGGTAGCTTTATTTATATTAATCAAATTTTTTAGCTTACAGTTTAAACTAGAAAAACCATAATCATATAAAAAGTTACCATTATCATCTAGGGCATTAACATTGCTGGTAACATAAAAATAATCTTGCTTCTCATTAATCAAAGTATAATCATAGGAATAAGAGCCTTTTTTCTTCTTTAGTATTTTTAAAGTCCCCCAATAGGGTTCATAATCAGATAAATTAGGATAAGTTGTACCTAACGGTATAAAGTATTTATTATTGACTTTATATTTCTTTAACCAATGAGGATATAGTGTTTGCTCCTTTGTAATAATGGTAGAAGCTGAATATTTCTTGCCCCCTTTTTTCTTGGTGTACCAGCCATCAAAAGTATATCCGCCACGTCTGATAGCAGGAGCATAGCCACGTTTTTTGTTTATTTTATCTTTGATAGTAATTTTGTTCTTGCTACGGTTAGGTTTTGCTTTAAAGTAACCGTTATTTGCATAATATGTAATGTTAACATTTGAAGCTGCATTGGTTGGAATGGCATGAATAAAGGTTAGCGATAAAATAATTATTGAAAGAATAGTTAGATTGATTATTTTTTTCGTACGTTATATTTCTCCTATAATGCAACAAATTAGATGCAATTTATTGCATCTAATTTGCTGTTTTAATATATTATTTACCATACTTCCCAATCTGTTATAAGTTGAAAATTAACAATGGTATCAGGAGTAAGTTGATTTTTATCATTCATTTTGATTGTCCACCAAATATCTTCATATTCTGCATCATCATTGTGAAAATTGCAATAACACTTTTTACATATAAAATCTATAGTGTGTGTTTTTGAATTGTAGTTATATTTCTTTACACCTAATTTTTTGAAAAATGTGCTCATAGAAGTTGGCTTTTTTATATTAATGACATTTTTTAATTTACAATTTAGGTAGTCAATTTGGTAGGAATCAGAATCGTATCCGTACCAGGATGATATATATATCAAATCACCTTTTTCATTTTTGCAATTAAACTTACCAGGATAAACACGCTTTTTCACACTTTGGCTAGTGATTGTAAGTTTGCCATAATACTTCTGAAAATCGTCAACCCCAGTCAAACTTAATCCCATAGGAACAAAATAATTAGTATTAATTTTGTATTTTTTAATCCAATGAGGATATAGTTTCTGTTTCTTGGTAATTATAGTAGAAGCTGAATATTTCTTACCCCATTTTTTCTTGGAGTACCAGCCATCAAAAGTATATCCGTCACGTCTGATAGCAGGAGCATAGCCACGCTTTTTGTTTATTTTATTTTTGATAGTAATTTTGCTCTTGTTACGGTTAGGTTTTGCTTTGAAGTAACCGTTATTTGCATAGTATGTAATGTTAACCGTTGAAGCTGCATTAGTTTTAATGGCAGGGACAAAGGTTAGTGATAATATAATTGTTGAAAGAATAGTTAGATTAATTATTTTTTTCATACGTTATATTTCTCCTATAATGCAACAAATTAGATGTAATATATTGTATCTAATTTGTAAATTAAATCATGTTATATTAATAATGTTCCCAATCGTCATTTGCATCGAAAGAAACAATTGTATCAGGAGAGACTTGATTTTTACTGTTGAGATTTATTTGCCAAACAATGTCAGTGTCGTAAGTTTCATCAGAAAAGCGTGTTGAACCATATACAAAATCCACATAGTTATCTGATGGATAAAAATTATAAGATTTAACACCTAATTTTTTGAGAAATTTCTTGACAGAAATAGTTTTTCTTATGTTTACTAAATTTTTTAGCTTACAATCAATTCCAGAGCAAGAATAGTCATAAACATAATCACCGTCATCATCAATGGCTTTAACAAGACCGCTAATAGAAAACGAATCTCCATATGAATTGGTTAAGGTATAGCTACAAGTATAGTTACCAATTTTCTTCTTGACTATTTTTAAATTTCCCCAGTAAGGTTCATAATCAGATAAACTATAACAAGTCATACCAACAGGAACAAAGTAGTTAGTATTAATTTTGTATTTTTTAATCCAATGAGGATATAGCTTCTGTTTCGTTGTGATAATAGTAGAAGCAGAATATTTCTTGCCACCTTTTTTCTTAGTATACCAACCGTTAAAAGCATATCCTTCACGTCTGATGGCTGGAGCGTAGCCACGCTTTTTATTTATTTTGTTTTTTATTGTGATTTTTCGCTTGCTACGATTGAGCTTTGCTTTGAAATAGCCATTACTTGAATAATATGTAATGTTAACCTTTGAAGCTGCATTAGTCTGAATGGCGGGGATAAAGGTTAGTGATAGTATAATTGTTGAAAGAATAGTTAGATTAATTATTTTTTTCATACGTTATATTTCTCCTATAATGCAACAAATTAGATACAATAAATTGCATCTAATTTGTTTAAAGTATTAAGTTAAAAGATGACTACCATATTTGCCAGTCAGTTATAAGTTCAAATTTTACAACCGTACTAGGCATAATTTGATTTTTATTATTCATTTTTATTGTCCACCATACATCTTCGTATTCGGCATCGTCATCGTCATCGACATTAGAAATGCAATAACATTTTCCACATATGAAATCTAAAGTATGAGTTTTTGAATTATAATTGTACTGTTTTACACCTAGTTTTTTTAAACATACCCATAGAAGTTGTTTTTTTTATGTTAATAACGTTTTTTAGCTTGCATTTTGTATAATCAATAAAGTAAGCATCGGAATCTGATGTGGGCCAACTAGATATATAAATCAAATCTTTTTTGTGGGTTTTGCATATATAATTACCAGGATAAACATCTTCTTCAACATTTTTATTGATTAAAGTAAGTTTACCAAAGTATTTTTGAAAGCTTTCTATATCGGGGAAACCTAATCCCATAGGAACAAAATAATTAGTATTAATTTTGTATTTTTTAATCCAATGTGGATAAAGTTTAAGCTTTTTTTGATGATGGTGGAAGCTGAATACTTCTTGCCTCCTTTTTCCTTAGTGTACCAGCCATCAAAAGTATATCCATTACGTCTGATAGAAGGAGCATAGCCACGTTTTTTGTTTATTTTATTTTTGATAGTAATTTTGCTCTTACTACGGTTAGGTTTTGCTTTGAAGTAACCGTTATTTGCATAATATGTAATGTTAACCTTTGATGCTGCATTGGTTGGAATGGCATGAATAAAGGTTAGCGATAAAATAATTATTGAAAGAATAGTTAGATTGATTATTTTTTTCATACGTTATATTTCTCCTATAATGCAACAAATTAGATGCAATTTATTGCATATAATTTGTTGAAAAATGATCCATATTATTATATTAATATTGTTTCCAGTCATCATTAGCTTCAAAAGAAACAATAGTGTCAGGTGTTACTTGAACTTTGGAATTCAAAGTTATTTGCCAAACAATATCTGTATCAGTAGTTTCTTCGGGGTAACGAGTTGAACCATAAACAAATTCTAAGTATCTATAAGAAGAATCGTAGTTATACCGTTTTATGCCTAATTTTTTTAAAAAAGTCTTTAAATTAGTGGCTTTTCTTATATTAATTATGTTTTTTAACTTGCAATTCATATCGGCATAAAAGCATTTGTATGAAGAAGGGTTAATACTTAGTGCATTATCACGAGTACCAATATAGAAGTAATCATCTTTTTCATTAGACAATGTATAATTATAATAAAAAGATCCCTTTTTCATCTTTATTATCTTTAGATTTCCCCAATATGGTTCGTAATCAGATAAACTATTACATTTCATACCTATTGGAACAAAATAATTAGTATTAATTTTGTATTTTTTAATCCAATGAGGATATAGCTTCTGTTTCTTTGTGATAATGGTAGAAGCTGAATATTTCTTACCCCCTTTCTTCTTGGTGTACCAGCCATCAAAAGTATATCCATCACGTTTGATAGCTGGAGCATAGCCACGTTTTTTGTTTATTTTACTTTTGATAGTAATTTTGTCCTTGCTACGGTTAGGTTTTGCTTTGAAGTAACCGTTATTTGAATAATAAGTAATGTTAACCTTTGAAGCTGCATTAGTTGGAACGGCAGGGATAAAGGCTAGTGCTAGTATAATTGTTGAAAGAATAGTTAGATTAATTACTTTTTTCATAAGTTATATTTCTCCTATAATGTAACAAATTAGATGCAATTTATTGCATCTAATTTGTTGTTCTGATAAAAATAAATTAGTAACGTTCCCAATCATCAGTTAATTCAAAAGAAACACTAGTAGTTGGAGAAATCTGATTTTTGTTGTTAAGATATATTTTCCAAACTACATCAATATATTCATTTTCAGAGGCATAATAAGTTTTACCACAGACAAAATCTAAAAATTTTGAACTAGAATCATAATTATAACGTTTTACACCTAATCTTCTTAAAAATATTTTGAAATTAGTAGTTTTTTTTATGTTAATTAAATTTTTAAGTTTGCAATTTATGCCAGAAAAACCATAATCATACAAAAAATCACCATTATCATCTAGAGCAAAAACATTACTAGTGACGTAAAAGTAATCTTTTTTTTCATTAGTCAAAGTATAGTCATATGAATAAGATCCGCTTTTCTTTTTTAGGATTTTTAAATTTCCCCAGTAAGGTTCATAATCAGACAAACTAGAGTAAGTTGTTCCTAGTGGTACAAAGTAGTTAGTGTTTAGTTTATATTTTTTTAACCAATGGGCGTATAGGTTTTTGGAAGATGTAATTATTTTTTTGGAAGAATACTTTGTACCACCATTTTTTTTGGTATACCATCCAACAAATGCATAACCATCTCTTCGGATGGCAGGAGCATAGCCACGTTTTTTATTTAACTTATTTCGAATAGAAATTTTGCTTTTACCCCGATTAAGGCTAGATTTAAAATAGCCTTTGCCAGAATGATATGTAAGAGTAACTTTTTTTGAAGCATTGACTTTAGTTACTGGAACAAATATGAGAGAAGATAAAGCCACAAATAGAATAAATATATGAATTAATTTTTTCATTTCAATCCTCCGTTTTTAATTAGATTATAAAAAAATAATGGAAACATGTCAAATTGTTTATTATAATGAATAACAGTGCTAGTACTAGTAAGGGAGGAAATACAAAATGAAAATGAAGAAGAAATCAAAAAAAAGATTGGTAGTAGTAATAGTGACGAGCTTGGTTGCGATTATTATGTTTAATTTTGCTAAAGGAACATTGGTTGAAGCAAAAGCAATAGAAGGAACAAGAATAATGAATTTGAAACAAAATATCAATGGTAAAGAATATTATATCGGATGTAGAATGGAAGGGTGTGATAAACATAGTGGAAAGTATAAATATAGTGAGCAGCCATGCTCATCAGGTTCAGATTTAAAAAATATATATGTTGGAGTAAAAGGTGAAAATCAAAATACACAATGGAAAACTTTGGACGAGCTTAAGTTTACGAGCGTACAAGGAGGATGTATTAGTAATAATATACTATTGCTTGCTTTTGTAGATAAGGGAAAAAATAAAAAAGGAGATTTAACAGCATTAGTAAAAATTAATATTGTAAGTAATAAGGTTGTTGAAGTAAAATTGGTAAAAGGTGCAATTGAACAAAATATTGATACACTTGGACACTCTAATGATTTTACATATCTTAATGGAAAATATTATGGAGCTTGGTATCAAGAAAATGGAAAAGAGGATTATAGTAATAAGATAGGTGAAATAGGGGCAAAATTAAAAAATAATGGAGTAGTTGGAAAATTAGATAACGGTACCGGAGCGGCAGTTTTTGGAATATCAGTTTACGACAAGAAAAATGATGTATTTGCGATGGGAATTAGGCAAAAAAATAAGATAAACGGTAAGTTAGAAAAATATATTGCTACATATAAATCTAAAAAAACAAATGATGGTATTCGATATGTACAACAAAATAAAATTATTTCTTTGAAACAGAATAATGATTATAATGTGCCACAGTGTATGGAAATATATAATAAAAAAATATACCTAATAAAGTATTTTCACAAAGGAAATAAGAAGGGAAAGAAAATAAAAAAAATAGAAAAGAGGGTAAAATATAAAAATAATGTGGTGGAAATATATAATTTTAATGGGAAATTAAAGAAAGAGTATATAATAAAAAATCCTAAAAGTACATATCTGGATGAAGTAATATCAAATAAAAATGGAAAAACGAAAAAAATAAGAAAGAAAATTTTATTAAAAAAATTCACA
>OGWZ01000941.1_pt1 | contig 29683 bp, 33 predicted proteins | sample 1576141 | NCBI WGS metagenome assembly OGWZ01 (sample SAMEA3541512, study PRJEB24748) | human gut metagenome | biome: human gut; feature: human-associated habitat; material: faeces | place: China | collected 2012
AAAAACATATACCTATAAACAATTGGCCTATTATCAGAAATGATAATAGGCCACATATTTCAACCTGTATGTCAACAAAAAAATTCAAATTTTCCATAAAAAAAAGAGGAGCACATTTTTTGTGTTCCCCTCAAAACCGTCATTTCTTAACTTAATGACATTGTATGTATACCCTTATTTTTTGGTGTATGAAAAAGAAAAGTAAATATAGAATCCGTATGGATGAATTAAAGAAGTTTAAAAAAAAGCATAAGCTCACAAAGAAAGAGAAAGAGCGAGTTGAAATGTGGGTGGAATCTGGTCATAGTGCGTATGATACGCGTTGGTGGGATGAGTTGGAGCAGGAAGAAGCGCTTGATGAACTGCTGCGTGGTTTGACAGACAAACAAAAGGAGTATGTATATAATCATTGTATGAATTGGAATCTTGAATTGGATGATGCTTATTTTGATTATGAAAAATTTGAAGAATTGGATTTAGAGAATTTACCGACTTTTGAAGAAGAGGAAGAACCAGAGATTGATTTACCTTTTTAATCGATTTGACATAGCTAATTAACCACTTTATACTATTAGTATAGGAAATGAAAAGGTTTTATATATGAATTTGGATGAACATTGGTATGTATTATTGACCATACGTTCTAAGGAAGAGGAAGTATGTAAATACTTGAATGAAAACGAGGGTATTTTTGCGTTTAGTCCTAAGATGGAGTTTTATCATAGGGTTTCTAAACAGATTCAATTGCGAACTTTATTCGGTGGCTATGTATTTGTGGTGAGTAAATTGTCACAAGTAGAAGTGGATCGTATTTTTAGGAAGTTTCCTTTGGAGAGTGTTTTTATTCATGAATTAAAGTATAAAGAGGATATTTCTGCATTAACAGATGAAGAGATTCGTATTCTTACGATGTTGATGGATGACAAGAAGATTCTTCGTATGTCTTATGGTGTTTTACTCAACAATAAGATTCATGTGACAAGAGGTCCACTTGTAAATATGGATGATTATATTATTAAGTATGATAAGCATAATCGTTTGGCTACATTGAATTTGAATTTCTTGAATCAGATCTGGAAAGTAGGAGTCACCTTAATTGAATAGTGTGATAAAATGGATGTGTTTAAGGACATGTCCATTTTTTATGTATTTATAGACATGTTTAATGTAAGGATGGGATGAAGTTGAAAGTACATGTAACAAATATTACAAATCAGGTATATTGGAGTGTTGCCAAAATGGCTCAAAATGAAGTGGTGAAAATATTAAGTCCATTGGATGCAGTAGAACTTCCAATATATTTATATGATAGTTCAAAGGAGCCTTGGAATGAAATGAGTGCTCGTTTTGATGGATTAATTTCTGGAATCACAGAAGGGGATATTGTCATTTTTCAGTTTCCAACGTGGAATGCGATGGAATGGGATGATTCATTAATTGATCGAATGAAGTTGTATCAAGCTAAAATTATTTTGTTTATTCATGATATTGTGCCACTTCAGTTTGAATCCAATTATTATTTGATGGATAAATTTGTGAATATATGTAATAAGTGTGATGTTTTAGTTGTTCCTTCAGAAAAAATGTATAGGTGTCTAGTGGAACATGGTGTTAAGAATGAGAAATATGTAGTTCAAAAGATGTGGGATTTTAAAAATGATATTCGTCTACATGATCCTAAATTTGAAAGAAAACTATATTTTACTGGAGAAGCATCTAGATTTCCTTTTGTGAGAAATTGGCATCAAGAAACACCTTTATATGTGTTTGGAAAAGAAGATGTTACGGATTCTACAAATGTTAATTTTGGTGGTTGGTTGAATAAATATGAATTATTATTACAACTATCTAAAGGTGGCTTTGGTCTTGTTTGGGGAAATTCAGAAAATCCTGAGGATGAAAGGGATTACTACAAGATGAATTGTTCGTATAAGCTGGCTTCTTATTTGTCTGCAGGTATACCGGTTATAATTCCAAATTATTTATCCAATGCAGATTTCATTAAAGAAAAAGGGATAGGATTTGTGGTATCGAGTTTAGAAGAAGCTAGTCAAGTTGTTCAGAGTTGTTCTGAAGAAGAGTATAATCGAATGGTTTCTAATTTAAAACAAGTACAATATTTAATCAACAATGGCTATTTCACTAAGAAATTATTTGTTGATGCGATTATGAAATTAGAGTGATTAGTTACTATGATTATAACTTTGGTTATCAAAGTGGTTATATAATTTAAGAGCATGTTTACAAAGGTGATTTTGCATATTAACATTTGTGTATTTAATGTTAAAAAATGGTTAGAAATCAGTTATTTTACTTGAATAAATCAAGCATTCCGTTTACTATTAAACCTAGTAAGGGAAGAGTGCATTCTTTTTGTGTACTCTGCTTGATTTTTTTGTTTTTTAATTTGAAGGGCTTCGTATAAATTAAAAAGTTTAAGGGAAGGAATGAGTGTATATGTCGAAAAAGAAAAATGTTAGAAGAAAAAAATCGAACAATCTTTTAAAGGGTGTAGCTGCTGCTGGTGCTGTTGTGGGTGGAGGAACCATCTTTGCGGGTAACAATGCGGTTTATGCTGCTGAATTAGATAATGAGTCACAAGTTAGTGACCTTAGTGAATCTCAAGCTTCTACATCTTCATATATGTCTGAATCATTATCTCAAAGTGATTCGACTACTGAAGATTACACAAGTATTGAAAATAGTACAAATGCTTCTGTATCAGCAAGTGCATCTGATTCTACGGTTGAATCAGAAAATAATTCAATTGTTGAAAGCAATTCAATTTCTGATTCTGTAAGTCTTAGTGAATCTCAATTAGCAAGTACTTCAGAGAGTGAATCAATTTCTGCATCCGTTAGTGATAGTGAATCATTAGTAAATTCTGAATCAGTAAAAAATGATGAGGTTTCATCAAATAAATTTGGAAATTTAATTAATGGTTTATTCAAAGATAAAAATGTATCGGCTGCAAATTATACAACGAATACTGTTGGAAATTCTACAATGCCTATTACAGAAAGTGGAAGTATTGATCTTTCAACAAGTATAAGTAAATATTTTAGTGAATCTGTATCTACCTCTAATTCTATATCAACAGCTTATGGAAATTACGGAAGTGAAGTCGCAGAGAATGTATTGAAAAATGATAATGCTTATGTTATGAAAAGTGAAAGTGGTCCAATCAAAGAGGGTGTCTTAGTTAAGAATAATAATGATGGATGGGATTTTATTTATTTGTATAATGGCAAAGCATTAAAAACTCAAATTAACAAAAAGTATGTGACTATAGATTCAGACGGTAATGCAAATATTCAATGGAATGGTTATTATATAACAGGTGAAGGTAAAATTGAAAAACTTTCCCCAATAACTGATCAAAATACAGTTTCTGGTGATAAAACATTTATGACTATTTATGAAACGGACAGCCAAAAGATGTTTTTGTAGTTAAGGATCATAGAAATGGCGCAGACTACTGGATCCCAGTTAAAGTAAATAATAATTACGTTGAAATTCAAAATGGTGGCGATAAAGTGCATAACACTGAAGCCCACAAAAGAGGATGGTTTGTACAAATTAAAATTGGGAATGCCAAATTTTATTTAGATAAAGCATCTTATTCAAATGGACAATTTAATGCGATTATGTGGGAAACATCGAAATATTCAGGTAATTTATTTATTCCAGATACTGAGCCAGATTTTCATGGAACTGCAGTTTTAGATTCAAATAAAAATAATTGGAAAATTGCAATTGGGGATATGATTGCTAATAAAACTTCATATTCAAAAACATATTCAAGCGTTTCAGAAACAGCAAGCCAATCAACTTCAGCTTCAGTAAGTGCTAGTCAATCAGTAAGCGCATCATTAAGTGCATCTGCTTCAGAAAGTGCTTCAGCTAGTGAATCAGCATCAGTGAGTGCAAGCCAAAGTGCTTCGGTATCAGCAAGCCAATCAACTTCAGCTTCAACAAGTGCTAGTCAAAGTACAAGCGCTTCAGTATCAGCAAGTCAAAGTGCTTCTGCATCAGTAAGTGCTAGTGGATCAACATCAGAATCTGTTAATACTTCAGAATCTATTTCAGAATCAATCAGTGAAAGTTTAAGTGTTTCAGAATCTGAATCAATTTCTGGAAGTATGAGTGATTCTGTATCAACTTCTACTGCTGTTTCTGAATCATTGTCTAATAGTTTAAGTTCAAGTGAATCTAACTCTTTAAGTAGCTCTGAATCTGCTTCTGTATCAGACAGTTTCGCAACTAGTGTAACTACTACGACTACTGGTGGAGATACTACATATCGTCGAGTTGTTGTGGATACACGTGCTCCATTACAAGTAGCTCCTCGTGGAACTGAAGAAGTTGTAGAGGATGAAACTCCTAAGGCAAATCCAGAAAAAGAAACAGAAACAATCGAAAAGGAAAAGATGCCTAAATCAACATTGGATGTAACTCATAGAGTATGGTGGTCTTGGGTACCTATTGTTGGTGCATTGGTTTCATTAGTAAATGCACATGCTTCTAAAAAGGCAAGAAACGATGCTTCTAAAGAAAAAGAAGATAAATAAATAAAATAATGATAAAATAACAGTAGCTAACTTTTAGTTACTGTTATTTTTATTTGGGAGTGATGTTTATGAAGGAAAAGACACATTTGGTTAGAAATCGATGTCTATTTTCTATTGTTGTGATTTTAGTTTATCTTTTATGTCACCGGATTCCTTTAAATGGAATAGATATGAGTGAATATAATAATGCAGGGCTTGATTTAGGTGCTATTTTGACAATGGCCGTGAGTGGCGCTGGTCAAAAGTGTTATGTGATGAGTTTAGGTATTTCACCGTATATTACGGCAAGTTTATTGATTAGTATTTTATTCGCAATGCGATCAAAAGAAGCTAGAGCTCGTACTTCACCTAAGGCTATGAATTATTGGATTACGGGGTATGTTTTGTGGTTGCTCTTGCGCAATCTATTTTTTATGCGTTGTCATTGAAATATGTTGAAAAAGATGTAATGAGCATTTTAGTGGTGATATTTGAATTAATGGCTGGTGCAAGTATTGCTCAATATTTATTGATCAATAATAAGAAGTATGGAGTTGGTGGCTTTGCCCCAATTATTATTGTGAATATGACAGAAACTTTAATTGCAATATTAATGAAATCATCTATTGATTCGCTAATGATTCCTCTTTTGATTTCTTTTGTGATGGTCATCATTATGATCTTTATGGAACTTCATGAAAAGAAGATTCCTTTACAGAGAGTGTCTGTGCATAATGTACATGCCAAAAAGAATTATTTGGCCATTAAATATAATCCAGTCGGTTTTATGGCTTTAATGTTTGGTTCAGCTATCTTTATGATTCCACAATTGATTGTGGCATTGATTCATCATTATCATAAATCAGAAATTATTAATTTCTTATATAAGAATTTAAATATGTCGACCGTATTTGGTATGCGTGTTTATATTGTGATGTTATTTGTGTTTACTGTGTTATTAAGTTTATTGTTTGTGAATCCAAAAGATTTATCGGAAGATTTGTTACAGAGTGGAGATAGTATTGTGAATGTTCCTGCAGGTAAGGCAACGCGTCGTTATATTCGTAAATGGGTCTTATTCTTTAGCTGCTTAAGTGGCTTGATTATGTGTGGTTGTTTAAGTTTATGTATGTATTTACAGTATAAAGGAATTGTAGATGCATCCGTGTCCATGCTTCCAACGACATTTATGATGCTTTCGGGATTGTTGTGTAGTGTTTATTTAGAGATTCGTGCTTATCGTGATTTTGATTCATATAAGCCATTCATTTAGGAGGTAGTCATTATGATGTATTTTGTACCTTCCTGGTATCATGGAAATGAATATAAAGAAAATGAACAATATTGGTATAGAAGAAGAACTGTAACCGAGTTTGATGATAGTGTGAAGCAGGTTCAGATGTTTAATCGTAATAATATTATGGATTATAAGATTTTGAATTTGAGTTATTGTCCTAACTTTAGACATTTTCTTCATAGACAAAGCGTATTTCATGCACCATATTGGTCTTGTTTTGATGCGATTCAAGAAATTAGACGTACAAAGGTAGATATTTTATCTTATAGAGATTTAATGTGGCCTGACTATACAGAATTTGTGTATACACCATTTTGTATTGTGGCCTATGTTCATAATGAAAAGTATGCAGAAATTCATTTTGGGGAAGATGGGAATATGATTGAAGTATTTTTATTTCAATCTGAAGTTATGGTCCGAAAGAATATATATGATGATCGTGGCTTTTTATCTACAACGATTGTTTATGAAAATAATCAACCGGTTTATGAACAATACTTGGATGAAAAAGGAAATTGGAAGTTACTCCATTTTTTTGAAGATGATCATATAGAGATCAATTCTGAAAATCCATATTATTTAATTGGAAATAAAAGATTTACATTTCAATCTTTAAATTATGATTCAATAGAATCTTTGATTGAAGAAGTATTTTCAACATACTTAGATGAAATGACTGATTCAACGGATATTTTCTGTTTGGCTATGCATACTCTGCATCATGATTTATTAGAAAGCTTATTTACGCAAAGAAAAACGATTCTATCTTTCTATCAAAATCGTATGGATTTATTTGAAGATGCAGAATTGAAATCTTTGATTCGAAGTACAAACTATTGTATTGTCGATTCGAAACATAAGATTCGTCCTTTAGAAAAGTATGCCGAAAAAACTTTACCAATTGTAGATATTACGCCTTTTGATACGCGTGCCGATTTTGGGATTAGTCAACAATTAACGGTTCAAAACATCTTAGTTCCGATTGATTCAATTGAACAATCTAAATTAGAAGCATTAATTGTATTATTCGCTAAGTATTTTGAAACAAATGAAACGGCACGAGTTCATTTTTTTACTAGAAATGCGAACTGGGATCGTGTAGATTCCGTATTGAATTTCACTCGAGAAGTATTAAAAGCGAATGGTTTGGATGAACGATTGGCTCGAAAAGAGACGAACGATAAAGCGGAATTTGATTTGGACGAAGATGAAAAGGTTCCTATTAAATTCTTTGTGGATCAATGTGTGGATGAATTGAGTATTTCTAAATGTATGCGTGAACAGCGTATTATGGTGGATGTGACATCACGTCCAGATTTATATTTACAGATATCATGTATTAGTAGTGCCATTCCGCAAATTGTTTCTTTTAGAACACAATATGTACATAATGGAAAGAATGGTTTTATTGTCAAAGAAGTATCTGAAGTATTGAATGGCTTAAAGTATTATTTGGATAATATTACGAACTGGAATAAGTGTGTGATTTATTCTTATGAATTAGGTAAAGAATATAATACGGCTAGTTTAATTCGTAAATGGAAGGGAGTTATGAAGCAAGTTGAACAAGATTAGTGTTTTACAAGTAGGAAATGAAGATTTAAGTTTACAGCTTCATATTCCTGATTTTGTTGAGTGGAACTACATAAATGATTTAAGACTCGCTAAAGAACGAGGGTATGATGTTTGTGTTTTAAATCGTTGTGTAAATGAAAAAGAAGCGCGTATTTTATTAAAAAAGATTCGTGCTTATACAATGTTTTTATTGGATGATGTCAAAGTAGATCAATGGACAACTTGGATTTGTACGTCTAGACGTGCAAAGGTACTAGATATTCGAACATTACAAGAATTTGTAAATGATGATATTAAATTGTTTTTTTCTTCAGGCTATGGTGAAAAGTTTAATGCATTAAGTTTAAGTATTTCACAAAACTTTAATGGCTCTATCTCATGGAATGGGTATAATGGAGTTTTATTAGATGGTGAATATGGCGATAATTTTTATCAAATTGCTTATTGGAAAATGAATGTTCCTTTATTTAACGAGCAAGTTATTGATTTTTGGTTAGAGTATGAAAAGGATCCAAATTTAAGCATACAATTAAAAATTGAACAATTTCAATCAGGTTCTATTTCTACAGTTCAAAACCAGTGGGTTTTTAACGAAAGAGATTTGGAATCGGTAGTTTCAATAGAAAATAAAAAAATGGATGGATCTATTTTTGTTTCTTTACTCGCAAGAGGGAAAGGAAAACTTAAAATAATTAACTTACATGATCATCATTCTAGAAAATCCTATGGTGCTTTTTTTCCAGGAGGAGTGCGCTATGTTACGTCTAAAAGAGAAGAAGTTTTTATGTATTTTGATCCAGGGGATATGAAACCACCATTATGTGTTTATTTTGGTGGATGGAAAACAATGGAAAGTTTTGAAGGATTTAATATGATGCGTAGAATGGGAACTCCATTTTTATTGATTACAGAATCTCGTGTAGAGGGTGGAGCTTATTACCTTGGAGATAAAGAATATGAAAAAAATATTATATTTGGAATAAAAGATTGTCTAAAACAACTTGGATTTACAAATAAGCAATTAGTAATATCTGGTTTATCAATGGGATCTATTGGTTCTTTATATTATGGTTCAAAATTAGAACCACATACATTGCTTTTAGGAAAACCTGTAATGAGTGTAGGTACAGTAGCAGCAAATGAAAGAATAAAACGACCATGGAGTTATCCTACATCATTAGATGTATTGGCTAAACATAGTGGTGATTTAAGCGAAGATTCAGTTGAAAAATTTAATAGTAAAATGTGGGATGCATTCGATAATGCAAATTGGAATAACACAATATTAAAAATGGCATATATGATTGAAGATGATTATGATATGACTGCATATCATAAAATTCTTTCTCATATTCATAATACAAGCGTTGAAATTATTGGGAAAGGCATTCATGGTCGTCACAATGATGACACTACGTCAGTTGTACAATGGTTTTTGAGTCAATATAACAAAACTTTACAAATTGATTTTAATCGAGGTGAAGAATAAGATGGAAAGTAAATTTTGGAAAATTTATTGGAATGATTATTTATTTGGTACTTACTTACATGGTTCAAAAATTACTTTTCATAAAAAGGACGATATTGAATTTGAAAATGAATTGATGCCTCCTGGAACCGTTATAAAAGAATGGTATTCTAAAGTTAACTATCAAATGATGAGAACAGAACCATCACTTCCAATTATTGATGGAGAGAGTTCTTATCATATTCAAGTGAATATGAGTGATTTTGAATCGTATTTAATACGAATGGTATTTTATGATCGTTATGAAAATGAGGCGGGTACACTTATCATTCGTGAACCGGAAATGGATTTTAAGTGTCCTTTAAAAACATATAGCTATCGTGTACAGTTGATTAATGCGGGTGGCACAAAGATGCATTTTCATTCTTTTGTGATTACAGAAAAGGAAGGGTAAGATGAATAAAATTGATAAAAGATTACACTTTCTTTTGGGTAAAGTCAAAGAGGAGTGTACAAAGGTTAAAGAACTTAGTGATTATGAATTAAAAAATAAGACAAATGAGTTTAAAAGAAGATTGGCTGAAGGTGAAACTACGGATGATCTTCTTCCTGAAGCGTTTGCGGTATGTTGTGAAGCTGATTATCGTGTTCTGGGTATGTTTCCTTATGATCTACAAATTTTGGGTGGAATAGCTTTACATTTGTGTTATCTGGCAGAAATGAATACGGGTGAAGGAAAAACCTTAACGGCCACTATGCCTTTATACTTAAATGGATTGACTGGTAAAAGTAGTATTTTAGTTACGGCTAATGAATATTTGGCCATTCGTGATGCCGAGGAAATGGGAAAGGTTTATGAGTTTTTGGGTTTAAGTGTTAAGGCTGGTGTTACGCGTGATACAAATGAGCATTTAAATAATGATCAAAAGAAAGAAATCTATGCGGCGGATATTGTATATACAACACATGGTTCATTGGGATTTGATTATTTATTGAATAATTTAGTACATTCTAAAGAAGATCGTTTTATGCGTGAATTGTATTACGTCATTATTGATGAGGCAGATTCTGTTTTATTAGATAGTGCAAGTATGCCTTTAGTTATTTCTGGTTCTCCTCGTGTTCAATCTAATTTGTATGGTATTACCGATTTTTTTGTCACAACTCTAGTAGAGGATGAACATTATATTGTGGAAGATAACAAGGTTTGGCTAACCGATAAGGGAATTGAATATGCACAGCGTTATTTCCGTATTGAAAACTTATATAGTAAAGAAAACTTTGATGTTTTAAGACATGTCGTATTGGCATTAAGAGCACACTATTTAATGGATAAAGATGTGGATTATGTAGTAACGGACTCTGGTGAGATTGTATTACTCGATAAGAGTACGGGTCGTAAAATGAATGGCATGAAGCTTCGTGGTGGCTCTCATCAGGCAATTGAGGAAAAGGAACGTTTAAAATTAAGTCAGGAACAGCGTTCAGTGGCTTCCATCACATATCAAAACTTATTTAATTTATTCCCTAAAATGTCGGGTATGAGTGGTACGATTGCGGATGGAAAAGATGAACTTTTAGAAGTTTATCACAAACAAGTTGTGGTTATTCCGCCGAATAAACCAATGGCTCGAAAGGATTTACCGGATAAGTATTTTAAAACGAGTGAAGAACAGTTTGATGCGGTCATTCAGGAAACTGTAAAAAGACACAAAACTGGACAGCCCGTATTACTAATTGCGTCTTTAATTTCGGATACGGAAATGTTGTCTAAATTATTAGTACAGGAAAATATTGAGCATAGTGTATTGAATGCGAATAATGCGTTTTGGGAAGCTGAAATTATTAAAGAAGCTGGTCAGAAAAATGTAGTGACTGTAGCTACAAGTATGGCAGGACGTGGTACCGATATTCGTTTGGGTTCTGGGGTTAAAGAACTTGGTGGTTTATGTGTATTAGGAATTGGTCGTATGAATAATACGCGTGATGAAAGACAAGCTAGAGGTCGTGCTGGAAGACAAGGAGAACCAGGTGTATCTATTTTCTATACATCATTAGAGGATGATGTTTGTGAAATATTAGGGGATGATTTTTTAGAAAAATATATTGAGAAGGATAAACATATTTCTAAGCGTCGAATTAAAAAATTAATTAACAAGTCACAGAAAATTAAATCGGAATCATCTGTTTTCCAAAGAAAGAATGCGGTGGATTATGATAGTGTTATGCAACGTCAAAGGACGATTATGTATAAAACTCGTAATGATTTATTAGATGGAAAAAGTTTGGATGAGAATTACCTTCTTTCGATTTGTGAAGACAACATCAAGGATTTTGTGAAGTCGAATAAGAAATTAGATTCTTATGCAGTTCATAGATATGTGCTAGATAATTTATCGTATCGTTTACAGGAAATGGATGAGAGTACAAAGAATCAAAAGGATTATTTGATTCAATATTTAAAGATGGCTTTCAATAATAAAAGGAAGTCAATAGGTGATCGTTTTTCTGAGTATTGCCGTCTTTGTACATTAAAAGCTTTTGATGATAGTTGGGTAGAAGAGGTTGACTATCTTCAACAATTACAGGCTGCAATTTCGGGTCGTTCAAGTGCACAGCGTAACTTATTGTTTGAATATCAAAGAGAAGCTAGAATTTCATTTGAAGATATGGAAAAATCAATAAAAAAAGCGATGATTCGTAATATTTTATTGGGAGAAGTTTCATTTGGTAAAGACAACAAGATGATTATATTGTATCCTTAAGGAAAGGAGCTTTTTGGATTATGATTTATAATTTTAACTTAGGCATTGGCTGGGCAAGTAGTGGTGTTGAATATGCTCAGATCTATCGTGCTCGAATGTTTCGTAATATAGGTGTTGATGCGAAATTCGTGTTTACAGATATGTTTCCACAAGAAAATATAGAACATATGACGAAGAATATTGGTTTTGAAGATTCTGAAGTTATTTGGCTATATACGTTCTTTACGGATTTTAAAACAGCACCTGTTACTTATACTTTAAGTGATTTAGAAAAGACATTTAGTAATACGGAATATACTAAATCTAGAGAAGGCAAGATTTGTCGTTATGTGTTTAATGGAAGTAACAATTTCTATACGGCTTATATGGTCAATGATCATGATGATTATGTACATCGTGTAGAATTGGTTTCCAATGGATGTTTGATTCGCAAGGATTATTTTACGTATGGTCGTGTATATTCGGAATACTTTGCACCACTTAATAATGAGGCACATTTATATCATCGTCGTTTCTTTAATGAGAATGGTAGCATTGCGTATGAAGAAATGATTGATGATGATCGTGTGATGTATAAATTTAAAGATAAAATATTATGTTCTAAAGAATAACTAGTTGGATATATGGTATCTAAGCTTAACCTGACTAGTGATGATGTAATTCTTATTGATCGTTCTACAGATATTGGTCAATCGATTTTAATGAATTGTAAGCCAGCAAGAGTAGGTACAGTCGTACATGCGGATCACTTTAGTGAAAAAGAGACAAATGAGGATTATATTTTATGGAATAATTTCTATGAATATGAATTTAATATGCATAAACATATTGATTTCTATATTTGTTCAACCCAAGCACAGAGTGATTTGATGATTCAACAATTTGAGAAATACTATGGAATGACGCCTTGTGTTTATACCATTCCAGTGGGATCTTTACCGGAATTGAAGTATCCTAGTTCTACTCGTAAGCCTTATTCTTTAATTACGGCAAGTCGTTTGGCGAGTGAAAAACATGTGGATTGGATTTGTAAGGCTGTAATTCAAGCTCGTGCTGATGTACCTGAAGTATCTTTGGATATTTATGGTGTTGGTGGCGAAAGAGAAAAACTTGAAACGATTATTCGAGAAAATAATGCGCAAGACTATATTCACTTAATGGGTCAACATGATTTGAGTGAAGTTTATCAAAATTATGAGGCTTATATTGCGGGAAGTACAAGCGAAGGATTTGGACTTACTTTAATGGAAGCTGTTGGTGGAGGATTGCCAATTATTGGTTTTGATGTTCGTTATGGAAATCCTACTTTTATTCGTGATGGTGAAAATGGATATTTGATGCCTTTACCTGAAGAGGATAAGGATCGTGTTGAAGCGTTGAGAAAGGGTATTGTGGATTTATTTAAACAAGATCTAGAACATTGTCATTCTGTATCGTATGAGGTTGCAGGTGATTTCTTAACTTCAAATGTACAGGAAAAATGGAGGAAAGCAGTATGTTAGAAACTCCAGTTGTATTGTTAGATAATTTTGATGAAGATAGTCAAATGCTTTATCAAAGCATGCGTTCTTCTGGATTTAGTGGTCCTATTATTACGTTTAGTGATGATGGATATTTACCAGAGGATGTAACGAGTATTTATACGTATTATTGTGGTAAAAAAGAGGGTGGAAAGCCAAGATATTTTAACCAGATTGATGTTCCAGATTATTGGGAAATCAAGGCGAGTAATACGGGTGGTCAAGTCTTTGATTTAAATCATGAAAGAGGTAAGATTTTCTTTACTTCTCCTTTACATAAAAGACTTGTCAAGATTGTAGATTGGTATGATGATACACATGTAGCTCGTGTGAGTGATCATTATAATAAATATGGTTTCTTGTATGCGAGAACGATTTTTAATAAGAAAGGTCAGCTTGTATCTAGAAGTTATTATGATGTTTCAGGAAATGAAAAAGTGGTTGAGAATTTTGTGACGCATGACATTATTTTAAATCAAGATGATAAGGTATATATCTTTAAGAATAAAGTAGAATTTGCGAAACATTTATTTACAGAATTGGATGTATATCCAACAAGATTATTCTATAACTCCTTATCCAATCCATTCTTTGTATCGGAAAGCTTAGAAGATCGAGACCATAGTGATGTCTTATTCTGGCAAGAGGGTTATAGAGAAGATATTCCTGGAAACATGCAGGTTATTTTGGATGGTAATTCTAGACGAACTTCTAAGATTTATGTTCAGAAAAAAGAGGCGTATGAAAAGCTTATTGAATTAGGTGCAAATAGTAATATTGTCAAACCTTTGGGTTATGTATATAACTTTGAAAAAGAGAATGGACATTCGAATAATGTCTTGATTTGTACAAACTCAGATCATATTGAGAAATTGGATGAGTTAGTAAATTCACTGCCTAACATGAAATTCCATGTTTGTGCATTAACGGAGATGTCACAAAAGTTGATGTCTTTTGAAAAATATGATAATGTACGTTTGTATCCAGGATGCAAGGCAAGTGAAATCTTAGATTTATTTAATACGTGTGACTACTTCTTAGATGTCAACTATGAAAATGAGATCGTGGATGCCACAAAAGAAGCATTCTTACATAATCTGTTGATTCTTGGATTTAATCAAACGATCCATAATCGCAAATATGTATTGCCAAACTTTGTCTTTGATGCGAATGACTACCAAGATATGGTAAAAGTGATTCAGGATGCGTCTCACTTAGATTTAAATTTAGAAAGACAAAGAAAAATGGCTATGACACAAAATGTGCAAGATTATAGAAATATTTAGAAGGGAAGGGTTTTTATGTTTAGTACATTTAACACATTAATGGTAATCATTGTATTGGAGGCTATCTGTTGTTTATACAGTATTACTTTAGCTTACTTAAGTGATAAGAAATTTAGTAAAGTATTAAACTTGATTATGGCAGCTATTTGGGCTATTGCAGCAGTTTTGAATGTAGTTGGATTCTAATTTCATTCTTTGAAAACATCGCTTACAAATGGGTCGTTCTCGCCACTTTTGGCATGAAACGGCCTTTTTTAGTGGCGAAATTTGCTTTTTTTTAAGAATTGTGTATAGTATTAGGTGTTGTTGTCCATTTTTTTGTGGACAACCGCCTCGTATTTTATGAGGCCAAGGGGGAAGATTGGAGGGTGTTTTGAACTTTATAAAAGAAGAAAATTTAGAGAGTAGTGTAGTAAGAAAAGGATTGGTTTCGGGTTTATTGTTGTCGACATTAGCATTAACAGTACTAACAACATCATCAGTTATTGGGGAAGAAAGTAAGGTTTATGCCAAAACGAATAATGCGGATACAAACATTTTAATGCGTGTGGATACAAAAAACGGAACTCAAGAGTTAAAAGAGAAATTCGAAGAACAGATTCAAGATATCGAGGAAGAATCTAGCAAGAAACAAGAAGAGTCGAAAAGCGTTGAAGAAATGATCTTAGAGCAACCGGAGTTATTGAATGATACAACATTCGTTCAGAATAATTATAATGCGGTGACTCAGGTCATTTATTCGCAACCATCATACACACAATATGTAAGTAATGCGAATGCACTTACTGCATCGGGTGGTGTATATTATGGACCTAATGGAAAGGAAACATACTACAACTTAAATATGTCAGGGGTAGTCGACATTATGCGTGGTATGGGAAACAATGATAATTATTGGGTTCGTGAAGATGGTGCGAAGATGTTAGGGGATTATGTTATTGTGGCAGCCGATTTAAATAAGTATCCTAGAGGATCTATTGTAGATACTTCATTAGGACAGGGAATCGTCTGTGATACAGGTAGTTTTACGCAAAATTCAGATACTCAATTAGATATTGCGACAGACTGGTAATATATATGAGTAAGGGTAGAAGTTTTATGCTTCTACTTTTTTTTGTATATTTGAGGTATAATTTTATCAGGAGGATTTTATTATGATCTTAATTATTGTTGTTATTGTATTAATCGTCTTGTTGGTATTGTTTGTGATGTCAAGCTACAACAAGCTTGTTCGTTTATCAAATAGAGTGGATGAAGGCTTCTCTACAATGGATGTGTATTTGAAGAAACGTTTTGATTTGATTCCAAACTTAGTGGAAACAGTGAAGGGGTATGCGAAACATGAGGCGGATACATTGAGTTCAGTGATTGCCCAGAGAAATATGGCGAAAACATCAAAGGATGTCATGGATAGTGAAAATAAGATCACAAATGCCATTCAGGGAATTTTTGCGGTGGCAGAACAATATCCAGATTTAAAGGCCAACACGAATTTTATGGATCTTCAAAATCAATTGAAGAAGGTAGAGGAGGATATCGCAAATTCTCGTAAATACTATAATGCATTAGTTCGTGAATATAATGATGTGATTATGAGTGTTCCGACAAATATTGTGGCATCTTTATTCCATTTTGAAAAGAAGACAATGTTTGAAGTGGCCAATGCTTCGGAAAGAGAAAATGTTCAAGTTAAATTTTAAGAAGGTCTTGGCCTTCTTGTTTGCATTCATTCTATGCTTTTCTGTTGTGGATATTCATGCAGATGATGGTGGGTATACGATTGATGACTACAAAGTAAATGCGATATATCATTCAAATAATACGATTGATGTGAAAGAAGTGATTGATGTCAACTTCTCAAGTTATCGTCATGGGATTTATCGTAATATTCCTGAAACGATGTATATCAATCGAGATGAAAAGTATAAATTGCAAATCAAAGATATCGCAGTTTTAAATGATGAATATGATGTAGATAGTGATTCAGGAAATCGTGTGATTCAAATTGGTAGTGAAGACTATACGGTTATTGGCCCTCATACGTATACGTTGACTTATACGATTGTCATTCCAGAAGATTATCATTCCGATTTGGATTTTATCTATTATTCGGTTCTTGGAAACAATTGGGATACAACGATTTCTCATTTTAGTTTTGATATTCAGTTTGAAAAGGCTTTGACAGAAAAAGAAATGTCAAACATTCAAGTTTTTAGTGGAAATCTAGGAAATCAATCGAATGATTTAAATGTGACTCCCATCATTACTTCTAATTCTATTCGTGGTTCTGCCTATGATATTGGTGCTAAACAAGCCATTACTCTTTTTGGTGAATTAAGACAAGGCTATTTTGTGGGTGCCAAACAAACCACTTCCAAGACTCCATTTATCTTTTTAGGTTTAGCTATTTTATTTGGCCTATACAGTTTGATTCGTGCTCTTCTTTTAAAGAAAGCACATATTACACCAATTGTGAATTTCTATCCACCAAAAGATATGGATCCAGCTATGGTTGGAACGATTGTGGATGAGTCTGTGGATCAAGAGGATTTAATGGCCTTGATTCCGTATTGGGCAAGTAAGGGATATTTAACCATTTCTGAAACGGAGGATGACTTGGTTCTTACAAAAGTGGAGAATCATGAACCGCCTGTTTTAAAACATCAAAAGAAGATTTATAACGGTTTGTTTAAAACAAAAAACAGTGTGAAATTATCGAAACTATCAAGTAAGTTTGGTAAGGCTATGGATGATGCCAAAGAAGCTTTGAATGACGAATTTAGTGGCGATAAAAAACTTTCTACTATTGATCATGGTTTTGTGGCATGCATTCTAGCCATGATTTGTATGATTGTATGTATCTTATTCAATACTCGATATAGTATTGTAGATAATTTGATTGAAACCATTCTTGCGACATTTAGCTTTGTGCTTATGATGGTTATGAACTATTCTGTAGCAGCAACTGGTGTATTTAATAAGAATAAACTAGGTGCATTAAAGAAAGTATTAAGTGTGGCATTTATCTTAATTCTTGCGTACTTTATATACCGTCAATGCGATTCAATTCTAAGTATTGTTCCATTTGAATTTATGATGGTAGGTATTGTGGTTGTTTCACTACCAATACTTTTGAGTTCTAAATTTAATGTAGTGAGTGACTACTTTAAAAGTGTAGCTCCTGAGCTATTAGGTTTTAAAGACTTTGTTGAAAAAGCAGAAGTACCACAATTGGAAAGATTGTCTATGGAAAATCCTTCATACTATTATGATGTGATTCCATATGCGATGGTCTTTGGACTTTCAGAAATGTGGACAAAGAAGTTTAGTACGATTCCTTTGGCACAACCAGATTGGTATGATTCGTATTATTCAGATCCATATTCTTCTTATTTCTATTATAGAATGCTGACAAGAAGTATGTATGAACCAATCCATCAAAATTTATTGGATTATCAAACAGAACAAATGAAAAGCACAGCCGATAGCATGGGCTCTAGCTTTGGTGGCTTCTCTGGTGGAGGCGCCGGTGGCGGAGGCGGCGGAAGCTGGTAAGAGATGAGTATTAGGGTGATGAGCCCGCTACTGATTCATGAACTTAGGGTGATGAGCCCGCGTAACTTGGTAGGTGTTGTGCACCTACCTTTTTTGCGTTCAATAGTAAACGGGGGACTTCACACGAATGCAAATTTCGTACATATTCATTACTATAGAAAAAACAAACAAATAATCTATATATTTATAATGGTTCTCTTTTACAAGAAATTGTAAGATCCAGTGATGTATTTATCAAACATTATTTTGACAAACATATTTAAGCGGCAGTTGAAATTATGCCATTGAAAAAAGTGTTCATCTTGTACTTACGTCGTACACGTCGTAAGTTTAATGTATATATTTGTGAAAGGATTGATAATTTTTGAATAGGTTGGTATACTACAGGTGAAAGTTGCGACAAATACGACGCAAGTGTGAGGTGAAAAAATGGTTAAGCGAGATTCTTATTTGAAACGATTGATTCACAATATGTGGAATGGAGAGGTGAAGGTTATCACTGGTATTCGTAGATGTGGAAAATCAGTTATGCTTTTTGACCTGTTTTATGAGTATCTTCTTTCTCAGGGTGTACCAGAAGACCATATTCTTAAGTTTGAGTTAGATCAAAGACGATATTACAAATATCGAAACCCGATTACTCTTTGCGAGTATGTAGAAGATGCTATTTGTGATAAAAAAGAAGAAAAATTTTATCTTTTTATTGATGAAGTACAATATACTACTAAAGTTATTGATGAAGAAAATGGCGGAATTACAGTTACGATTTATGATATGCTGAATGAACTGAAAGCATACAGAAATCTTGATGTTTATGTAACTGGAAGTAATTCTAAAGGCTTGTCTAATGACATTGCTACGGAATTCAGAGGGCGCGCAACAAAGATTCATGTTTATCCGCTATCATTTGAAGAATATTATTCGCATGTTAAAGGGGATGAAAAAAAAGCGTTAGATACCTATATGCTTTATGGTGGAATGCCTAGGTTATTGGCTTTAGAAGATGAAAAAGATAAGAAGGACTATTTGACTTCTCTATTTAGGGAAGTTTACATTAGAGATATTGTGGAACGCAACAAAATTGAACGGGAAGATATTCTTGGCGATATATTGAACTTTTTGGCTTCGCAGATAAGTTCATTGACGAACCCTACGAATATCTCGAATACCTTGACTAGTATGAAAAATGAAAAAATAAGTTCTACCTTGGTTGCGAATTATGTGCAGCATACGATAGATTCTTTTCTGATCAGCATGGCAAAAAGATATGATGTTAAGGGAAAAACTTATTTTCAGTACCCCAATAAGTACTATTATACAGATGTTGGTTTACGTAATGCTCGTTTAAATTATCGTCAATATGATCCAGGGCACATTATGGAGAACATTATATACAATGAACTAATGCGCAGAGGTTATAGTGTAGATGTTGGCGTTGTAACGGATCGAAGCAATGGGAAAAATCTTCAGAAGGAAATAGATTTTGTAGTAAATGATGCGGATCGAAAAATCTATATTCAATCGGCATTTCGGATGGACACAGAACAGAAAACATCTTCTGAATTGGCTTCTTTAATGCTTACGAAGGATTTCTTCAAAAAAATAATTATTCGCATGGATATACCGCATAATTTTTACGATGAAAATGGTATTTTCCATTGCAATTTAATTGATATGCTATTAGGACGAGTAGAGTTATTTTAATAAAGATTGCTCACTGGCGCACCGTGTAGAATTCTACATTGTACGTTGATGAGCTTTTTCTTTGTGTTCAATTGCATTAAAGTCTAAGAGTAGATTGTTGACTGCCTGATTAATTGAGTATGAAAACTAATAATCAAATTAAATGAAAAAAGTCAGAGCACAAGTTTGAATATAAACTTAGTCAAATTATATGTTACGACTTTTATAATATTCGCTATAGAAAGTGAGAAAAAGAGAAGATCAGTGTTGGAGCAGAGAGGAAGAAAAGATTCAGAGCGACGAAGTGGGTCAATGCGAAAGAAAAAACATTTGAGATGTAATTCTGCTTAAAAGATGAAATGGCGAGTAATTATAAGCATAAAAAAATGAGCATCACTATTTGTGACACTCATTTGAATCCGTTTAATTATTGAGCATTCATCTTTTGACGATATAAGTTACGACGATCTAGAGCTGTTAAACCTTTTTTACGGATACGAATCGCATCTGGAGTAACTTCTACTAATTCATCATCGTTGATCCATTCTAATGCTTCTTCTAGGGAGAAGATTTTTGGTGGAGTTAATAACATAGCTTCATCACGACCACTTGAACGGATGGCTGTTAATTTCTTGTTCTTTAATGGGTTCACATCCAAATCGATGTTTTTAGAACTTTGACCAATGATCATACCTTCATAAACTGGTGTTTGTGGAGAAATGAACAATTGACCACGTTCTTGAAGGTTCCATAAAGCGTAAGTCATGGCTTCACCTGTTTCAGTTGAAATCATAGCACCTTCCATACGTTGTGCGATTTCTCCTTTATATGGTTCATAACCACTAATACGACGTACTAATGTACCTTCACCGTGTGTATCATTGATAAATTCTGAACGGAAACCTAATAAACCACGAGTAGGTGCTGTATACACGATCTTCACATATCCATTTTCTTCAGACATATCTTGCATAACACCCTTACGAAGATTTAATTTGTTGATGATTGTACCTGAATATTCTTCTGGAGCTAAACATACAACTTCTTCGATTGGTTCTACTTTGTGTCCATTTTCATCTTTGTGTAGGATAACCTCTGGTTTAGAAACAGCTAGTTCATAGCCTTCACGACGCATATTTTCAATCAATACAGAAATATGTAATTCACCACGACCACTTACTTTGAAGCAATCGGCTGAATCAGTTGGTTCAACCTTTAAACCAACGTTAACTTCTAGTTCTTTTTCAAGTCTTTCTTTTAAGTTACGACTTGTCACGTACTTACCACTCTGTCCTGCAAATGGACTTGAGTTTACATGGAAGTTCATAGATAGAGTTGGTTCTTCAATTTCAATGTGTTCCATTGGTTCAATGTGATCGGCTGTACAGATTGTATCACCAATACTGATATCTGGCATACCAGCGATAACTACGATATCGCCTGAATGTGCTTCTTGAACACTTGTTCTAGACAATCCTTTGTATACGAATAATTTAGATAAGCTTTCTTTGGCATTCAATCCAGATTGGTTACAACGAATGTATTGTTGTCCTTGTTTTAAAACACCTGAATATAAACGTCCAATTCCTAAACGACCAATGTATTCATCGTATGCCAAGGCAGATACTTGCATTTGAAGAGGTTCTTCATCCATATCTGGATATACATCACAATGTTTTAGGATTGTATCGAATAGTGGATCGATGTTGTCGCTTGGAGTTTTAAGGTCGTATTGAACACGTCCTTCTCTTGCTACACCATAAAGGATAGGGAAGTCTAATTGTTCGTCGTTGGCATTTAAGTCTAAGAACAATTCGTAAACTTCATCGACAACTTCTTCGGCTCTTTGGTCTTTCTTATCGATCTTGTTGATCAATAGAATTGGTTTTAAACCAATTTCCAAAGCTTTTGATAATACGAAACGAGTCTGAGGCATTGGACCTTCACTCGCATCCACTAATAAGATAACTGTATCTACGGTACGGATAATACGTTCAACTTCACTTGAGAAGTCGGCGTGACCTGGCGTATCTACAATATTAATTTTTACACCGTTATGAATAACGGAACAGTTTTTAGAATAAATCGTAATTCCACGTTCACGTTCTAGATCGTTTGAGTCCATGATACAGTTAACAACTTCTTCGTTGTCACGGAAAACATCACTTTGTCTTAAAAACGCATCGACTAACGTACTTTTACCGGCATCAACGTGGGCGATAACGGCAATGTTAAGAATTTTTTCTTTATTGGACATACTGTCACTCACTTTCCTGTCAAAAACAGTACAATTATAAAGCAAGAAACCTTAAAACTCAATAAAATGTGCTATAATAAAACAAAAATTTTCTGAAAGGGGTAACACCATGCAAGTGCAATATATAAAAGAGTATTCAAATTGTCTCGATCGTGAAATGGAATATAAAATCTATGGCCAAGGCGGTAAATTATGTCTAGCCATTCCAAGTCAAAATGGACGTTTCTTTGAATGGGAAGATCGTGGTATGATTCATGAAGTATCGAAATGGATCGAATCCAATCAATTAACGATTATTACGTGTGATACTTTGGATTTAGAAACATGGTCCTATCCGAATAATACAAAGGTGCGTATGTTGAAACATGAGTTGTGGTTTGAATATATCCTTTCAGAATTAATTCCTAGTGTACAAGAAAAAATGAATAACTATGATAAATGGATGGTTACAGGGGCAAGTCTAGGGGCAACGCATGCCACTAATTTGATTTTCCGTTTTCCTAAACAATTCGATACCTTATTAGCCCTATCTGGTATTTATGATACAGAATTATTCTATGGAGATTATCATGATGAAAATACGTACCATAATAATCCATGTGCCTACATGAAAAATATGTCTTTAGATCATCCCTATATGGAATTGTATAAACAATCGAAATTGATTTTTTGTGTAGGACAAGGCAATTGGGAACAAGAATGTGTTGAATCTTTAAGACGATTTAGCACCATCCTTTATGATCAACACATCGAGGCTTGGTGTGATTTCTGGGGCTATGATGTGTATCATGACTGGCCTTGGTGGAAGGTACAACTACAGTATTTCATGGAACAAATTTTTAAGTAAGTATGACAAATATTAAGAATGAATTGATTTCACATAAGGATTTGTATGTGTGGACACAAATTAATTTTACGTTTAATTCCAACAAAATAGAGGGTTCTCATTTATCTAAGAATCAAACAAAACAAATATTTAAAGGATTGTGCTTGTTTGTTCAGCAAGCGTAATACTGACATCACAAGCAATATAGCAAAAGCATAGCATTGAGTTTCACTTTTCGCAAGGCAGAAAAGGTCAACAAAGTATTGCAGTTAAAGGCTTTTATGACAATTACTACTCATACTACACAATGCAAAACTGAACAAATGAGTTTCGGTTTATTTGCCCTTAATTCTCTTTGTATTTTGTGGATAGCCATAACAACTTTATACTATTGTATTACTGTTTATTTAAGGGGTATCATCAGAAGTTCACAGATAATCCAGAATTGACTTTTAGGAATAGGATATATAAAATATAGGTTAATCCATTAAAATCAATCTGGGGTCAATCTGGTTAATCTGAGGATTATATATAAAAAGGACCTCAAGAAAACATTCGGAAAAATAAGGAAAAAAGTTTATTTTGCCTATGTACTTTCAGAAAATAATGTGGTATAATATATACAGGTCGGAAAAGACCAGTTAATTTAATATTTTGAATGCTTAGAGAAGCAAAGTTACCTTTAGACGAGGTTTAACTGGCTTCTCTTTTTTGTTGCCCAAAATCAAATAGCAAATGAAAGGAACAAGGAAAATGGATAATAAAACAAACAAGCATGAATTTGCGTGTAATGCTGGTAAGGTTACCGAGTACGAAGTAAAGGAACATATTGACACTATCATGGTGGGCTTTCGTGGATTCTCAAAGGAAGTGTCGATTGTAAAGTGGAACGATAAAAAGCCTGTGTTTGATATTAGAGCATGGCGAGTATCTGATAGAGACGGATTGCAATATCCTTTGCGTGGTATCACTTTCTCTAAGGAAGAGTTTATCAAGTTAAGGGAAATCTTGAACAGCATTGATGTGAATTGCATTGATGAATATATGTGAGCAAAGAATGTGAGGTATTGAATATGAACGGAGCAAAGACTGACGAAAGAAACTATTATGCTGAAAGCTACATTGCTTTAATCGAAGCAATTATCAAGGAAACAGCTTCAATAATCAAAGACATAAAGAAAGCAATGGGCGAGGTGTGAAAATGGGAAAGAAAAAACTACAAGGTGCAGACGGAATGAATTTTCAACTGCAACTTACAATAAAAGGCTTAGAGAGCATAAATCTTCCAGAGGAAAATCTCACGAATGAATCTGGAAATGACATTATGAAAATATCATGTTGGGGTGGCAAACTGTCTGCTTATGTGAATTTGCCTAACGCAATCAGGCCAAACAATGTTCAGCCATTTCAACTATCTGATTGTATCAAAATCGAATTGGTAAGAAACCAAGTCATTGAGCACATGAGGTCATATTTGCAAAAGCACTTAAAGGATAAGTATTCTGATGAATTTCTCTCAATGATGAGTGTCACAAAAATGGAATGCAATCTAACGATAAAATGCGTTGGGGATTGTAAGCCAAAGGATGTGATTAGATTGTTTGAGAGGTCATTTGCAAAGGTTACTGTTTATAAGGAAACCGACCCAAACGGAAAAACACACAGGAAACCAGAACGAGGAATCACAACAACCAAGCCCCATGAATGGGTGTTAAAGGTGTATGACAAAACCTTTCAGCAAAGGCAAGCAGGCAATCTTAAAGTTGAGTCAAATCTGATTCGTGTGGAACTGGTGTTCTTAGACAGAATGCTTGACCGTATGTATTCGAGCAAGAAATCATTAGAGGACATTCTCACAAGGAAAGCAATCAAAACGCTGATTGACCAGTACCAAGAAACCTTTGACGAGATATGCAAAAAGAATATTACACCTATGCTGAATGCTTGTGTGCAAGATGTATTTGAGACCTTGACTCAATCTGATTCTGGAAACGAAATCAGCAACACATTGATTAAGTGCAAAGAATTGATTGTAGATATTGAGGTATTACGCAAGGCCTTGAAAAAGTGGTATGCGTTTAGGAAAATGCCAGACAGTTCAAAGCGAATGGTATCATACTATCGCAACAATGAAAAGTTCGGGCTTCCCTCTGATGTACTTAAAACACTAAAACTCATGCACAATTCATTAGGTTAAAACAGGGTCAAAAAGGCTATAAAAATTGTTACCCTGCGACCCCAAACTTGAAAAACTGAAAATCTCATAAATTGAGCATAAACCACCATTCATTGGGGTGTAAAAGGTGTTTCACAAGGCATTTGAGCAAAACGCAAAAATCAAATCTTGTCCATAATTATATGAGACAGAGATACAAACAGATAACAGTACATTAACAATAAGGGGGTGTTCACTAATGCAGGTAGAACGCATATCAGCAGACATTACATTGAAGCATAAACCCAAAACGGGAACACAGGCTTACAATATGCTGATTGAATCTCTCAAAGCAGAGATACAGGAAAAACAAGAGATTTTATCTCATCTCTCACAGGACAAAGTAAAACAGAAATTCATAGAGAACTGGAATCCTACAACAAGGAGCGTGAACATCTATGATATGTAGGAAGGAGTGATTTTCTATGCCTTATGCTAAAGGACAAAGCGGTAATCCAAAAGGCAGACCTAAGCAAACCGCAGAGCAGAAATCACAAAAGGAGCAATTTCAGAGGTTGCTTAAATCTTCTACCGTTGAAGCTCTGCAAAGCATAATCCAGATTGCCAATGACAGATACAACAAGGACCGATTCAATGCTTGTAAGTACATCATTGACAAGGCTTATGGTGCAAATACTGCTTTTCTTTTAGACGGTACAGAAGATACTGCTCCTACTGTGATTAGGATTGTTCCATACGGTAAAGAAAACGAGGACTGGGACGAAGATGACTGGGAAGAAGAATGGAACAATGCCCCAGATGAAAACGAGGTAGATGAATAATGGTTAAGATTACGAACGGAACAGTTACCACAGAGGTAACGCAAGGTGCATATGACTTATATTACAAAGAGCAAGGCTTTGTGATTGTGTCAGACGAAAACGAAAATATCGAATGGGAGGAAGAAGAAAATGGCTAAAGTCAATACTATTGCAAACAACGGACTGACTATCGTTGAGAACTACAATAAACTACTTGAACAGTTCAGAAAAACAAAGACCATTGATGATGTGCGTATTCTGGTCGCAAATGTTAGAGATTTTATTTCTGTGTATAAGCGTGTGGATAAGAACATGGTAAATGAAATCTATGAAAAGCTCCAGGGCAAACTTCACGATATGGTTGCTGAAAATGCTTTTGTGTATGACCGTATGAATAACAGGGTTGAGGAAATCCGAAATCGTGGTTATGACTATGCAAATGAAAAGGACGATACACAAGCAGTACAGAGCAAAGCACTTCAGCTTATGTCTCAGATGCCTAAAGTGATGAATAGCAATCATGCAAACCGCATTACCAAGATTCTGAATGATTCTATCAATTCTGGTGTTATCGGTAGCAAGGCTGTTCTGGAACTGCTTAAATATCCTGCTTATGCTGATATGGTATCTGCAAAGATTAGGGAGCGTGCTTTTGAGGGTAGTAAATCTTCTGCTGAACAGGCTTTTGACAGATTGAAAGAATCTGAACTGAAAGAAGCTGAACAGGGTCTTGCTTCTGTGTATTTGCAGGGATTCCACCTTAGAAACATTGAAAAACAGGTCAATGCGTTTAAGAAGCCTTCCGCATGGAATCCAGACGAACAGACAGCGTAAAGGATAATCCCAGAATAACACAGGATAATCCAGATTGAATCAGAAGTCATAAGATAATGTATTCCTATGGTATAGGATAAAAGTCCACCAGAAGTCAACAGAGAACCTCTGGGGATAAACATAAAATTGAGAATAAAATAAATCGGTCACTAAAGAATAGTCCAGTTGTCCAGACGGAGCAAACACAAAAACATGGACAACAATACAATAGTTCAGATGAATTTGTATTCGTGTCCCTAATCGAAAGGGAGAATACAAAATGGCAAAGAAAAATATCACAAACAATACGAACACTTTACCAGAGCAGGAGTTTAACTTTATTGTATCAGATGTACGCATTCCTCGTATGGTGCCTTTACAGACTCTTGCAGATGAATCTGGTATTTCATATAAAGCACTTTGGCAGATGTGCAAACAGAACAAAATCGTGCATATTAAGTCCGGTAATAAGTTTCTTGTGAATGTGGATAAATTCATTGAGTTTCTCAATACCGGCGAAACGGAGGTTGAGAGCAATGACGGAGACAACACAGCATAAAAGCAATACACCCATTGAATGGGGTCAAGCAGAGGGATTTTCAAAGTATCTTATTTCTACTGACGGACAGGTTTACAGCCTTAAGCGTGACAGACTTCTGCCACAAGGCTTTACAGAAAGAGGATATAAACAGGTTGATGTGTGCAATGATGAGGGAATCAAAAAGCACATGAGAGTGCATAGGCTTGTTTACATGGCACATAAAGGTGCAATTCCAGAGGGTATGCAAATCAATCATAAGGACGAGAACAAAGCAAATAACTGCATTGACAATCTGGAACTTATGACAAATAAGGAAAATTCAAGCTATGGCACTCGTAACGCACGAATCAGTAAATCCATGAAAAGATACAGAGCAAAACAGCGTGCAATGGCCGCTTGTTGATGTGGTATCAGAATTTATACTTTTTGAAACCATGCAAATGAAACCTCAAATGAGTATCAGAAAGTATGCGTAAAAACTTTTGATTATTCTCATAAAAAGTGTGTACCTTTTGAGACTTGCCTGATATGATTAAATCAGAAACGAACAAGTGTTCGATACTGAAATGAGGTGTTCAGATGAACGATAAGTTTAAGAATGACAAGCTAAAGTTTGAGCTTATCAGAAACGCTGATTTGGTGTGTACGGATTGCCTATACAAATATGACGATACGAATATGCCATGCAATGTTTCTAAATGTGAGATGTACGAAGAAAAGCCCTCTACCGTTATTGATGGTGGAAACTGTGATTTATACGATAAGGGGGTGTCGGAATGAAATATGTTGCTTATCACAGGACAAGCACAAAGGACCAGCACTTAGACAGAGGAATTGCAGAACTCACCAAGTATTGTGCTGATAATGCAATTTCTCTGTATAAGGGCAAGGTCTACACAGACCAACAGACAGGAAAGAACTTCAACCGACCACGCTACACAATGCTGAAAGATGAAATTCTTGAAAGTGGTGATGTGCTGATCGTCACAGAGCTTGACAGATTAGGACGAAACAAGGAAGCCACACTAAAGGAATTACGATTCTTTAAGGACAACGGTATTCGTGTTATGGTGTTAGAATTGCCCACAACATTGATTGACCTGTCAGCTATGGAAAACTCAATGGCTCGTATGATGTTAGAGACTATCAATAATATGATGATTGAGTTGTATGCAAGCATGGCACAGGCCGAGATTGAGAAAAAAGAGAAAAGACAGCGAGAAGGCATTGAGCAGAAAAAGGCTCGTGGAGAATGGGACGATTATGGCAGACCAAGAGTTATGGACCTTGAAGAATTTGCTACCCACTATCGCTTAGTACAGCAAGGGGAAAAGAAACCATTTGAATTGATGAAAGAATTAGGTATGACAAAGCCTACCTTCTATCGTTACAAAAATCAAATCGAGAAAGGGTGTTAAGAATGGCATCTGTTAAAAGAGTTGAGTACAAAAGCGGTAGAGTTGTTTATCGCATAGTTATCTGTCAAGGATACGATAAAAAGGGAAACAAACTGGTTAAGAATCTTACATATTCAGTCAATCAGTCAGCAACACCCAAACAACAAGAACGAGAAGCGAAGAAGTATGCCATGGATATGGAAGATAAACTGAAATATGGCTACGACTACAACGCAGAAAAAATGTCATTTGAAGATTTTGCATACAAATGGCTTGAGAGTGTTAAAGATAACATTGCTTATGGTACCTATGCAGGATATAAACAGGTTTTGGAAAGCAGAATCATTCCCTACTTTAAGGGAGACAAAATTGCTCATATCAAAACACCACACATTGAAGCCTTTTATAGAACTCTGGTTGATGATTATTCCGCAGGTACAATAAAGAGATTTGCTAATGTGTTGAATCTGATTTTTAAGACAGCCAAGCGTTACAGCATGATTGAGAACAATCCTTGCCAAGACGCACAAAAGCCAAAGAGAAAAGACGAGGACGAGGGCTTAAAGTTCTTTACTCCAAAGCAAGCATTGATGTTTATGAAATCTCTGGATATGTCATACGAGGTAACCTACAAAGGCCATCAGCGTATTGATGATACAGGCAAACCATACTATGTGAATGAGTACACAGAATCCTATACTGTGCCTACACAATACAAAGTGTTCTTTACGCTCTCATTGTTCTGTGGATTCAGAAAAGGCGAAACACTTGCTTTGCACTGGAATGACATTGACTTTAAGGAAAAGAAAATCTCTATTTCAAAGTCTGTGGGTATGACGGAAAACGGATTTGATTATAAAGAACCTAAGACAAAGAAATCTGTCAGAAAGGTATCTATCCCAGATGATGTAATCCCACTTTTGAAGCAGTATCACTTTGAGTACATACAGACACGATTTAGTCATGGTACTGCATGGCAAGGCGATTTGAGCAATGGCGGTAATCTGTTCATTCAAGCAGACGGAAAACTTATGGGGCATACAACACCTTATCAGTATTTCACAAAGCATTTACACCGCTATAATGAATGGGTGCAGAATAATCCAGATAAAGCAAAGGCCGAGGGATTAGAGGAATTACCGATTATTCCGCTTCATGGGTTGAGACATTCATG
>OGWZ01000956.1_pt1 | contig 29300 bp, 23 predicted proteins | sample 1576141 | NCBI WGS metagenome assembly OGWZ01 (sample SAMEA3541512, study PRJEB24748) | human gut metagenome | biome: human gut; feature: human-associated habitat; material: faeces | place: China | collected 2012
CGTTGGGCGGTTGAGTGCGTGAGGCCCTGTGGGTTTTGCGGGCTGCCGCCCGGACCTGCTTGCCCTGCCGGGCGAGTCTGTTGGGCGGTGGGGCTGTGAGGCCCTATGGGTTTTGCGGGCTGCCGCCCGGACCTGCTGGGTTTGCCCTGCCGGGCGAGTCCGTTGGACGGTGGGGTGCGTGAGGCCCTGCGGGTTTTTGGTTGTGGCCCTGGGAAGGGGCCGAAGGATTGTGCATTGCGCAGAAGGGAGTGAGACAACGTGCTTTTTGGATCTGTGGTGGAGAAGCGGTTCCCCCAGAAGGGGATCATCCGGGGCCGGGGGGAAGGCCGGGCCAACTACTTTTTGTGGGCGGGCGGCATCCTCACGGGGGTGATGCTGCTGCTCATCCTGGTGGGCTATGTGTGGACCCCCTACAGCACCACCGAGATGTCCGGGGCGGATAAGTTCCTGGGGCCCTGCCTGGCCCATCCTCTGGGGACGGACAACTTCGGCCGGGATCTGCTCTCTCGCATCATGGAGGGGGCGGGAAGCACGTTCTCCATTGCCTTGTGCGTGGTGCTCATCGGCGGCGTGGTGGGGACCATCATCGGCTGCCTCACCGGTTACTTTGGGGGCGTGGCGGACCTGATCCTCATGCGGGTGTGCGACGCCATCACCGCCTTCCCCAGCATTCTGCTGGCGCTGGTGCTCATCACCATCATCGGCCAGGGGAAGTACCCCATCATCCTCATCCTGGGGATCCTCTTCATCCCCTCCTTCGCCCGGGTGGTCCGGGGGGAGGTGGCCAAGCAGCGGAACATGAACTATGTGGCCTCCGCCCGGCTCATGGGGGCCAGCCACCTGCGGATCATCTTCCGTCACATCCTGCCCAACACTGTCCAGGTGCTGCTGCCCATCCTGGCGATCGGCTTTAACAACGCGGTGCTGGCCGAGGCCAGCATGAGCTACCTGGGGGTGGGGGTTCTGCCCCCGGACGCCTCCCTGGGGCGGATGCTGGCCGAGGCCCAGACCTACCTGGGCCGGGCGCCCTGGTACGCCCTGTTCGTGGGCCTGGCCATCGTGCTGCTGATCCTGGGGCTGAGCCTGCTCACCGAGGGCCTCCAGCAGAAGCGCCGCAGCTGAGAGAGGGGGACGCACCATGCTCTTAGACATTCAAGACCTCTACGTCCGCTTCCGCAATGCCCCGCCGGGGAAGGAAGCGGTGAAGGGCATCTCCCTGGACATGCGGGAAGGGGAGATCCTGGGCCTGGTGGGGGAGTCCGGCAGCGGCAAGTCCACCCTGGCCAAGTCCATCCTGGGCATGACCGAGTACCAGGGGGAGATCATCCACCACTCCCGGCGGCCCCAGATGGTCTTTCAGGACCCCTACTCCTCCCTGAACCCCGCCTTCTCCATCCGGCGGATCGTGGAGGAACCCCTGCGCATTTTTGGCAAGTACCCCGCTGCGGAGATCCGCCGCCGGGCGGAGGAGATGCTCTGCGACGTGGGGCTGGACCCGGAGTTCCACGACCGGAAGCCCGGCCAGCTCTCCGGCGGGCAGCGGCAGCGGGTGTCCATCGCCGCGGCCATGATTGTCCGGCCCAAACTGGTGATTCTGGACGAGGCGGTCTCCGCCCTGGACGTGACCATTCAGGACCAGATCCTGGACCTGCTGATGAAGCTGCGGCGGGAGTTTGACCTGAGCTACCTCTTCATCTCCCACGACCTCAACGTCATCTACCAGTGCTGTGACCGGGTCATCGTCATGCAGAAGGGGGAGATCGTGGAGGAGAACACCGTGGACGGCATCTTCGACCACCCGGTGCACCCCTACACCAAGCAGCTGCTGCGGGCCGCGGAGTGACGGCGGCTTCCAGGGGCCTGTGCCCCGGCGGTTCCAGCGATTCTGTTTGCAGCCTTCCCGGCCCCAGGTCCCATGTCGGCCTGGGGCCGGTTTTTCGTGGGGCGGGCAGGGGAAATCCCCCGGCCAGACGAAAACACGTCTTGCCAAGTGCCCGCCCTTGCAGTAAGATAGACAGCAAGAACCCCCAGAAAACCTACCGCAAGACCCCGCAAGGTCCCAACGTTTCCCCGAGGTGATTTCCCATGGCTTCCCCCTCCCCTGCCAAGTCTTTGAAGGTTTGGCTGATTGTGATTCTAGGCATCGCCGCCGTGTGCGTGGTGGCGATGGTCCTCCTGTATGGCCAGCGGCAGACCGGCGGGATGGTCCAGATCACCCAAAACGGAACCGTGGTGGGGACCTATCCCCTGGACCAGGACACCACCCTCCGTGTGGACAGTGACAACGGCGGCTATAACCTGGTGGTCATTGAAAACCACACCGTCCGGGTGGCCGAAGCCAGCTGCCCGGACCAGGTCTGCGTCCGCCACGGGGCCACGGACCAGACGGCCGATCCCATCGCCTGCCTGCCCAACGGCCTGGTGGTGGAGGTGGTGGCCAACCCCCAGACCTCCCAGCTGGACGGAGTGACTTAAGTATGAACGTCAAAAAACTCACCACCATGGCCATGCTGACGGCCATCTCCATGATCGTCTTTCTCATCGAGGCGCAGATCCCACTGCCCATCGCCATCCCCGGGGTGAAACTGGGGGTGGCCAACGTGATCACCCTCTTTGCCATCTGGACCCTGGGCCGGCGGGAGGCCGGGGTCATCCTGCTGATACGGATCGTCCTGGGGAACTTGATCGTAGGCAGCGTGATGGCCATGCTCTACAGCCTGGCCGGGGGCCTGCTGTGCTGGGTGATCATGTGCCTGATGAAGCCCATCACCAGCCGGAAGCACATCTGGGTGATGAGCATCTTCGGCGCCATGGGGCACAACGTGGGCCAGCTGGCGGTGGCGATTTTCGTCTCCGGCACGGTGTCCATTGCCATCTATGCCCCGGTGCTGTTCCTGGCGGGGATTGTCACCGGCTTTTTCACCGGCCAGTGCGCCCAGGCCGTGCTGAACCATATGGACAAGCTGCGCAAGTCCGACTGATTGTCACCCGAAAAGCGAACTTTGGTTGACAATTGAGGGGCGCCGTGGTATACTCACCTCATCTTTTGTGAAATGAGGTGGGTTTCCCATGCCAGTATCTTCTTCCCACGCCAAAGTGCTGTCCCTGACCTATGTGGCCCTGATGGCAGCCCTGATGGCGGTTTGCGCTTGGATCACCATTCCGGTGGGCCCGGTGCCCTTTACCATGCAGACCTTTGCCGTTTTTGCGGCCTTGGGCCTCTTAGGGGGCAAGCGGGGCACCTTGGCAGTGGTGGTCTACCTCCTGCTGGGGCTGGTGGGGCTGCCGGTGTTTGCCGGGTTTTCCAGCGGAGCGGCTGCCCTGCTGGGGCCCACGGGCGGGTTCCTGGTGGGCTTTCTGGCCTCTGCCCTGGTGTACTGGGGGGTGACGGCCAAGTGGGGCAAGTCCCTGCCGGGGATGGCCCTGGCCATGGGGCTGGGCCTGGTGGTGTGCTACGCCTTTGGCACGGTCTGGTTCCTCCTGGTGTACACCGGCGGGGGGAGCGCGGCGACCCTGCTGGGGGCTCTGACCCTGTGCGTGTTCCCCTACATCCTCCCCGACCTGGGGAAGATCGCCCTGGCCCTCGTCCTGACCCGGCGGGTGGGGAAGTACGTGCGCGGATAACATTCCTTTAAAAACGAAAGGAGAGGACCGGCTGTGCAAGTGAAAGACCGCGTCCTGGCTGCCTTGGAGGCCAGCCGGGGCACCTATCTCTCCGGCCAGGCCCTGGCCCAGCAGCTCCAGGTGAGCCGCAACGCCGTGTGGAAGGCCATCTCCCAGCTGCGGGAGAGCGGGTATCCCATCCAAGCGGTCTCCCACCGGGGGTACTGTTTGGATGTGGACAGTCCCCTCCTCTCCCCCCAGAGCATCGCCCGGCACCTCACCGTGCCGGGGCTGCAGGTGGAGGTGGCGCAGACGGTGTCCTCCACCAACACCCTCCTGCGCCAGCGGGCGGAGGAAGGGGCGCCGGAAGGGCTGGTGCTGGCGGCGGTGGAGCAGACCGCCGGCAAGGGGCGGCAGGGCCACAGCTTCTTCTCCCCACCGGACACGGGGCTGTATTTGAGCCTGCTGCTGCGGCCCAAACTCTCCGCCCAGGACGCCTTGCTGCTGACCACCTGCGCCGCGGCGGCGGTGGCCCTGGCCATTGAGGCCTGCGCCGGGGTGGAGGCCCAGATCAAATGGGTCAACGATGTGTTCTGCCGGGGAAAGAAGGTGTGCGGCATCCTCACCGAGGCCGCCCTGGATCTGGAGTCCGGGGGGCTGCAGTATGCCATTGTGGGCATGGGGGTGAACCTCTTCCCCCCGGCCGGGGGGTTCCCGGCGGACCTGCCCCAGGCCGGGGCGGTGTACACCGCCCGCCCCCAGGGGCTGGAGAGCCGCAGCCAGCTGGCGGGGGAGATCCTGAACCAATTCTTCGCCTTCTACCCCCATTTAGAGGAGAAGCCCTTTTTCCAGGCCTACCGGGACCGGTCCCTGGTGCTGGGCCGGGAGGTCACCGTCCTGGAACGGGGCCAGACCCGGACGGCGCTGGCCCTGGACCTGAACCCGGACTTCTCCCTCCAAGTCCGAGAGGCCGACGGGAGGGAGCGGGCCCTGGCCTCCGGGGAGGTCCGGGTGAAACTGTAAAGGGGTAGGCCGCCTCCCCTCTCCATACACGACGGCCGCCCCGGAACGGGGCGGTGGAAAGGAACGTGCTGGGCGCGTTCCTTTTTTTGTGGAAACCCAGGGGGGAAGGGCAGAAAATCGGGGCGAAAGGGGTCAAATTTCTTTTCACTTGTTCACAGTTTTGCCTTTTTTTGCGGCGACAGATGTGATATAATACCAGAATCATGGGTCACTGTGCCCATTGTTTTACTTTGGAAACACAGCGGGGTCCCCCCGCTTTTGGAAAGGAACTTCACCATCATGGGTTTTTTAACCAAACTGTTTGGCACCAACATGGCCAAGGAAATCAAACGCCTTGAGCCCATCGTCAAGAAGATCGAAGCCTTGGAAGAGGAGTACAAGGGCCTCACCGACGCCCAGCTCCAGGCCAAGACGCCGGAGTTCCAGGAGCGCTATAAGAACGGCGAGTCCCTGGACGACCTGCTCCCCGAGGCTTTTGCCACCTGCCGGGAGGCTGCCGACCGGGTCCTGGGCCTGCGGCCCTACCGGGTGCAGCTCATGGGCGGCATCATCCTCCACCAGGGCCGCATCGCCGAGATGAAGACCGGCGAAGGCAAGACCTTGGTGGCCACCCTCCCCGCCTACCTCAACGCCTTGTCCGGGGAAGGGGTGCACATCATCACCGTCAACGACTACCTGGCCAAGCGCGACAGCGACTGGATGGGCAAGGTCTACCGCTTCCTGGGCCTCACCGTGGGCCTGGTGATCCACGGGGTGGACCCCGCCGGGAAAAAGGCCGCCTACAACGCCGACATCACCTACGGCACCAACAACGAGTTCGGCTTTGACTACCTGCGGGACAACATGGCCATCTATAAGGCCGAGCTCATGCAGCGGGGCCACGCCTTCGCCATCGTGGACGAGGTGGACTCCATCCTCATCGACGAGGCCCGCACCCCCCTGATCATCTCCGGCATGGGGGAGCAGTCCACCCAGCTGTACACCCTGGCTGACAACTTCGCCGCTGGGCTCAAACCCCTGGTGAAGGCCACCGTGGACGACAAGGAGCAGGAAGAGGAGGACATCGACGCCGACTACGTGGTCAACGAGAAGGCCCGGGCCGTCACCCTCACCGCCCGGGGCATCGCCAAGGCGGAGAAGGCCTTCAACGTGGAGAACCTGGCCGACCCGGAGAACTCCACCCTCTCCCACCACATCAACCAGGCCATCCGGGCCCGGGGCCTCATGAAGCGGGACATTGACTATGTGGTCAAGGACGGCGAGGTCATCATCGTGGATGAGTTCACCGGCCGTCTCATGTATGGCCGGCGGTACAACGACGGCCTGCACCAGGCCATCGAGGCCAAGGAAAAGGTCACCGTGGCCCGGGAGTCCAAGACCCTGGCCACCATCACCTTCCAGAACTACTTCCGCCTGTACAAGAAGCTCTCCGGTATGACCGGTACCGCCCTCACCGAGGAGGAGGAGTTCAACGCCACCTATAAGCTGGACATTGTGGAGGTCCCCACCAACAAGCCCTTGATCCGCCAGGACCACCCCGACGTGGTGTTCAAGAACACCACCGGCAAGTACCACGCCATCGTCCGGCAGATCGTGGAGTGCCACGAGAAGGGCCAGCCTGTGCTGGCGGGCACCACCTCCATCGAAAAGTCGGAGCTGCTGTCCAAGCTGCTCACCAAGCAGGGCATCAAGCACAACGTCCTCAACGCCAAAAACCACGAGAAGGAAGCCGAGATCGTGGCCCAGGCCGGCAAGTTCGGCGCCGTCACCGTGGCCACCAACATGGCCGGCCGTGGCACCGACATTATGCTGGGGGGCAACGCGGAGTTTTTGGCCAAGAACGACCTGCGGAAGGCCGGCCTGTCCGACGAGATGATCGCCGAGGCCACCGGCTTTGCCGAGACCGACAACGAGGAGATCCTGGCCGCCCGGAAGATGTTCTCCGAGGCCGAGGCCAAGCATAAGGAGGCCCTGGCCCCTGAGGCGGAGAAGGTCCGCCAGGCCGGCGGCCTGTTCATCCTGGGAACCGAGCGCCACGAGTCCCGCCGCATCGACAACCAGCTCCGCGGCCGTGCCGGCCGTCAGGGCGACCCCGGCGAGAGCCGCTTCTTCCTCTGCCTGGAGGATGACATCATGCGTCTGTTCGGCACCGAGCGGATGCAGAAAATGATGGAGACCTTGAAGATCGACGACGACACCCCCATCGACGCCAAGGTCCTCTCCGGGGCCATTGAGAACGCCCAGAAGAAGGTGGAGTCCAAGAACTTCCAGGCCCGGAAGAACACCCTGGAGTACGACGACGTGATGAACGTCCAGCGGGAAATCATCTACAAGCAGCGCCGCCAGGTGCTGGATGGGGAGAACATGGGTTCCCACATCCGCAACATGCTCCACCGGTGGATCGAGGAATCCGTCCGAGGCCACCAGGGAGAGCACAAGCACCTCACCGCCGAGAGCTGGCAGCTGGCCACCGAGCCCTTCCGGGGTCTCTTCTTCCCCCCGGAGCAGTTCCAGTACACCGATGAGGAGCTGGCCGCCAAGAGCACCGATGCCCTGATCACCGAGCTGAGTGACACCGCCCTGGCCGTCTACAACGCCAAGGAGGCGTCCCTGGGCGAGGAGCTCATGCGGGAGCTGGAGCGGGTGATGATGCTCCGGGTGGTGGACGAGTACTGGATGGACCACATCGACGCCATGGAGGAGTTGAAGAAGGGCATCCAGCTGCGGGCCTACGCCCAGACCAACCCCGTGGACGCCTATAAGAAGGAAGGCTTCGAGATGTTCGAGGCCATGGTCCAGGCCATCCAGGAGGAGACCATCCGCCGCATCGTGGTGGCCCGGGTCCAGACCAACGAGGTCCGCCGGGAGCGGGTGGCCAAGGTCACCGGCGAGTCCGGCGGCAGCGAGGAGCCCCAGAAGAAGGCCCCCGTCCGCAAGACCATTAAGATCGGCCCCAACGACCCCTGCCCCTGCGGCAGCGGCAAGAAATACAAGAAGTGCTGCTACCTGAAGGACAAGGCCGCCCAGTAAGGCCCTGGGGTCTTTGACGCCCCCTTGTGGGGGAGAAAGGTTTGCCCCTATGTCATTTACCCAGCAGACCCACCACGGCGTCACCTTCCACACGGCAGACGCCTTCACCGCCGCCGGCGGGGTGGCCCACGGTTTCGCCACCCGGCTGGGGGGCGTGAGTACCGGCCCTTATGCCCAGCTGAACCTGGGCATCACCCGCCCGGACGAGCGGGCGGCGGTCCGGGAGAACTACCACCGCTTCTGCGCCGCCATCGGCGTGGACGAAACCCGCCTGGTGATGACCCACCAGGTCCACGAGGACGGGATCCGGGTGGCCACCGCCGCCGACGTCCTCCCCGACCTGCTGGACCCCATCGACTACCGGGTGGATGGGCTGGTCACCAATACGCCTGGCCTGGCCCTCACCATCTACTACGCCGACTGCATCCCCGTCCTCCTCTACGATCCGGTGGGGAAGGCCATCGCCGCCGTCCACTCCGGCTGGCGGGGGACCAGCTTGGGCATCGCCCCCAAGGCAGTGGCGAAGATGACCGCCCTCTACGGCACCCGCCCGGAGGACGTTCTGGCCGCTATCGGCCCAGGGATTGGCCCCTGCTGTTTTGAGACCCACGACGATGTCCCCACCGCGTTGGAGGACCGGCTGGGGCCGGCGGTCCGTCCCTTCTGCCGCCCCCTGGAACAGGCGGCGGGCAAGTTCACCGTGGACCTCAAGGGCATCATCGCCTGGGAACTGCGCCAGGCGGGGCTGGCCGAGGAACACATCGACACCCTGCCCCTGTGCACCGCCTGCCACCCGGAGCTCTACTGGTCCCACCGAAAGATGGGGGACCAGCGGGGCAACCACGCCGCCATGATCGCCTTGGAGGGCTAATGGCCGGGGTGGGGAGGGTTCCCGTTTGTACGTTGTTATAAACTGTCAGTTTTCGTTGTCAAAGGAGTCGAGATCCCCGTGCACAAGCGATTCTTTTCCGAACAAACCAGGTACCGCCGGCGGCGGAAGGCCCAGCGGCGCCGGGAACAGCGGGAGGCCGCCCATGCGGCCCACCCCCTGCGCACCTCCCTGCCCTTCCTGTGCCTGAGCGGCGTGGTGCTGGCTGGCGCCATTACAGCGGCCTCCTGCACCCTGTGTTACCAGGTGGAGGCCCAGGGCCAGACCCTGGCCTTCTTCCAGGACCCGGGCACCTATGACCAGGCGGTGGCCCAGGCGGAGGACCGGGCCTCCCAGATTTTAGAGGCGCCGGTCTCCCTGAACCAGGACCTCACCTTGACCACGGCCCTGGCCCCCAAGGACCAGATTGAGAGCCTGTCCGGCGTCACCGGTTCCATCCTGGAGAGCATCCCCCAGCTGGACCACGTTTACACCCTGACGGTGGACGGCACCACCGTGGGGGTCAACGGGGATGCCGACGTCATCACCCAGGCCCTGAACCTGGTGAAGGAGCACTACACCACCGACGAGACCCGGTCTTTGTACATTGAGAGCCAGGTGGACATCCGTTACGAGTACCTCCCCGCCGGGCAGGAGGAGTCCACCGCCGAGGAGATGGCCCAGACCATGCTGGCCGCCGCCCCCCGGACCTTTGACTACACCGTCCAGGAGGGGGACACCTTGGAATCGGTGACCGCCCTCTTCTCCATGACTGAGGAGCGGTTCCGGGCCCTGAACCCCGACCTCACCTTGACCACGGAGGTCACCTTGGCCTCCAGCCCCTTGGAGGAGGAATCCGAGGAGGAGGCCCAGGCCCCCGCTGCCGAGGACCCGGCAGAGGGAGAGGCCGCCGACCAGGCAGCCAAAACGGCGGAGGAGGCGGAAAACGCCACCATCGATTTGGCCGACCTGCTGGGGGACCAGGTGCGCACGCCCCTGGAGGCGGGCACCACCATCACCATTGAACAGAACTGCCCGCTGCTGGTGGTCTCCACCGTGGAGGAGGCCACCGTGACCCGGGAGATTGCCCCCGCCTTGGAGACCCAGGACGATGACACCATGTTCCTGGGCCAGCAGCGGGTGATCCAGGAGGGCCAGGCCGGGCAGGCCAACGTCCTGTCCCGGGTGGTGAAACGGTGCGGCATCCCTGTGGCCAGCAACGACCTCAACGCCGTCACCGTCACCGAGGCCACCCCCCTCATCGTGGGCACAGGCACCAAGGCCATGCCGGAACTGCCGGACGGCTGCCTCTTCCTCTGGCCGGTCCAGGGGACCATCACCTCGGAGTTCGGCTACCGCTACATTTTTGGGGAGACCAACTTCCACCGGGGGCTGGACATCGCCGCCCCGGAGGGAACCGCCATCAACGCCGCCGCCGACGGCACCGTCACCTTCGCCGGAGAGCGGGGGACCTATGGCAACCTGGTGGTCATCACCCACGAAAACGGCTTTGTGACCTACTACGCCCACTGCTCCAAGATCTTGGTGGAGGTGGGGGACGAGGTGACCCAGGGGACCCCTGTGGCTGCGGTGGGGTCCACCGGGCGGTCCACCGGCCCCCATTGCCACTTCGAGGTCCGCTATGAGAACGAGCCCATCGATCCCCTCTTCTACCTCCCGGGGGAGAACAATGCCCCCGCCCGCACCCCGGTAGACGAGGAGGAACCGGAGGAAGAGACGCCGGCGGAGGAGCCTGCGGAGCCTGAGGTCCCCGCCACCCCAGAGACCCCGGAGACGCCTGCCCTACCGGAGGAACCTGCCCAGCCGGAGGAGCCCGCAGACAACCCGGCAGACGAAGGCACGCCCCCTGAAGGGGAGGGAGAACCGGCCGCCCCCGAGGCGGGGTGACCATCCCCAGGGCCGGCGCCCGTTGGGAACGGCCAACGGCCTTGGGGCGCGGAGACATCCGCCCTGCCAGGCAGCACCGCCCTTACGGAGGGCGGTATGCGGGAAAAGCATATGACGGGGGAAGACACCCTTCCCCCGAGCCCCCTTCTCTGGGATTCCAAACCAGGGGAGGGGGTTTTGTTATCGGCCCGCTGCCTGCTGGCGGGCGGGGAAAGCGAAACGCTCCCAAGGCCGGAGCCTTGGGAGCGCAGAGGGGGCGGCGTCACCGGGGCCGTCCGCCGGAAGGGGTCACGCCCCCACCCGGGCCAGCAGCACTTTGGCCGCCGACCGGGCGAAGAGCCGGGCCCCGGCCAGGGCCTCCTCCAAGGTGTTGCCGTGGCTGCCCACCTCCACCAGCAGGGAGCCCTTGGTGAGCTGCTGGTTGAACCGGGCGGTGCGCAGGGTGATGGGCCGGGCCAGGCCGGGCCAGAGGGAGTTCATCTCCTGCTGGATCTCCATGGCCAGGGCCAGGTGCTCCGTCCAGTCTGGGAAGGTGGCCCCGGCATCGTCGGTGCCCACCAGGAGCATGACCTGGGCGGTTTTCACCCCGTCGATTTGCAGGACGGGTTTGTAGACGGTGCCGTCGCTGTCCACCAGGGCGTCCCGGTGGATGTCCAGGACCATTTGGATGGTGGGGTACTGTTCCAGGTAGCCCTCGATCCCCGTCCGGGCGTTGTCGTAGGCGTCGTTGTAGGAGGGGGAGTCGTGGAGGGTTTTGTCGTGGATGACGGCAATGCCCATCTCCTGGAAAATTCGAGCGATCTCATCCCCCACCCGTATGATATTATAGTTGGTGTCTGTGGTGCGGGCCACCCCCGTCTCGGCGTAGGGGTTCTGGCTGTCTTGGGCGTAGGCCTCGGTGGCGTGGGTGTGGACGATGAGCACCTGGGGCCCTGCCTCGGCGGGCTGGAAGGTGAGGGAGGACCCGCTCTGGGCCACCGCCTCCAGGTCCACGGTTTTGCTGGTCCGGTTGAAGAGGGAAATCCCCTGGGCGTTCACATACCCCGTGCCGCCGCCGGAGATGGTTTTCTCCTGGATCTGGTCGGGGGAGACCTGCTGGAGTTCGGCTTCGGCCTCCCCTTCCTCAGGATGGGCCTGGGGGGCGGTGTCCCCGGCCCCTGAGGCCCACTGGGCCAGCAGGGCGGAGTCCCCCAACAGCAGCCGCTGGAGGAGGGGGACGGGCTCGTCCGAACTTGGGGTTTCCTGGGCCGCCGAGGCGGTGGGGATGGCGGCCAGGTTTCCCAGCCAGTCCAGAGGGACCCCGGCGTTGACCGCTGCCATGGCGACCCCGGTCAGGGCCAGCAGGCAGGCGATGCCCCGCCGGAAAAAGCGGCGGACCTGTCCCCTGGCCTTTCGTGTTTTCATTGGCATCACACTCCCGTATGCCCTTACCCTATGCGCCCAAGGGCAGATTCAGAACCTACGGAAAGGAGGCGCCCCCATGAAAAAGCTCTGGTCTTCCTCGCCGGTGCTCTTCCTGCGGGAGGCTTTGCTCCTCTACTTCAGCCGCCGGGTGCCCCAGGCGGCGGCCAGTTTGGCCTACTTCGTGCTGCTGACGGTGTTCCCGGTGCTCATCTGCGTCTCCTATCTGTTAGGCCTGGTGAACATCGATGTGGTGAGCCTCATCGACCAGCTCCAGACGGTGTTCCCGGAGGCGGCCTTGGATGTGGTGGAGAGTTACCTGGTCTACATCTCCTCCCACCAGTCCATTGGTCTGTTCTTTGCAGGGCTGGCGGCGGGGTGGTTCTCTGCCGCGGCGGCCTTCCGCACGGTGACCCAGGTGATTGTGGATATGTACGACGAGGTTTCCCAGTCCATGCTGCGGGGGCTGGTGTCCAGCATCCTCTTTCCCCTGGCGCTGCTGGTGACGGTGAACCTGTCGGTGATGGTGGTGGTCACCGGCCAGCGAACCCTGGCGGCGGTGGCCCAGCGCCTGCCCTTCCTGTCCCCGGCGGCGGACCTGTGGTCCTGGACCCGGTATGTGCTACTGTTCTGCATCTTCTTTCTGTTCTTGATGGGGGTGCTGAACTTGGCGGCCCCCTTCGGCACCCCTCGGCTGCCCATGCTGGTGAGCAGCTTGGTCTCTGCCCTGGCACTGGTGGTGTCTTCGGCGGTGTTCTCCTGGTTCATTGGCCTGTCCACCCGGCTGTCGCTGGTGTATGGGTCGTTGGTGTCTCTGATCATTCTGCTGCTGTGGCTGTACCTGTGCGGGCAGATCCTGTTTTTGGGGATTGTGTTTACCAGTGTGTGGTACCGGCGGCGAAAAAAATAACAGCCCCATTCCGGAAAAAACGCCCCCAAGTCGGTGCTCGATTTGGGGGCGTAAGGGGTTTCTCCTCTGGATTTTTCGGATGGGCTATGGTATAATGTATCATTACTATGGTATTCTTGCCCTCGTTGCACTTGGGGCAGCGGGTACAGGTGGTGTTGCTATGCGTCAGCAGTCGTTTCAAAAAGCGCTCTCCAAAATGACAGAGACAGGCTTCCGCCTTTTCTTTGTGGCCAGCCTGCTGTTTGCCGGGCTCACGGCCTGCTACAACCGCTGGCTGTGCCTGGCAGAATTGGTGCTGGTGCTGATCCTCTACCTCTACTTCCAGACGGGCATCACCCGGCGGAAGAAGGAGGTCATGGTCTACCTGGACCACATGACCAGCGGGGTGGATGCCGCCTCCCGGCGGACCATGATCACCTCCCCCCTGCCCATTGTGATTTTCCGCCCGGACACCGACGACATCATCTGGAGCAACGAGCGCTTCCTCCACCTGACCGGGGACCCGGACCATCTCTTTGAGACCAAACTCTCCGCCCTGGTGCCCTCCTTCCAGTCCCAGTGGCTGCTGGATGGGGACCATCTGGCCCCCGAGCCCATTCCGGTAGGGGAGAAACAGTATCTGGTCTACGGCAACCTGGTGTGCACTGGGGACGAGGATGCGTTCCTGGCCACCACCTACTGGGTGGATGTGACGGAGTATGCCGGCATCGCCGACCGGTTCCACACCACCCGCCCGGTGGTGGGCATTTTGCAGGTGGATAACTACGAGGACCTGATCCGGGGCCTGGAAGAGGGGGAGCGCTCGGCCATCCGCACGGAGATCAACCACCGCCTGGTGCAGTGGCTGGAGCCCTCCGGGGCCATCCTGCTGCGGTATGAGCGGGACCATTACCTCCTGATTTGGGAGACCGGCCCCTTCCGGGACTCCTACCGGAAAAAGTTCCCCATCCTGGATGAGATCCGCCAGGTGCAGAGCCCCAACGGCGTGGCGGCCACCCTCTCCATGGGCTTTGGCTGCCAGGGGCAAACCCCGCGGGAGCTGCACTCCTTTGCCTCTCTGGCCCTGGACATGGCCCTCAGCCGGGGGGGAGACCAGGCCGTGGTGAAGGACGGCCCGGAATTCTTCTTCTTCGGCGGCCGGTCCAAAGAGGTGGAGCGCCGCACCAAGGTGAAGAGCCGGGTGGTGGCCTCCGCCCTGTCCGAGCTGCTGGCCAGCACCGACCAGGTCATCGTCATGGGCCACGCCTACCCCGACCTGGACGTGGTGGGGGCGGTGGCCGGGGTGTGTGCCATCGCCCGGAAGAAGGGCGTGCCCATCCGGGCCGTCCGGGCCCCCTCCCCCTACCCGGCGGAGGAGCAGGTCCGCCAGCTGATGGCCCTGCCGGAGTACCGGGGGCTGTTTGTCCCCGCGGAGGAGGCCCTCCGGTTGGCAGGGCCCAACACGGTGGTGGTGGTGGTGGACACCAACCGCCCGGAGCAGACCCAGGCCCCCGACCTGCTGACCTCCGGGGCGCGGATCGTGGTCATCGACCACCACCGGCGGGCGGCCTCCTACATCGAGAAACCGGCCCTCAGTTTCCACGATCCCTACGCCTCCTCCGCCAGCGAGCTGGTGGCGGAGCTGGTCCAGTATATCCTGGATTCCGGCGACCTGAAACGGGTGGAGGCGGAGTCTATCCTGGCGGGCATCGTGCTGGATACCAAGGGCTTTACCATGCGCACCGGCAGCCGTACCTTTGAGACCGCCGCCTTCCTGCGCAAGGCCGGGGCGGACATCTCCCAGGTCAACAAGTGCTTCCAGCACAATCTGCGGGATACGGTGACCAAGTTCCAGATCATTCAGGGGGCCCAGCCCTATCATGGAACCATGGCCATCACCCTCACCGACCGGCTGGTGGGCCGGGCCATCGCCGGCCAGGCGGCCGACGAGATGCTGAACATCGCCGGCATTGAGGCCTCCTTCGTCCTCTTCCCGGAGGCGGGGCAGGCCTACCTCTCCGCCCGGTCCAGCGGCAATGTCAACGTCCAGGTGATCTGTGAGACCCTGGGGGGCGGGGGCAACGCCGCCACCGCCGGGGCCCAGTTCCCCGGCAAGACCCCGGAGGAGGTGCTCCCGCTGCTGAAGGGCGCCATCGACGCCTACTTCGACGATGGGAGCGACGCATAACACCGCAGGGCGCATCCGCGCTGCTGCCAAAAGAACGATATTATAATTGGAGGTATCCCCATGAAAGTGATTTTACAGCAAGACGTGAAGGGCCAGGGTAAGCGGGGCCAGCTGGTGAACGTATCCGACGGCTATGCCCGCAACTTCCTGCTGCCCAAGAAGCTGGCCGTCCCCGCCAACGCGGACAATATGAACAAGATGATTATGCAGGACAAGGCCAAGAAGGCCCAGATGGAGGCCGAGAAGGCCGAGGCCCAGGCCACCGCCGAGAAGCTGAAGGAGCTGATGGTGAAGATCCCCGCCAAGGCCGGCGCCGGCGGCCGCCTCTTCGGCGCCGTCACCAGCAAGGAGATCTCCGAGGCCCTCCAGGCCCAGTTCGGTCTGAACATCGCCAAGAGCAAGATCGTCCAGGACGAGCCCATTAAGAGCTTTGGAACCTACCAGCTCAAGTGCAAGCTGGGGTATGAGATCACGGGCACCGTGAACGTGGTGGTCACAGAGGAGAAGTGAGGGGGGCTCCCTGATCGGCAGGTTCCCGTTGGGACTGGCGCAGGGGGGACCCTGCGAGGTGGGTTCCCGCCCGGTCCCGGGCGGGGATCCAGGCTTTCTCTAGAGAAAGCCCGGACGCAAAGAGTCGCGGGGGGTGGCCCCCGCCCCCCCATTTTATGGCCCGCTCGCTGCTCGCTCGCTCATTTTGGGGTTAGAGGCGCAGTGAAACGGTTGTGGGGCTAGTTCGAGGCCCAGGTAGGTGCCCTGATTTGGGGACTTTCTTTCGGGGGATGCTTTTTGCGTGTGTTTTCTGGAAAACGGTGTTCCAAAGTGGGTTTGGCATCCGGAAAAAATAACCCCTCGAATATGCCAAAGACCACGAGTTTCCTGGAGAGGAGGTGTTTCCCGTCATGGAGGAGAGTTTGCTGCTTCGCCAGATTCCCCACAGTGTGGAGGCCGAGCAGTCGGTTTTGGGCGCCATGCTCATTGACGCCCGGTGCATCCCCGATGTCATTGAGGCCCTGCACCCGGAGGATTTCTACCTGAAAACCAACCGGGAGATTTACGAGACCATCTACGCCATGTTCAACTTCTCCGCCACCATTGACCCGGTGACGGTGCTGGACCAGATGAAGCAGCGGGGGGTCTATGATGAGAACACCTCCCGGAACTACCTGCTCCAGCTCATGGAGATCACCCCCACCGCGGCCAATGTGAAGGAGTATGTCCGCATCGTCAAGGACAAGGCCCTCCTCCGCCGCATTGCGGAGACCGCCGGGGAACTCACCACCCTGGTCCAGGAGGGGGGAGAGACCGGCCAGGCCGTGCTGGATCTGGCGGAGCAGCGGATCTATGCCATCCGCCAAGGCCGGGCCGCCCAGGGGTTGGAACCCCTGGCCCAGATCCTGGTGGATGTGTTTGACCGCCTCCAGGAGCTGGCCATGTCCGACAGCGACATCCCCGGCATGGCCACGGGGTTCGGGGACTTGGACCGCACCCTCACCGGCTTTCACGGGGGGGAGCTCATCCTTCTGGCCGCCCGGCCGGGCATGGGCAAGACCTCCTTCGCCCTGAACGTCCTGCTCCACGCGGGGAAGTTTTCCGGAAAAAGCGTGGTGTTCTTCTCCCTGGAGATGAGCCGGGAGCAGTTGGCCACCCGGCTGATCTCCAGCGAGGCGTTTTTGGACAACAAGAAACTCATGACGGGGAAACTCTCCCCCGACGATTGGGACAAGGTGACCCTGGCCTCTGCGGCCCTGGCCCACACCAAGATCTTCATCGACGACAACCCCTCCCTCTCCGTGGCGGACATGAACGCCAAGTGCCGGCGGGTGGAGGATTTGGGGATGGTGGTCATCGACTACCTCCAACTGATGCAGTCCTCCGGCAGCGGCACCAAATACGCCGGGGAGAACCGCCAGCAGGTGGTGGCAGACATCAGCCGGGCCCTGAAGATCATGGCCAAGGAACTCCATGTGCCCGTCCTGTGCCTGTCCCAGCTCTCCCGGGCCAACGAGAGCCGTTCGGACAAGCGGCCCATGCTCTCGGACCTGCGAGAGTCCGGGGCCATCGAGCAGGACGCCGACGTGGTCATGTTCCTCTATCGAGACGACTATTATAACAAGGACAGTGACAAGCGCAACCAGGCCGAGTGCATCATCGCCAAAAACCGGCGAGGGGAGACCACGACCATCCCCCTCCAGTGGCTGCCGGAGTTCACTGCCTTCTCTTCCTTGGAGCGTAACTATGAAGAACCCGATTGATCTGGTCGCCCAGGCGGCGGCCTTTGCCGACAGATACAACATGCTCCCCCCAGGCAGCACCATCCTGGTGGCCTTGTCTGGCGGGGGAGACTCCATGGCCCTGCTCTCCGTGCTGGAGAAGCTGGCCCAGGAGCGGGACCTCCACCTCCACGCCGCCCACTTCAACCACCAGCTGCGGGGGGAGGAGTCCCAGCGGGACGAGACCTTCGTCACCGAGTGGTGCGAGAAGCGGAACATCCCCCTGATCATCGGCCAAGGGGATGTGGCCCAGGAGGCCAAGGAGCAGGGCAAAGGGGTGGAGGAGACCGCCCGGGCCATGCGCTACGGTTTCCTCACCCAGGCTGCCCAGGATCTGGGGGCCGACAAGCTGGCCACCGCCCACCACGCCGATGACAATGCGGAGACCGTCCTCCTCCACCTGGTCCGGGGGGCCGGGCTGGATGGGCTCACAGGCATCCCCCCGGTGCGGGGGATCCTGATCCGCCCCCTGCTGGCCATCCCTCAGAGCGACATTGCGGCCTACCTGGAGCAGGAGGGCATCCCCCATGTGGAGGACAGTTCCAACTTTGACCTGACCTATGCCCGCAACCGCCTGCGCCAGGAGGTGGTGCCGGTGCTGCAGGAACTCAACCCTGCGTTTATCTCCACCCTCACCGCCAACCTGGACCACCTCCGGGAGGACCGGGATCTGCTGGAAGGCATGGCCCAGCGGGCCGTCCAGGAGGCCAGGGTGACGGAGGGGCGGGTGTCCATCCCGGCCTCTACCTTGGCGGCGCTGGACCACCCCATTGCCGTGCGGGCGGTGAAGCTGCTGCTGGCCAAGGTGGAGTATTACCAGATCTCCTCGGTCCATCTGGACCAGATTTTGGCCCTGGCGGCCTCCACCTCCCCTTCGGCCTCCCACAACCTGCCGGGGGACCTCTTCGTGTGGCGGGAGTATGACCGGCTGGTGATGTCGCCGGCGGCCAACATGCCGGCGGCCTTCTCCCTGCGGCTGATCACCGGGCCGGGGACCTTCCCCCTGGACAACGGCTGGACCATCACCGTGGAGGAGACCCTCTGCCCCGATCCCCCGGAGCAGGGGGAGTATGCCTGGCACATCGCCCAGAGCACGGTGACCTATCCCCTGATCCTCCGCCCCCGTCAGGTGGGGGACCAGCTCCGCCTGCCTGGCCGGCGGACCAAGACCCTGAAAAAATGGTACATCGACGAAAAGATCCCGCGCCAGAACCGGGAGATGCTCCCCGTCCTGGCGGACGAGGCGGGCCTGCTGGGGGCGGCTGGCCTGGGGCCCAACTATCCCCGCCTGGCCCAGCCCGGCCAGCCTGCCCTGTACATTCAGCTCACCGCGAAGCACCGCCCCACCCCCGACGTTGAGGAAACAGAGAACGAGAAAGGACCGAAGGAAACATGATGGAACAGGATATCCAAGAGATCCTCTTTTCCCAGGAGGCATTGGCCCGCCGGGTGAAGGAACTGGCCGGCGAGATCCGCCGGGATTACGACGGCAAGGCCCCCCTGGTGGTGGGGGTTCTCCGCGGCTGCTTTGTCTTTATGGCCGACCTGGTGCGGGAGCTGGACTTCCCGCTGACCTTGGACTTTATGGCCGCCTCCTCCTACCACGGGACGGAGAGTTCCGGGAAGGTCAACATCCAGCTGGACCTCCACGACGACATCGCCGGCCGGGACGTGCTGCTGGTGGAGGACATTTTGGACACCGGCAACACCCTCTCCAAACTGGTGGCGGAACTGAAGAGCCGCAACCCCGCCTCCCTGAAGCTGTGCGTGCTGCTGGACAAACCCGAGCGGCGGGTCAGACCCCTGGAGGCGGACTATGTGGGCTTTACCATCCCCGACGCCTTCGTGGTGGGGTATGGGCTGGACTATGAGCAGCAGTACCGCAACCTGCCCTATGTGGGCATTCTGAAGCCCAGCGTCTATCAGAGATGAGGGGCTGCCGGCGCCTTCCTGAAAACTACGGTTTGGCAGGAACCTCTCCGTGTTGCAGCGGCGGCGTGAAGGGGGACCTTCCATCCGATAAGGAGTGATTTTTTGAAACCAAACGCCAATCCCTTCCGCGGGGTCGTTTTGCTGATCTGCGTGCTGGCGCTGATCTTCTGCGCCACCAGCATCTTCCGCACCACGACCCACCAGACCACATATTCCTATGCGGATATCCGGGACCTGTTCCAGCAGGAGAAGGTGGAGACCGTGCAGGTGGATGAGGACACCCTCACCCTGACCTTGAAGGAACCGGTCAACGGCAACAATGTGGTGACATACTCCATTTACAGCTTCCAGCTGTTCTATGACGACTTTAACGACATTGTGGTGCAGCAGTATGAGGACGGGATCATCTCCGACTACAACTACCCGGACAGCCCCTCCCCGGCTTGGATGAGCACCATCCTCACCTGGGTGATCATCCTGGTGGTCATGTCCCTGCTGATGTACTTCCTCTTCTTCCGCCGGGCCCAGGGCGGCGGGGGCGGCGGCCCCTCGGCGGCCCAGTTCGGCAAGGCCCGGGCCCGCACCCTGGCTGAGACCGGCCGCACCGTCACCTTCAACGACGTGGCCGGGGCAGACGAGGAGAAGGAGGAGCTGGCCGAGGTGGTGGACTTCCTCCGCCAGCCCGCCCAGTACACCCAGTTGGGGGCCCGGATTCCCAAGGGCGTCCTCCTGGTGGGCCCTCCGGGTACCGGCAAGACCCTCCTGGCCCGGGCTGTGGCCGGGGAGGCCGGGTGCCAGTACCTGTCCATCTCCGGCTCCGACTTTGTGGAGCTGTACGTAGGCGTGGGCGCCAGCCGGGTGCGGGACCTGTTTGACCAGGCCAAGAAGAACGCCCCCGCCATCATCTTCATCGATGAGATCGATGCTGTGGGCCGCAAGCGTGGCTCCGGCATGGGCGGTGGCCACGACGAGCGCGAGCAGACGCTGAACCAGCTGCTCGTCGAGATGGATGGTTTCGACAACGACACCAACCTCATCATCATCGCCGCCACCAACCGCCCTGACGTGCTTGACCCCGCTCTGCTGCGTCCGGGTCGATTCGACCGTCAGGTGGGCGTGGCCGCCCCTGATCTGGAAGGCCGTGAGGCAATTCTGAGGGTGCATGCCAAGGGCAAGCCGTTCGTACCGGACGTCGACCTGCATATGGTCGCCGTGCGCACGCCGGGCTTCACCGGTGCCGATTTGGCCAACGTGCTCAACGAAGCCGCGTTGCTGTGCGCCCGTGCCGGTGCCCAGTTGATCGACAACCGCGCCATCGACGAGGCCATCGACCGCGTTCAGGCCGGACCGAAGCGCAAGTCTAAGGGCATGGCTCTGGAAGAGCTGCGCAACACCGCATACCACGAGGGTGGCCATGCGCTGGTGGCCGCCGCCTTGAACAACACCGACCCGGTGACCAAGGTGACGATTCTGCCGCGAGGCCGCGCCCTCGGCTACACCGCCGTCATGCCGACCTCCGACCGCTACTCGCAGTCGCGCAACCAGCTGCTCGACCAGATGGCCTACGCGATGGGTGGCCGCACCGCCGAGGAAATCGTCTTCCACGACCCGACTACCGGTGCTTCGAACGATATCGAGAAGGCTACGAGCATCGCCCGTACGATGGTGATCGAATACGGCTTCTCCGATAAGCTCGGTGCCATCAAGTGGGGTTCCGACGATGACCAGACCACTGTGATGGATGGTCTGCAGCCGCGCAAGTACTCCGATCGCACCGCTGAGGTAATCGATGACGAAGTGTTGAAGCTGGTGGAGACCGCGCACACCGAGGCGTGGACCATCATCAACGACAACCGCGAGATTCTTGACGAGCTGGTCCGCCAGCTGTTGGTCAAGGAGACCCTGAACGAGAAGGAACTTGCGGCGATCTTCGCGCCGATCAAGAAGGCTCCGGTTCGTCCGGTGTGGCTGTCCAACGACCGTCGCCCCGACTCGGACAAGCCGCCGGTGGAGATTCCCGAAAGCCTTAAGCGCTCGGTCGGCATGAAGCCGGAAGAGTAGACACGATGACGATTCGGCCCAACCTGTTCATGTGGTTTCTCACGTACGCAGGCCGGGCCGACGTCGTTGTGGACAATGACAAGGGAGAGATGAGATGAACGAATATATAGAGTCTTGCCATCGGGAGAAACGCACATACGACGAGGAAGGCGTGCGCGAGGCCGTACGCCTGTTCCTGAAGTCGATTGGCGAGGATCCCGAGCGCGAGGGACTGGTGGAAACGCCTGACCGTATCGCCCGCGCGTGCCGCGAGCTGTTCGCCGGTCTGCAGGCCTCGCCGGCCGATGTGCTGGAGAAGCACTTCGACGTGGATACCGACGAACTGGTGCTGGTCAAGGACATCGAACTGTATTCGGTGTGCGAGCATCACCTGCTGCCGTTCCACGGCGTGGCCCATGTGGGCTATATTCCCGCCAAGGACGGGGTGATGGGGCTGAGCAAGCTCGCCCGACTGGTCGAGGTGTATGCTCGCCGGCCGCAGGTGCAGGAGCGTTTGACCCAGCAGATCGCCGACGCGCTGGTCGAGTATGCGGGCGCACGTGGTGTGATTGTGGTGACCGAATGCGAGCACCTGTGCATGTCTATGCGCGGCATCAAGAAGTCTTCCGCCCGCACGGTGACCTCTGCGGTGCGCGGTCTGCTACGCAACCCCGCCACCCGAGCCGAAGCCATGAGCCTCATTTTGGATAAATAGTGTCTACTAAGCTCCCTCATCATAGGGAGCTCACTTGGGACCTACATAGAAGGGGAAACATAATGACTGATTTGCAGGCGTTGCATGACACTACGCACACCATGGTGATGGGTGTGCTCAACATCACCGAGGATTCGGTCTCGGACGGCGGCCTGTGGTTGGACCCGGCCAAGGCGGCACAGCACGGGCGCGACATGATGGCCGCCGGCGCGGACATCATCGACATCGGCGCCGAATCCACGCGCCCCGGCGCCAAGCGCGTGTCTGAGGCCGACGAATTGGTCCGCATCACCGGTGCCGTCAAGACATTGATTCCGGCCGGTGCCATATTGTCCATCGACACCACGCGCGCATCCGTGGCCGCCGCTGCGCTGAGCGAGGGCGCCCAGATCATCAACGACGTTTCCGGTGGCACGCTGGATGCCGAACTGCCGCATGTGGTCGCCGACCACGACTGCCTGTACATCGTGCAGCATTGGCGCGGTTGGCTCGCCGGCTCCAAGGGCGCGAACCCCGATCAAGACACCTCCGTCTACGAGCACGGTGTATTGACCGACGTACACGACGAACTCATGCGCCAAGTCGACGGTGTGCTGGCCGCCGGCGTAAAGCCTGAGCGCATTATCATCGACCCGGGCCTGGGCTTCTCCAAGCCTGGCATCGAGCACAACCTGCCGTTGCTGACCGGACTCGAGACCTTCCGCGCCACTGGATATCCGGTGCTGATCGGCCAGTCCCGCAAACGCTTCATCTCGGCGATGCTTACCGAGGCGGGCGCTGCCGGTGCTGATGGGCCGATCATGGCCCAGCGCGATGACGTGACCGCAGCCTTGTCCGCCCTGTCCGCCGAACACGGCGCATGGGCCGTGCGCGTACACGACGTGGCCAAAAGCCGAGCCGCCGTCATCGCCGGCAACACCTGGCGCGAATACGCATGATTCCCCTGGCTCCGTTTTTTGGTTGCTTCTAGGTCTTGGCTCCCCTCGGACGAGGGGAGCTGGCGCCGAAGGCGACTGAGGGGAGCATTTGAGCAGAAAGCCTTACCAATGGACACCATCACTCTTACCGGCGTACATGCCAACGGCACCCACGGTGTGCTCGCCTTTGAACACGAACGGCCACAAACCTTCGTCGTGGACGTCACCCTGCACCTTGATCTGGCCGCCGCCGGTCAATCCGACGATCTCAACGACACCATCGATTACGGCCGTGTGGCCAAGGACATCACGGCTGTCATCGAAGGCCCTCATGTGGACCTGATCGAGCGTCTGGCCCAACGTATCGCGGATAAGATCCTTGCCGATGCGCCGGCCGTCGTCTCCATCGACGTCACCGTGCACAAGCCTCACGCACCCATCGTCGTGGCTTTTGCAGATGTATCGGTCTCCATCTCGCGCGTGCGTGCCACCGATAATGGACGTACTGCTGAAGAGCATGCCATCCATAACGCGGTGGTGGCCTTGGGTGGCAATGTGGGCGAGGTGGAATCCACCTTGCGAGCCGCCGTTCGGGAGATTGACGCGTTGCCTGGCACACAGGTGACCGGTATCTCACCGCTTTACCGCACGGCCGCGTGGGGCATGGCCGACGGTACGCCGGATTTCCTGAACGCCGTGGTGGAGCTTGAAACCACAATGGGCAGCCACGAATTGCTCGCCGCGTTGCAAAGCATCGAGGCGAACCATGGGCGAATTCGTGAGAATCATTGGGATTCCAGGCCGTTGGACTTGGACATTATCGACTTTGATGGCATCACCAGCGCGGATCCGGATCTGGCATTGCCCCATCCGCGTGCTTGGCAGCGTGCGTTTGTGCTGGCTCCTTGGTTGGCATTGAATCCGAACGCCAAACTCGCCGGAGCCCATGAGGGGCCTGTAGCCGATTTGCTGGCCGCCGCACCGGACCGTAACGCCGTGCAGCTCGAGAGCGAAGACTGGATGCTCGGCGGGCATGCAGTCAAGCAAAAATCAGCGTCGGAGTCGGCACCCGTCTCACGCAAGGCGATTATTTCGCTGGATTCCACCTCGCAGGATGTCGAACGGCTGTTCCGCGAAACCATCGTTTCCATCGACAGTGTTCCTGGCAATCAGGTACAGGGCATCTCGCCGCTCTACCATGTCAGCCATTTCGACGGCCCGGACGCGATGAGCGCGGTCATCCAAATCGAAACCAAGTTGCCGCCCGCCGACCTGATTGCCGTATTGGGCAGCATCGAAAGTGTTCATGATCTGGCAGTCGACCTTGACCTTGTCGACATGGAAGGCGTGACTTCCGACGAGCCCAACTGCAGCATTCCTTGGCCGTCGGCCCGTAACCATGCGTCGGTATTGGCACCTTGGCTGGATATGGACCCGAATGCTTCTCTGGGCGGCGACCCGGTGGCCTTCCTTTTGGCCATGGCACCGGATGCCGGACAGGTCGGATTGCTATCGGACAACTGGATACTGTCGAACAGTTGAGCTGATGGCAGAACCAGTTACGAACGGTAGGCTAGAAACCAGACGGTGACGGACCAGTCTTCGGCCTCGAACAGCCGGGCACGGCAGTGACGAAAACCAAATCAAGATGAACAGCCCAGGCGCGAGGGCCGTTCGCAAACAGCAAACAGCAACGCAACGATAAGGAGGCCGGACATGAAAACACGGCGAACACCATGGTGGCAGTATGTGATCGGTGCCGTGCTGGGCCTGTTGGCGGGTATCGGTCTGGCCTCCTACGGCGAAAGCTCGGGACTGTCGCTGATTGGTGCGCCTTGGATTGTGACCGGATTGCTGGCCGTGCTGGGCGTTATCGTGCTGATCTTGGCCCTGCAAGTGCATAAATACGCGAATACCGACCCCAAGAAGCGTCCGCATAGCTTCATCAATCCCACTATCGCGGTGTATACGCTGGTGCTGGCAAAGGCACTGGGATTGGCGGGCGCAACGCTCGCCGGCTGGTATGGCGGTCAGATTGTGATGAGCCTGAGCCATATCGAGGCGGATTTCTATGCACACGCCGTCACCGAGTGCGCAATCGCGGCCGTGGTGTGCATCGCCGACATGATCATCGGCATTATCGGCGAATGGTTGTGCCAGCTACCGCCGAACGAAGGCCCCGAAAACCTGAAAATCAAGGAAGCCAAGCGCCGTAGCGACATAGCCCAGGCCTACAAGCGATAATCCGTGATAAGCCCCCTCTGGCGAGGGGGCCGTAGGCGTAGCCGACTGGGGGAGAGAAGAAAAAACCACACCATCGGCCAAGCCGATTCCCACTACTCCTGCGGCACGCGAACCATAGCTTCCTGAGCGATGGCCGCCACCAAGTCGCCATTCTGCGCATACACTTTGGCGATGCCGAGTCCGCGTCCGTGCGCGGCGATAGGCGTATCCTGCACATATAAATGCCATTCGTTGATATCGATATCCTGATACCACCACATCGAATGGTCGATGGACGCATAGGAAATGCCCGGTATGGAAATCGACAGTCCGGCGCGGCGCAGCACCGGCTCCATCATCACCTGATCGCAGCCGAGTGCCAGCATCGCACGATGCATGACCTGCGGCACATCGACGTGGCCATCGGCCTTCATCCACACCATCTGCTTGCCGGAATCATGCTCGGCGGAATCCTTGTCCGCGCGCAGCATCACGGTCGGCGTCACGTGGCGGATATCGAACGGCGATTTCTCGGCATAGTAATTGGCGAACGGCGACTTTTCGGCGAACGGCTGCATGAGTTCCTTGGCGGAAGTCAACGTTTCGGGATCGGGCAGGTTTTCCGGCATCGGATCGGCAAATTCCACACCCTCCTGACCGGTCTCCTGGAAGGAGGCGATGGCCGTGAGAATCGACCCCTCGGCTTGGGTGACATTGATCCGGCGGGCGGAGAACGAGCGGCCGTCGCGAAGGTTCTCGACGTCAAACAGCAGGTCTTGACGAATATCGCCGGCGGCAATGAAATAGCCATGCACCGAATGCGGCAGGCGTGAAGGGCCCACGGTTTTGGACGCGGCGATCACCGACTGGGCGATGACCTGGCCACCGTAGACGCGGCCAGTGGGGAAGTACATACTCTCGCCATTGATGTATGTGTGATTGCGGTAAGCGGAAGGCTCGCCCAACTCCAGCACCTTCACCAGATGGTCCAATGGAGTTACGGTGGTTGCCTGAGCCATGGCGTTCCTCGATTCCTGTTCTGCTGTGTTCGATATTCGGTTATCGTATTCCAACCTATGGTTGGCAGTCTATCCGGTGGGGGTTAAGAGTTCCGGGAGCGAAATGTAACGAGACTGTTTGGAAGGTAAACGGTTGGTTATGCGGTGCGTTGCCGCTACGTTGCTGCTGCACTGCCGGTGTGTTGCCGGTGCGTTGCCGTAGGCGACTGTGGGATTTTATGGGATGCGGGGCGGGGCAGTCATGGGGGCAATTATGGGAAAGCCGCCCCTGAGGGACGGCTTTCGACGTATAAAGCGCGTTGTGGCACTAATGCCGGCGTATCTCAGCCGCGCACAAGCTTCTTGTGCAGGCGGTGCGGGCGGGCCGCATCCTCGCCGAGGCGTGTCACCTTGTTCTCCTGGTAGGCCTGGAAGTTGCCTTCGAACCAGTACCACTTGGCCGGGTTGTCGTCGTCGCCTTCCCACGCGAGGATATGCGTGGCGACGCGGTCGAGGAACCAACGGTCGTGGGAGATCACCACAGCGCAGCCAGGGAATTCGAGCAGTGCGTTTTCGAGGGATTCCAGGGTCTCGACGTCCAGATCGTTGGTGGGCTCGTCGAGCAGCAGCAGGTTGCCGCCCTGCTTCAGGGTCAGGGCCAGGTTCAGACGGTTGCGCTCACCACCGGAGAGCACGCCGGTCAGCTTCTGCTGGTCGGCGCCCTTGAAGCCGAAGCTGGCCACGTAGGCGCGGGTCGGCACCTCCACACCGGCCACCTCGATGAAGTCGAGGCCGCCGGACACGGCTTCCCACAGGTTCTTGTTCGGGTCCAGGCCTTCACGGTTCTGGTCCACGTAGCTGATTTTGACGGTGTCGCCGATCTTCAGTTCACCGCTGGTCAGCGGTTCCAGGCCCACGATGGTCTTGAACAGCGTGGACTTACCCACGCCGTTCGGGCCGATCACGCCGACGATGCCGTTGCGCGGCAGCGTGAAGGACAGGTCGTCGATGAGCACGCGATCGCCGAAAGCCTTGTGGATGTGGTTGGCTTCCAGCACGGTGGAGCCCAGGCGCGGGCCGGCCGGGATCTGGATCTCGGAGAAGTCGAGCTTCTTGTTGTTGCGTGCCTCGTTCTCCATCTGGTCGTAACGTTCCAGACGGGCCTTGTTCTTGGCCTGACGGGCTTTGGGCGAGGAGCGCACCCAGTCGAGCTCGTTCTTCAGTCGCTTGGCGAGCTTGGCGTCCTTGGCGCCCTGGATCTCCAGACGCTTGGCCTTGGTCTCCAAGTAGGTGGAGTAGTTGCCCTTGTACGGGTACAGGTGGCCGCGGTCGACCTCGCAGATCCATTCGGCCACATTGTCCATGAAGTAACGATCGTGGGTGACGGCGATGACGGCGCCCTTGTACTGGTGCAGGAACTGTTCCAGCCACAGGATGGACTCGGCGTCCAGGTGGTTGGTGGGCTCGTCGAGCAGCAGCAGGTCCGGGGCCTCGAGCAGCAGCTTGCACAGGGCCACACGGCGGCGCTCGCCACCGGAGCACACGTTGACCGGGGTATCCGGGTCCGGGCACTGCAGGGCGTCCATCGCCTGCTCAAGCTGGGAGTCGAGGTCCCAGCCGTCGGCGGCGTCGATCTCGGTCTGCAGCTTGCCCATCTCTTCCATCAGGGCGTCGAAGTCGGCGTCCGGATTGGCCATCTCCTCACCGATTTCATTGAATCGGGCGACCTTCTCGGCAATCGGGCCGAACGCCATCTTGATGTTCTCGCCCACGGTCTTGGTGTCGTCCAGCGGCGGCTCCTGCTGCAGGATGCCGACCGTGAAACCCGGGGTCAGGCTGGCCTCGCCGTTGCTCACGGTCTCCAGGCCGGCCATGATCTTGAGCAGGGTGGACTTACCCATGCCGTTCGGGCCCACGACGCCGATCTTTGCGCCGGGCAGGAAGCTCAGGGTCACGTCATCGAGAATCACGCGGTCGCCGTAAGACTTGCGGGCCTTGATCATCTGAAATACGAATTCTGCCATGTTGTGCAGTTACTCCTTAAAAAGGGGTTGGAATTCCGCTGTTTCTTTAGTCTTTAGTTTGTGATGGATACGCTGTGTGCAGCGCGGAGCACGCCCCCCGAATCACGGATCGCGGTGCGCCGCGTCAGGCCTGTGCCGCCCTGTCCGCATAACGATCGAATCCACGCCAAACCACCGCCCACCATGGTATCGGAAGGGCTGGAATGGCGGGCGTCGCTATGGCTTGGAGGGGTAATGGATGGGCCTGACATTGCCGTGGCGCGACGCGCCGGGCGGCGCGCCGTGGTCCAGTGATGCTGTAGTATATCCTCTTGTGCTTCATTGAGGTACAGATGGCCCCGTAGCTCAGTTGGTTAGAGCGCCGCCCTGTCACGGCGGAGGTCACCGGTTCAAGTCCGGCCGGGGTCGCCACCAAGCTCCTGACAAATGTCAGGAGCTTTTTTGTTCTTTTGCCGTATTTCGTGGTGTAGGGCGAAATATGGGGTTATAGGCCAAAATGTGTGTCTGGTGTTTAGTCGTTTGATGGCCATTCGACTCTGGCATGGAAGCTGTTTCAGTCGATGCCGATGCCGTATCGCATGGAAATACCGAAGGTTTCGTGCTGGCCTTGGGGCTCTGCTCGACACGCCGATAGTCTGAATGACAACGTTTGCTATTGAATGACAACGTTAGCGTTAACAGTGCTTATAAATGGTGAAAAACGTGTGCAGGGTCACATTGGCAGAACGTGCGCGAGATATGACAAATCATGAAAAATACGCTATGGGAGGTCATGGCAACTCGTTACTATTTTCGCTGTCTCGTACGCCACACAAGCCTTCAAGGAGTAAGCCATGACCACGCTCGCCATTGATATCGGAGGAACTAAGATCGCCGCCGCCGTCTGCGATGAAAACGATAGCATCATCCAGCGCTGGCGCGTCCCCACGCCGATGGATGCCGACGCCATCAACCAGCACATCGCCGAGGTGTACCGCGAGGCTGTGGCCGCCGGACACACCGATATCGAGGCCATCGGCATCTCCGCCGCCGGCAACGTGAGCGCCGACCGCAAGACGCTCACCTTCTCCGCCAACATCCCGGCCTGGATCAACTACGACCTGTCCGAGCACGTCGGCGCGCTGATCGACCATGCCGTGCCGGTCGTTGTCGAGAACGACGCCAACTGCGCCGGCTGGGGCGAATACGTGCACGGTGCCGGCCAGGGCAGCTCCAACATGGTCGCGCTGACCGTGGGCACCGGCCTCGGCGGTGCCATCGTGATCAACGGC
>OGWZ01000969.1_pt1 | contig 29091 bp, 39 predicted proteins | sample 1576141 | NCBI WGS metagenome assembly OGWZ01 (sample SAMEA3541512, study PRJEB24748) | human gut metagenome | biome: human gut; feature: human-associated habitat; material: faeces | place: China | collected 2012
GTCGAAAGAGCCTCATTTTATTTTTTTACTCATTGACTTGTGAAAACGCAAGTTGCAAGCAACAAAAAAGGAGGTGAAAAGATGACAGACCTTGAGCTTGAACGCGCGGAAAACGAAATCCGAGCAAGAAAGAGCGACGGCAAGCACCAAACGAGAATAGCAGTCGTATCAATCCTGCTCGGATGTTTCGGCGGAGTTCTCGGCGCACTTTTGGCACAGTGGGTGATTAACACTTTTCTGATATGAACAGAGAAAGGAGATGAAAAGATGAGACCTTTTGATGGCGTTAGCACGAGAGAACTTGTAGAGGAACTCCGGCAGCGCGAGGGAGTAGAAGCAACAATAGCAGAACCGCATAAAGATATTGAAATCAAAGTGAATGGTCCCGCTATTGTACTTGTGGTTATCGATTAACCGATTCTTTCGTACCTGTAAATTCCCTTAATGTGAGCGTGAAAGTATTCGCCATGAGACGGTGCGGTCATCAGGTTCTGGTACACGGCAAAGGGTACATTGTAATAGGCATATAAACTGCCGTTAGTAAAACCGATGTGTAGAGTTCCATTCTCATAGCCGACGCTCGCAAGATTGCTCGACGAAACAGGTTGCATTACCATTCTCTCTCACCTCCTTTGGTGAGAATTATATCACACAAAAAGAAATAAAACAACTGCATGAAAGGAGCTTTGTAAATGAACGAGTTAATCAAAATCAACTATGAAAGCGACAGACCTACGGTCTTAGCGAGAGATCTGCACGAATTTCTTGAAGTTAAAACCGCTTACAAGGATTGGTTCCCGAGAATGTGCGAATACGGTTTTGCTGAGGGAGAGGACTATTGCTCATTTTTGAGCGATAGGTCTGACGGCTTACCTGGCAAGCCGAGACAGGATGCGCAGCTCACCATCGACATGGCAAAAGAAATATGTATGCTTCAGCGCAACGAGAAAGGCAAGCAGGCGAGACAGTATTTCTTGCAGCTTGAAAAGGAGTGGAACTCTCCCGAAGCGGTTATGGCGAGAGCCCTTAGAATGGCGCAGGAGAAGCTTGAAAGAGTCAAGGCTATAAACTCTAACCTGACCGTGCAGAACGCCATTATGCAGCCAAAAGCGGAATATTTTGACGGTTTGTGCGACCGTGAGAGCCTTACCGGAATCAGAGAGACGGCGAAGCTTCTCGGGCTGAAACAGAATGACTTTGTAAAGTGGCTTGTGAGCCACAAATATATTTACCGCGACGCACATGGAAAGCTGATGCCCTATGCCAAATATGTTGATTCAGGGCTGTTCACTATCAAGGAGACATACAACGATAAGACCGACTGGACAGGCGTTCAGATGCTTATCACCGTAAAAGGGAAAGAACGCTTCTTGAAAGCGCTCTCGTGAAAGGAGACAAACACCATGCGTAAAAAAATGGCACTTATGTCAGTCGACGAGGCGTCAATGTACCTGAGAGAGGTTATCTACATACCGCCGCATCAGATCCGTCTGCTCGCGAGGGAGGGCAAATGCACCTTTTGCATCGCAATCAAAAATCCGAGCGGGTCGTACTCGTACCACATTAGGCTTGACCGGCTTGAGCAGTTCAAGCGCGGAGACATTGGTCTTATGGTGAGATAAGGGCAAAAACAGAAAGGAGACATCAAAATGACAAAAGGATTTTTAACAATTGCCGCAGTGTTGGCGCTTGTCCTGCTTTTCGCGGCGGCAGCGGTTCCGAAGGAAATCACGATACCGGAGACAGAACCGATTATTGCGCCCGAGCTTACGGTATCGGCGCAGATACCCACAGCACGCTATCGGTTGACCGCAGAGGAGCGCGAGCTCGTGTGCCAGGTTGTTATGGCAGAATCGGGAACAGAGCCGTTTGATGGCAAAATGGCGGTCTCACAGTGCCTCTTAAATGCGTGTGAAAAGACCGGCAAACGCCCCGCGGAGATAGTTGAGGAGTATGGTTACACCGACCGCAGGGTAGAACCGAACGCAGAGACGAGGGAAGCCGTCGCCGCGGTCTTTGATGCCGGCGAGACAGTGACAGACGCGAACATTCTTTATTTTTATGCGCCTGAGCTTGTAAGCAGCGAATGGCATGAAGCTCAAACATATGTAATGACCGTTGGCGGCCATAGGTTTTTTGAGGTACCCGAATGAAAAAAATTGAATGGAAAGATACCCGGCTTAGTTTTTCTGTTGATTATGATTATTCTCTCTTTGTCCGCAATCGCTGTGTATTCTTTTGGGGCGTGGGTACAAAGTGGCGTAAAATTGTGAACTACGCTTTTAAGTTCACGAGGCAAAACAACATTTGCGTTGTTTATCTCTACGGTGAGCCACGAGGCAAGCCTGATACTTTCAAAAATTATATCAAAAGTTTAAGCGGCAACATAATCGTGATTAATTTTAAAACTTCCTGCGCAGACCTTGAAGCTATCGGCAGATATGAAGAGTGGTCAGGAATGAAAAAGACAATGGGATTAATCGACAGGTCAGGAAATTTAGTCAACTCATACTTTAGTGAGCGCCAAAAAATAATGAGAGCTATCGCTAACGGAATTTTACCTGAAACAGATGTCATGTATCAGAATTATCTTAACGATGACAAAGTCCAAAGCGAATATACGGAGGCTAAAAAAAGACTTGAGAAATTGCAATTTGAGGCTGCTCGCTGTATTTCCAACTGTGTTGACTTAGAAACGATTAACCCTTGTGAGAGTGGAATACTCGAAACAATTCGGCGTATTTTTCCCTTTGGCGTTGAAGCCGACACAACGGACCTCAACTGCGTTAAGGTTGCAAAAGCCAATAGATATATTGCGCAAGCCCGGCAAGGCATTGACAACGCAATGGGAATAAATTTCAGCAACTCGGAACAGTTAAGCTTTTTCAGCACTCGCGGTGCGTCTGAGATGCTGAGTTATATTAGACGCTTGTGCGACAGCAAGCTTGAAGTAGACGGTACGTTCACCTTATGCGAATTATGGTTTGCGATTGAACAGCCGCCATATGGCGCATATAAATGCAATTGGTATTATTACATTTTCGCGTTCGCTTTAAATCCGTATTTTGCAAATCCTTATTCGGTGCTTTTCGGTTTTATTCCCAATCCTGCCGAAACGGTTGACTTTGCATTTTTCATCAAAGGTAATTCGGGCAGAATTTTCTTGCAGTCTAAAACGACCGTCTTTCTCAAGGATGCAGTGTGTAGGCTTTTTGATTTGCCTAACCAAAAATATATTCACGATGCGTTGTTATATGCTCGCCAATGGTGCGAAGACAATGCAAGAACGCCGCTATCATGGATCGACAATAGGTTTTTAGAGCTACTTGATTTCGATTGCGAGAAATGGTGCTATCGCCATGCAGCGGACAGCTTGCTTTCGTGGATAAGCGAAAACGAATCTGAACTGTACGACAAAATCCACAACATAAACTTCGACTATGATGACCAGCTCATAAAGCAAGGCTATGATACAGAGAGAGTCAGACTGTGGCGCAAGTGGTCATATGTAAAAGGTGGCGCGGTCGGTTGGCTTCACGGAGCCGAGGAATTTCACAGGAGGTGTATTACTTACATGAACAAAGAAAACATTTGCCGCGAGTGTGGTAGACCAATTGAAAAATATAGCACCTATTACAGAGAAGCGTTGAGTTCTGTTAAAGGCGATTGCGCTGTTCATCATAACGAAATTGTCTTTACTGCAAAACAGACAATTGGACTCAACAAAAAATTTCTCGGACGTTATCAGAATGAATATTTTTGCATTCCTTGCCTATGCGAAGTGCTCGACAGCGATGCCGAAAGGCTGTACGAAGAGATGAACACATTTAGAGAGCAGGGATGCACATTGTTTGAGTAGTGGGTAGGAGGCATAACAAAATGGCACTGAAATTTGCAATCCAGACGGTGTTTGAAATCGCCGTCGTCGTACTTATCATCTATGGCTTTTGCCGTGAGGACAAGCTCATAGCCTTCGAGGACGACCTCAAAGCAAAAATTTTAAACAGAAAGGAGACAAAACGCAATGGGAAATCAGACGACTAAAAGCCCGTTCGATGTGCAGATCCTTGCTGCCAGACTAAAAGACCTGATGCGCGAAAGCGTGCCGAAAGTCACGCAGAAAGACCTTGCCGCAGCACTCGGCACCGCGCCTAACATGGTATCGGCATATATGCGCGGCAAGAGCTGTCCGTTGCTGCCGATGGCGGTGAACATAGCGCAGTATTTTGATGTGTCAATTGATTATCTCGCCGGCTTGACCGATCATCGGCGGCAGCAAGTAATCGTGTCGGCACCGGCACCGGCACCGAAGCGCGGACGAGACCCGTGGCGCAAAATGGCGATTTGCAACAGCTGTGACTGGCGCAGACGCATGGCAGCGCCGTGCGGCGACTGGGACGGCACGGCATGTATGTACACCCACGAGACCGGGATTTTTCGCGAATCGCCGCCGACAGACGATTACTGCGCATATTATAAAAGCCGCCAACGCTGAGTGGGCAGCGAAGACGGCAAAGGTAAAAACCTCAATATCATAATAACATGAAGGGAGAACAAAGTCAAATGAAGATAAACAGCCTTGAACTCGAGAATGTAAAGCGCATTAAGGCGGTCAAAATCGAGCCTACCGAAAACGGTCTGACCGTGATAGGCGGGCGTAACGGTCAGGGTAAAACCTCGGTGCTTGACAGTATTGCTTGGGCACTGGGCGGCGACCGATACCGTCCGTCATCGCCGCAGCGCGAGGGTTCTGTACTGCCGCCCAATCTCAAAATCACAATGGACAGCGGCATCATAGTGGAGCGCACCGGGAAGAACAGCACCTTGAAGGTCACAGACCCTACCGGCAGAAAAGGCGGTCAGCAGCTTATAAACGAGTTTATTTCTCAGCTTGCGCTTGATTTGCCGAGGTTTATGACCGCATCAAACAAGGAAAAAGCCAACACACTTTTGCGCATAATCGGCGTTGGAGACAGGCTCGCACAGCTTGAGCACGACGAGACGGAGCTCTACAACAAGCGCCACATGATTGGACAGATAGCCGATCAGAAACTCAAGTATGCCAGAGAGATGACGGAGTATCCGGATGTACCGGAGCAGCTGATTTCCGCATCCGAGCTTATCAAACAGCAGCAAGGTATTATGGCGCATAACGCCGAGAATAAGCGTAAGCGTGACCGAGCCGTCGAGATACAGCATCACTATGACGCCGTCAACAGCAAAATAAACGGAATCCAGGCTGAGCTTCAACGTCTTATGACGGAGCAGCAGAGCCTTATGGATGACCTCAGAATCGCGCACATGGAGACGGAGCACCTCGAGGATCTGAGCACCGCCGAGCTTGAAGAGGACATTGAAAATGTTGAGAAAATCAACATTAAAATCCGTGCCAACCTTGAAAAAGAGAAAGCGGAAGAGGATGCGAAAGCGTATCAGACTCAGTACAGTCAGCTGACGAACGAGCTTGAAGATGTCAGGCAAAAGAAAACCGACTTGCTCAAGTCCGCACAGCTTCCGTTGCCGGGGCTGTCGGTCAAGGATGGCGAGCTGACATACAACGGCTTCAAGTGGGACAATATGTCCGGAGCGGATCAGCTCAAGGTTTCCACGGCCATCGTGCGCAAGCTCAACCCCAGTTGCGGGTTTGTGTTGCTTGATAAGCTCGAGCAGATGGATCTTGACACTCTTGCTGAGTTCGGCAAATGGCTTGAGTCTGAGGGGCTGCAGGCGATAGCAACGAGGGTCAGCACCGGCGATGAATGCAGTGTCCTTATAGAGGACGGATATGTGGTGAACGAACCGACGGAGACTAAAAAAGCATGGAAGGCAGGACAGTTTTAATGAACATAACATCAGGAATAATCGAAGATGCACAGCGGGTCATAGTTTACGGTCCGGAGGGAATCGGCAAATCAACCTTTGCTTCCAAGTTCCCGGGCGCGATTTTCATCGACACGGAAGGCAGCACAAAGAGGCTGAACGTTAAGCGTTTTGACAAACCGAGCAGTTGGACGATGCTTCTCGAAGAGGTCAAATATGTTCGCGATCACCCCGAACTGTGTATGACGCTTGTCATCGACACAGCGGACTGGGCAGAGCAGCTTGCAAGTAATCATATATGTTCCGTAAATCACAAACAGAGCATTGAGGACTTCGGATACGGCAAGGGCTATACAAAGCTCTACGAAGAGTTCGGCAGGCTTCTTGACCTGCTCAATGAGGTTATATCAAAAGGTATTAACGTCGTGCTGACCGCTCACGCCAAAATGCGTAAGTTTGAGCAGCCGGACGAGCTCGGCGCATACGACCGCTGGGAGATGAAACTTTCAAAAAATGTCGCGCCGATCGTAAAAGAATGGGCAGACACGGTTCTCTTCGTCAACTATAAGACGTTCGTGATAAAGGACGAGAAGACCGACAGCAGAAAGGCACAGGGCGGCAGAAGGGTAATGTATACCAATCATCATCCCTGCTGGGATGCGAAGAACAGATACGGGCTGCCGGACGAGGTCGATTTCGATTTCAGCGTTATCGCACCGTTTATTCCGTCTTCCGGTGCATATGTCGCAGCGGCGCCGGAAGAGAAGCCGCAGACGAATGCGCTGCCCGACCCGCCGAAAAAAAGCATAGAGGAGCTTAAGGCAAAAATTGACGAGTTTACCGCCGATGCCGATGAGCCTACCCCGAACACTGAGAACACTAAACCGAGTTCTGGCTTGCCGGCAGCGCTGCGTGAACTCATGACGGCGAACAACGTTACCGAAGACGAGCTTAGAAGTGCGGTAGCGTGGAAAGGTTACTTCACTGCCGACACGCCGATTCTCAATTATGGCGAAGCTTTCATTAACGGCTGCCTTATCGGCGCATGGGAGCAGGTCTACGATATCATCGTCAATCATATAAGAAAATTTTAAATAAAAAGGAGTATTAACTATGAACGAAAACTACAATACCAACAGGAACGACGCCCTCGACTGGGACAGTGTAATCGAAGCCGAAAACGAATTTGTACTGTTGCCGGAAGGCGAGTACGAGTTCACTGTCAAAAGCTTTGAACGTGGCTATTTTAACGGTTCGGAGAAAATGTCGGCCTGCCCGAAAGCGGAGCTTACGCTGCAGATAGACGCGCCGCAGGGTACGGCAATCGTTAAGCACAACCTTTTCCTTTCCCGCAGGACAGAGGGCCTTGTATGCGCATTTTTTATCAGCATCGGTCAGAAAAAGCACGGCGAGCCGCTGAAGATGAATTGGCAGCAGGTCATTGGCTCAAAAGGCCGCTGCAAAATAGGGCAGAGGCTTTACAACGATAATTATTACAATGAGGTCAAGAAGTTCCTTGAGCCGGACGAATCCACTCAGCGTCCCGCTTTCACTCCGGGGAATTTTTAATCCTTGGACGCGAGACCTTATCAGCTGGAAGCAGAACGGGCAATATTCAACGAGTGGGCGAGCGGCAATAACCGCACATTGCTTGTCCTGCCGACCGGCACCGGCAAAACAGTCGTTTTCGCTAATGTTGCAAAGCAGTGTGTTCAGAACGGTGAGCGGGTTCTTGTGCTCGCTCACCGCGGCGAACTGCTTGAGCAAGCGGCCGATAAAATCTTGAAATTTACCGGCCTTGGATGCGCAACCGAAAAGGCAGAAGAAAGCTGCCTCGGCAGTTGGTACAGAATCGCCGTCGGCTCGGTGCAATCGCTGCAGCGTGAAAAACGGCTTGAACAGTTTGCATCAGATTATTTTGACGCAATCATCATCGACGAAGCGCACCATTGCTTGTCAGACGGTTATCAGCGCGTATTAAGCCACTTTGACGGTGCGCATGTCCTTGGAGTCACCGCCACACCCGACAGAGGCGATATGCGCAATCTCGGCACATACTTTGATTCCCTTGCTTATGAATACACTCTTCCACAGGCTATCAAAGACGGTTATCTTGCGCCGATAAAGGCTCTTACAATTCCGCTGAATCTCGACCTGACGGGAGTTGCAATGCAGAACGGAGATTTCAAGGCGACCGATATCGACAACGCCCTGGACCCGTATCTGTATCAGATTGCCGACGAGATGATAAAGAACTGCAAGGAGCGCAAAACAGTCGTGTTTCTGCCGCTTATAAAGACCTCGCAAAAATTTCGGGATATTCTGAATGAGCGCGGTTTCAAGGCTGCAGAAGTCAACGGCGGAAGTCAGGACAGAGCGGAGATAATCGAAGCGTTTGAGCGCGGCGAATATAATGTGCTCTGTAACTCCATGCTCTTGACGGAAGGCTGGGACTGCCCGGCGGTCGATTGCGTCATCGTGTTAAGACCGACAAAAGTCAGAAGCCTATACAGTCAAATGGTCGGGCGCGGAACGCGCCTTGCGCCCGGCAAGAAGGATCTTCTGCTGCTCGATTTCTTGTGGCACACTGAACGCCATGAGCTTTGTCATCCTGCTCATCTGATATGTGAAAGCGAAGAAGTCGCCAAGAAAATGACGGAGAATATCGAAGCGGCAGGCTGTCCGGTCGATATTGAGGCTGCCGAGCAGCAAGCGGAGAGCGATGTTGTCGCTCAGCGTGAAGAAGCTCTTGCGGCGCAGCTCAAGGAAATGAGGAAGCGCAAGCGTAAGCTTGTAGACCCGCTGCAGTATGAAATGTCGATAGCATCACAGGATTTGTCAAGCTATGTGCCGGCTTTCGGTTATCAAATGTTACCGCCTAGCAAAGAACAAATTGATGCATTGGAGAAATGGGGTATACTTCCCGATAATATTGACAATGCAGGCAAAGCAGCGAAACTTCTTAATTGTCTTTCAAAAAGAAGAGACGAAGGATTGGCTACTCCACGACAAATTCGGTGCCTTGAACGATATGGCTTTAAGCATGTAGGCACATGGACTTTCGATGCTGCCACAAAGCTAATAGAGCGTATAGCTTCCAACGCATGGCGAATACCTCACACGATTTCCCCGGATGGCTATATTCCTGAATAAAAAGAGCAGGAGAAATCATATCTCCTGCTCGGCTTCGGTTTCCATTTCCATTATATCCCCGGGTTGAACATTTAATGCCACACAAATTTTTTCAATCACTTCTGTAGTCACAGTTTCACCTTTTGAAAGTTTGGCTAAAGTGGGCGATGATATTTTGGCTTTTGTAAGCAAATCAGTTTTTTTCATGCCCCTGCGTTGTAATATGTCAAAAAGCTTGTAATATTTAATCGGCATAAAAGCACCTCCTATTTATTAGTATAGATTAATTTAAAACAAAAGTCAACTAAATTTTGTTAGCGATTGTTAATTTTTTTCTTGACTTCTTAATTAATATATGCTAATCTTTTATTAGCGATAGTTAATAAAACTGAGCTAAAACTAACACAAGGAGCGCATGTTATGAAAAAAACAGCATTCGAACGAATTACGGAGTATGAAACAGCGGTAATAGAATTAGAAAGAGCCGAATCTCTTTTAGCTCTACTTTATGAAGAAATCGATGAGGCAATTTCAGCGTCATTGTCAAAAGAAACTTGGAAAAGCCAGTACTGTTGTGATAGGGCTTCGATTTCTGAAGCGTTGGCTACGGCTGTTTCGCAAAACATATCAGCGGTAAAAGATGTTTTAAGTAAGCTTATAAAGGAGGAACGATAATGAGTACTAAAGGATTAATAGATTTAACGGGACTTAGATTTGGCAGGCTTTATGTTGTTAAACGCGCTGAAAGGAATATTGGAAGTCATTCGGCTTGGCTTTGTAGATGTGATTGTGGTAGCGAAAAAATAATAAGAGGGGATCACTTGCGGTATGGAAAAACAATTAGTTGCGGTTGCTATGAAAACGAGGCACGAGCTAATGGAAATAACACAAAACACGGTGGCAAAGGAACGAGACTTTATTCCATTTGGAGCGGTATGATTAAACGCTGCAATAATAGTAATTGTAAATCCTATTACAATTATGGTGGTAGGGGAATAAAAGTTTGTGATGAGTGGAAGAAATCTTTTAGCTCATTTCGCACATGGGCACTTAATAACAGCTATAATGACGAGCTGTCTATCGACCGAATAGATGTTAATGGCGATTACGAACCACTGAACTGTCGATGGGCTACAGCCAAAGAACAAGCCAATAATAGAAGACCAAGGAAAAACCGGAGGCAATGACGATATGACAGAAGAAAAGCTCGACCTGAAAGAGCTGATAAAATACATAGACCCGGCTGCTTGCACATATTCCGAATGGGTGGAAGTCGGAATGGCGCTGAAACACGAAGGCTACAGTTGTGCCGACTGGGACGAATGGTCCCGACCGGACAAGCGCTATCATTCCGGCGACTGTGAAAAGAAGTGGCAGACCTTTAACGGCTCTGCTGCTCCGGTCACGGCGGGGACTATCGTTCAGATGGCAAAAGATAACGGCTGGCATTTTCAGGCAGATGACGGCGCGCTTGACTGGGACAGCGTTATCGGAGAACAAAAGGATGATCTTGTTCTTGTCGACAAAAGCTGGATTGAAGGCAAGGAGTTGAATATTCCCGACAAATGGAATCCTGTAGAGCAGATTACCAAATATCTCGAAACGCTCTTTGAGGCGGGGGAGACGGTCGGTTATGTCACCGAAAGCTGGGAAAAAGACAGTAAATACCTGCCGACGAAAGGCGTGTATACCAGGACTGCGGGAGAGCTTATAGAGGCTCTGAGCAAATGCGAGGGCGACATAGGTCGCGTAATAGGCGATTGCAAGCCGGAGGCGGGGGCGTGGATACGCTTCAATCCTCTGGATGGCAAAGGCGTCAAAAATGAAAATGTGACGGAGTTCCGATATGCTCTGGTCGAATCCGATACGACCGACATCACCCATCAAAACCAGATAATACGCGAGCTCGAGCTGCCGATTGCCTGTCTCGTTTACAGCGGAGGAAAGAGCCTGCACGCCATTGTACGTATCGATGCCGCAAACTTTGACGAATACCGCAAGCGTGTTGATTACCTCTATGATGTGTGCAAGAAAAACGGCATAGACATCGACCGCCAGAACAAAAACCCGTCCCGATTGAGCCGTATGCCGGGCGTAGAGCGCAACGGGAAGAAGCAGTACCTGCTCGACACCAACATCGGCAAGAGCTCATGGAACGAATGGAAAGAATGGATTGAAAGCATAAACGACGACCTGCCGGATCCGGAGAGCGTCGCCGATGTGTGGAACGACCTGCCGGAGCTTGCGCCGCCGCTTATAGACGGAGTTCTGCGGCAGGGACACAAAATGCTTGTCGCAGGACCGTCAAAGGCCGGCAAGTCTTTTGCGCTGATAGAGCTGTGCTGCGCCATAGCCGAGGGGCGCGAATGGCTGGGCTTCAAATGTACCCAGGGCAAGATAATGTATGTCAATCTCGAGCTTGACCGTGCGAGCTGTCTGCACCGTTTTAAAGATGTCTATACAACGCTCGGCTGGGCTGCGGAAAACCTACATAACATCGATGTGTGGAACCTGCGCGGCAAGTCCATTCCGATGGATAAACTTGCGCCGAAGCTCATCAGACGCGCTGCAAAGAAAAACTATATCGCCATTGTCATTGACCCGATTTATAAAATCATCACAGGCGATGAAAACAGCGCAGATCAGATGGCGCATTTCTGCAACCAATTTGACAAGGTCTGCACCGAACTCGGGTGTGCGGTAATCTACTGCCACCACCATTCAAAAGGCGCTCAGGGCGGCAAGAGGAGCATGGACAGAGCGTCCGGCAGCGGAGTGTTCGCCCGCGACCCCGACGCGCTGCTCGACCTCATAGAGCTTGATATAACCGACGGTATCCGCAAACAGCAAGAGGACAAGGCGCAGTGTGAAATCTGCCTTAAATGGATGCGCCGCTTCAAGCTGCCGGAACCGTCGCAGGACGAAGAGAATACCGCGCACGAGCTGCTCAAAATGTGCGGCGAGAGTCTGTCTCCGGCATCCCGCGATCTTATGCTTGCCGAAGTCAGAACAGCGTGGAATAGCATAGAGCAGTGTACCGCGTGGCGCGTCGAGGGCACCCTGCGTGAGTTCCCAAAGTTCGCTCCGATCAATCTTTGGTTCGATTACCCCGTGCATCGGATAGATGATACCGGCGTGCTGGAGGATATAAAGCCGGATAGCGATTTTAATTCGAAAAACTCGCCTTTCAGGAGAAACTTCAGCAGCAAAAAGACCTCATCCGAGCGAAAAAAGGATAGAACAAGCAGCATAGAAACTGCTTTCGATGCCTGCAATATGGATGGACGGGTAACAGTGAATGAGTTGTCTGAATATCTCGGAGTAACAGCGAAAACGGTTCGCAAAAGGTTGACAGAGCATGGTGGTTTTTGGATTGACGACGGAGAAGTCGGAAAGAAGAACGAGGGAAAAAGTCGATAAAATTTCCCGTTCCCTACAAGGGAAAAAGTCGAATGGTTATCGAGAAATTCCCTCACAAGGAAAAAGCCGATAAAAAATCGAGAAATTCCCTCTGAGGGAAAAACACTTATATATTTCATATATAAGTGGGAAATTTCCCTTCCCTCAAAGTCAAGGGAAAGAAGTGTGGCGGCTTAGGCTGCCGCCGCACACAACTTCTTCCCTACCTTGACAAGGGCGATTTTCAAAAACAAAAAAGAAAGGAAACTGAAATGACAACTGAATTTTTCATGCCGATGCATCCGCCCACGGTAACGCATCACGACAAAAAGATAACCGTCAAAAACGGTAAGGCGATAATGTACGATTCAACCGAGCTGAAAGCGGCAAAGGGGAAGCTGACGGCACACCTGGCAGAACACATTCCGCAGGAGCCGTATTCGGGCGCGGTCAGGCTGATGGTCAAATGGTGCTTCAGCAATACAGGGACTAAGCACAGAGACGGGGAATGGAAAACCTCGAAGCCCGATACGGACAATCTCGAGAAAGCCTTGAAAGACTGCATGACCCGCCTACACTTTTGGAAGGACGATGCGCAGGTCGCATCGGAGATCAGCGAAAAGTTTTGGGCTGCCGTGCCGGGAATTTATGTGAGAATCGAGGAGCTGCCATGCTGAAACAAATAACCCAGGAAGAGACCAACAGGCGCTACATACGGGAGCGGACGAGTGACCGGGAAACACACTGCCTGAGATGTTATTACTGCTGCAAGATATTCGAGGCAGGAGATGATAGTCGGTATGTTTGCCCGAAATGCGGCCGAGAACTCATTGAAACGGGATTTTTGAAAGTGAGTGACGACTATTCGGAGGTAAAGAACAATGCGTGAGATACTTTTTCGTGGCAAAGGCGATAAAAAATATAATGATGGTATGTGGTATTTCGGTGTGCCTATTCGCTGTTATGACGGCGACTGGCAGATTTGCACCAATAATAGCAAAAGGACGGTAATCCCTGAAACGATAGGGCAGTACACAGGTTTGGCAGACAAAAACGGCACGAAAATTTTCGAGGGCGATATTGTTTTGTTGAAAGGCGATGAGGAGCCTTATCAAGTTGCTTTTGATGAATCCTGTTTTCAAGTTTATGGCAACAGTATTTGCTATGTTATGGATAACTTTTACGACCACGATATAGAGGTCATCGGCAATATCTATGATAACCCCGAGCTATTGGAAGGTGATGGCAGTGCCTGAGATGTGTCCGGATGAGCATTGTGTGTTTCTCGTCCAGACCGGCGGAGAAAAGCCTCTGTGCCCGTTTCGGCATTGTCTGAAGCCGGAGATTGAAAAGCACGATAAGACCCGAGAGGAGGCTGTCAAATGACGCTTAAAGAGTTGTCGCAGCTGTACTACCTTGATAAAGAGATAGAACTTGACCGTGAGAGACTTGCGGAGCTGCGGGCAAATTTGCTCTGCCCGAGGTCGCCGAACTACGACGGTATGCCGCATAGCCCGAACCCTGAGCCTGCGCTTGAACGCTGCATAGCAGAGATAACGGATCTCGAAGCTATAATCCAGGCTAAAATCGAGCAACGCATATATGAGCGCAGCCGACTTGAGCGCTACATATCGGATATTCCCGACAGCCTGACCCGGCAGATATTCACGCTGCGCTTTATCGAGGGACTGACATGGGAAGATGTGGCGGCAAAGACTGGCGGTAATAACACCGCTAAGAATTGTAGCAATATTTGCTATCGCTATATTCGGCAAAGTTGAGGACAATGAGGAATTCATTTCTGTTAGCATTAGGATGAAGAATGTTACCGATATTCTATTCTTCATTTTTATGTCCCCTTTCACCACGCCTGCCTCGCGGCGTCATAAATAGCGGGGCTTTTATGCGGAGCTTTCAGGCGATATGCGCATAAGCGCATTAAAGGTTCGAGCCCTTTGCTCCGCTCCAAAAGCCCGTGTGTACAACGGGGATGTGTGGGTTACGCCACAAGCTCGGTACGTCAGACCATCCGCACCTCTCAGCGACGTGTCCCAGGGTGCCAAATCCGAGCAATTTAGGTTATCAAAAGGCTCATTAGCCTTTGTATAGGAAGCGTTACGACGTTTCCTTAGTTTAGTTTTTATGCCGCCAAGAGAGCGAGGAAGCGCGAGAAGTTAAGTATCGGGCGTTCCGGGACGAATCGGGCGCACAAGTTTGCGGACGGTAAAACGATGGCTGATGAAAAGACGCAGCTCGGGCGGCACATATGGTGGCATACGGTTATCTTCGGGGCTAATGTACCCCGAAGGCGCGGTTCGATTCCGACTTTGCACACCTATAGGTTAGTTTCTTCCCGTTGGTTGTCGGTGGTTATTCGGTTGTCGGATAGCCGCCGACAACGCTTTTAAAAATTCAGGTGATAACATGGAGATAATCACAAAAAAGCAAAAGACTTAAAGCCATATGAGCGAAACCCTCGCAGAAACGATGACGCGGTCAAATATGTCGCCGAAAGTATAGAGCGGTAATTCAAGATTCCTATAAAAGAGAGGTGGTGACATGGCAGAAAGGATTGATAATCTCGGGGATAAAAAACACAAACTAACAGCCGACGATCAGTCAAAGGGCGGGAAAAAGTCCGGGCAGGTCAGAAGAGACAAGCGCGACATAAAAGAGCTTGCGAGAGCTGCCATGTCGCTGTATCTGACAAGCGGCAAGCCGTCGGATATAAAATGCCTCGAAGATTTAAAGGGCAAGGACGGCAAGAAAAAGAACATATCGGTGCAAGAAGCGATGGTATACGCACAGATTCAGCGGGCGCTGAAAGGCGATGCCGTCGCTTTTAAGTTACTGATAGAGCTTATAGCCGAAAACGGCGGACAGCAGCAAGGCGACTTGTCAGCGCTCTACAAAGCATTGGACGGTGACGACAAATGCGAATAACAACACTGTCACCAAAGCAAAAAGAGATAATGCGCTGGTGTCACGGCGCACACAAAGATGACTATGACGCTATAATCTGTGACGGCGCAGTCAGAAGCGGAAAGACAGTTTGTATGATAATGTCATTTATCCATTGGGCAATGCGATACTTTGACGGTCAGACTTTTGCGATATGCGGAAAGACGGTGCAGTCCGCAGAAAGAAACATAATAACGCCGTTACTCGGTATGACCGATGTAAAAGCATATTTTGAGCTGCATTATAAGCGGTCAGAGAAGCTGCTGACGGTGACGAGCGCGGGCAAGGTCAATTATTTTTATGTGTTTGGCGGTCGAGATGAGAGCTCGGCGGGGCTGATACAGGGCTTGACTCTTGCGGGGGTGTTGCTGGATGAGGTCGCGCTGATGCCGAGATCGTTTGTGGAGCAGGCTCTTGCACGTTGTTCCGTTTCCGGGTCAAAATACTGGTTTAACTGCAACCCCGATAGCCCTGCGCACTGGTTTTATGAGGAGTGGGTAACGAAGCCGGAAGAAAAGCGCGTTTATCACATCCACTGTCTGTTGACGGACAACCCGTCACTGACGGACGAGATACGTGAGCGATATTTTAGGCTTTACCCGTCGGGAGTGTTTTATCAGCGGTTTATTTTAGGTCTGTGGGTAGCGGCAGATGGGCTTGTTTACGATGTCGATGTCAACAGTTTAATTGATGATACCGTCCCGGAACAGGGGCGTTATTTTATATCTATCGACTATGGCACATTGAATCCGTTTTCGGCGGGTCTGTGGTGCTTAAACGGCAAGACGGCGACGCGCATTAAAGAGTTTTATTATGACGGTCGCAAGCGACAGAGACAAATGACCGACGAGGAATATTATGCGGAGCTGGAAAAGCTTGCGGAGGGGTACGATATTGAGAAGATAATCGTTGACCCGTCCGCCGCGAGCTTTATAACGTGCATACGCAAGCACGGCAAGTTTGCGGTCAGAAAAGCAAAAAATGATGTTATTGACGGTATCCGCGTGACCTCTGAAATGGTCAAAGGCGGCGTTATAAAGATAAATTCGAGCTGTCAGGGCATAATCAAGGAATTTGGTATGTACCGTTGGGACGATAAGTCAACGGTTGATAAGGTCGTTAAGGAATATGACCACGCGATGGACGATATGCGATATTTTTGTTATACGATTCTGCGGCGTGAGCTGCGTTGGATGGGATATAGGGGTGATAAGGATGACAAGGATTAAACGGTGGATATGCGATAAGTATCTGCCCTCTTATGCCCGCGAGAGTGCCGCAGAGGAGATGCGCAGACTCAAGGCAAGGATATTTGACCTTGAAAGTGAAAACGCCCGTCTGAGGGCATATATCGAGGGATTTGAGCGCGGTACGCGGCAGATGCGCAAGATAATCATCAACACGGGGGATAAGAAATGAGTGTAATATCTGCACTGCTTAACTGCAACAAAATATATAACTTTTCCGATGCTTTTGGAGTCAAGGACATAACAACGGCGGAGATGCAAGAGGCTATAAAGCTGTGGCTTACAATGTATTTTGACCACAAGGACAAAGACCTTGACGACTGTCAGAGACTCCCGGTGCTTATAGTCAATAAGCTTGTAAAAACGGCTTTTTCGGAGTATTCCGCGAGTTCGGAAAATACATTTGCGCAGTCGGTGCTTGAGGACATTGAAAAAACGAGGCGAGCGGCGTTTCAGCAGATGTTAATCTCCGGCGAGTGCCTTATAAAGCCCGTGCCGACCGCTGACGGTTTTATATTCGTGCCGATACGGCGTGACTGTTTTGTTCCACTCTCACGCAACGAGCACGGGGAGCTTACGAGCGTGGGCACAGCAGAGCTGACAGTGGAGGGCGGCGACTATTACACATTGCTTGAGCGCAGGACGGCGGGCAATGTGTTGACTATCGAGACGAAACTTTTCCGCTCCGGCGATGCCGGAACTTTAGGAACAGAGGTGCCGCTTGCGTCGCTTGCTAAATACGCAAAATTACAACCTATAATGCAGTTGCCCGTTGCTGGGCTGGGGCTTGCGAGCCTTAGATCGCCGCTCTATAACACGGTTGACGGGTCTTTTGACGGCGTATCAATATACGCTCCTGCCGCTGACCTTATCGCGAGGATAAACCGCAATGAGCAACAGCTGTGCAGCGAGTTTGAACTCGGCAGAGCGCGAATAATGGTATCTGACGACCTTATAAAGCGCGACGGCAACGGCAATAAGCGCATTGTGGATGATGTATTCACACGGTTTGACGGCGACCCGCAGGACTTCGGGCTGACGATATTCTCACCCGCGTTCCGCGAGCAGAGCTATCTTGCAAGAAAAACGGAGTATTTGCGCAACATCGAGAGCCTTATTGGTTTTAAGCGCGGCATTCTGTCGGATGTCGAGTCCGCAGAGCGCACGGCGACGGAGATTACATCCTCTGACGGCGACTATAACCTTACGATTATCGACTTGCAGAGCGCGTGGACGCAGGCGGTCAGAGACTTGCTTGTAATTTGTTCTGCGCTTGGCGAGATTTACCGCGTAAACGGGCATAGCACTATTGACCCGGACGAGGCGGTACTTGACTATGGCGACGGCGTACTTTATAACCGCGACAAGACATGGAATGAGTATGTCGGTATGGTGCAGATGGGCTTGATTAAGCCCGAGATAGCTGTAGCGTGGTATTTTGAGGAGCCGTGCAAGACTCCGGCGGATATCGAAAATATCCGTGCAAAGTATATGCCGGAAATAGAAAGCTTGACGCAAAGCGGTGATGAATAATGCTGTCGCCCGAAAAGATAGACGCGCTGAATGTGCTTGCCGGACAGGTCATTGACCCGGTAACGGACTATTTGCTTGCCGATATAGCCCGCAGGATAGCGCAGGCGGGCGAAATAACATCAACGGCGGGATATCAGATATGGAAAGCGCAGCAGCTCGGCGCGAGTCGAAAAGAAATAAAAAAGCGCGTGGCGGAGCTGTTGAAGCTGTCGAAAAACGAGACGGAGAAGCTTTTTAAACAGTCGGCAAAAGACGGATATCAATTTGATATGTCACATTTGCCGACCGAGTCAATACCGTTTGAAAAAAACGACAGTCTGCAACAGATAGTTTCCGCTGCTGTCGAGCTTGCTAAAGATGATTTTACAAACATCACGCAGACGATAGGCATGATTGACCCATACGGCAATGAATTACCGCTATACAAGGCATACAATGCGTGTTGCGATTACGCTTTTAAGCAAGTGTTTACAGGCGCGACGGATTATAACACGGCAGTGCGGCAGGCTTGTAAAAATCTGTATGATAAAGGGCTTGTCGCGGTTGACTATCAAAGCGGCGCAAGAACATCACTTGAGGCTGCCGTGCGTCGTAATATCATGGGTGGTCTCGGGCTTATGCAAGAGAAAATAAGCGCCGAAGATCATGACAAAATGGGCGCGGACGGCTGGGAGATATCCGCACACGCCGCGAGTGCTCCCGACCATGAGCCGATACAGGGCAAACAGTACAGCGACGCGGAGTATCAAAAGCTTAATGATAGCCTTGTGCGTCGTATCGGTACGCTTAACTGCGGTCATGCCGCTTTCCCGATTATCTTAGGCGTGTCGAAGCCCGTATATGCCGCAGAACAGCTTGAAGATTTTAAGCGCAAAAACGCGGAGGGCATAACCTATGACGGTAAGCATTACACAACATACGAGGCAACGCAAATGCAGCGCCGACTTGAGCGGTCAATCCGCAAGTGCAAGCGCGAGATAACCGTCCGCGAGGCGGCAGGCGATGAGGAAAGGCTCAAACTCGCGCAGGTGCGTTATACCCGATTAAATCAGGAATACGCCCGCTTTTCAAAAGCCGCAGGGCTGAGAACACAGACCGAACGGTTGCGGATTGCCGGATTTGATTATAAGCAGGGCAAGATTGCGGTAAAAGCGGTAGAAAAAGCCTTAATAAGTGTTGAAAAACCAGAAAATAGTGGTATAATAGAAACGAAAAGTCTAACCATTAAAACACCAATTGAACAGCGACATACGGGACGAGGCAATCCTAACGCAATTTTGCAGTTCGGAACATCTCTTAACAACAGGCAAAAGCTGTTGCTGGAACAACTTCCCGAATTCGACAACCGTATAACAGTACCGAAAAAAAGCGTTAAAATGAGTGATTTGACGGCGCTTACGGCGATAACAGGCAATGAATTTGCATTATTTACCAAGGGCAACAGCAGGTTGCTGATTCGTGGCAACACAAAAATGGTCAATATTGGTATTGAAGATGCGAAGATTCTTGCAGCTGAGGGATATAGGTGGAGCGGTCATACCCATCCAGGAACGGAGTTCATTTGTATGCAACCATCGGATGGGGACTATGCAATACTTGAATGTTTCGGTCAAAGTAGTTCGGTGATATACAATTCAAAAGGTGATTTCAGAATTTTTCAGAGAGGAGGCGATTGATGTGCGTAACTTATTTGATGTGCATGAACATGAGATTGAGGACTATTGTTTGAAAAACGGTCTCAATTTTACGAGATTGAAAAGTATGCCTAAATGTTGGGGAAAAAATGACGTTTGGGTACAATATCATAGTGAAAAAAGTGGACTCAACGGGCTTAAAGAGGAAATACCCGCACCGGTCGTCTTGAAAATATGTAAAAAAAACGGAAAACTATCTTTTGAACAAACCGAATATACACGAAAATATTTAACATAAAATTGTAATAATTCAATAATTACAGCGTTTTGCAGTCAAATGCAGGACGCTGTTTTTATATCCCGATATTAATGCCGCCCTGATGGCGGTGTTTTTATACAATTTCGATGCGGACAGATTCCGCAGAAAGGATGAACCAGATGTTTATTTTTTCAAGAAGATTAAAGCTGTTCCCGGAGGGCGAACCCGGCGCAGGTCAGACCGACCCGACACCGAGCACACCGCCCGCGCCTACAACAGGCAAGACTTTTTCCGAAGATTATGTGCACGATCTGAGGAACGAGGCAAAGGGTTACAGAACGCAGAACAAAATCTATGAAGCAGCACTCCGAAAGGCGCTCGGCGTGGCTGATGGCGAGGAGCTGGGCGATATCGATAATCGCATATCTTCGCGCGAGCAGGCACAGCAGACCGCCCTTGCAAATGCCCTTAAACAAGCGAATGACCGTCTTATCGAGGCGGCAATCGGCTCAAAAGAGGGTTATGACAAAAAGCTGCTCTCAAAAATCATCGACCGCTCGAAGCTTAAGGTAAAGGACGACCTTACCATTGACGGACTCGATGATGCAATTAAAGCCGCCGAAGAGGAATTTCCGGCGGTAAAGGTAAACGCCGCGCCGCCTTTTGCGGCAGGCACGGGCACAATGCCCATTGGAAGCAAATACACCCCCGAAGAGGCGGCAATAAGAGCCGCTATGGGACTCAAGATTGACTAAGGAGGTCAAATTTAATGGCAAATAGTATAGCACTTGCAAAACAGTTCGTGGCAATGCTTGACGAGGTTTATAAGGTTGCGTCGCTTACTTCCGACCTTGACGGCGCAGCAGAGCTTGTCAGAGCCGGGGCAAACGCCAACGAGCTTATAATCCCCAAACTCAGCATGAGCGGTCTCGGCGATTACAGCCGTAACAGTGGTTATGTTGACGGTGATGTCACTCTGACCAATGAGACCGTACAGTGCAACTTTGACAGAGGTAGGATGTTTACGGTTGACAACATGGACAATCAGGAGACCGCAAATATCGCCTTCGGCAGACTCGCGGGCGAGTTTATCAGAACAAAGGTCGTCCCCGAGCTTGACGCTTTCCGTTTCGCGAAATACGCAGGCATTACCGGCATATCCAAGGTTGCCGCCGGTGCGACTCTTTCCGATGGCGCGGCAGTAATTACCGCACTCAGAGCCGCAATCACCAAGATGGACGAGGACGAAATCCCCACCGAGCAGAGATATCTTTACATTACTCCTACCCTGCACGGACTTGTACAGGATATGGACACCACCAAGAGCCGCGAGGTACTTACCCGTTTTGCTAAGGTTGTCGATGTCCCGCAGTCGAGATTTTACACCGCGATTGCGCAGAAATCCGGTAAAATCATCACCACCGGTCAGGGCGACGGCGCTTCTACCGTTGACGAGACCGCAGGCGGTTACGCAAAGGCAACGGGCGCAAAGGATATCAACTTTATGGTTATCCACAAGCCCGCCGTTATCCAGTTCCAGAAGCACGTCGCGCCGAAGTTTATTTCGCCCGACCAGAATCAGACCGCCGATGCGTGGAAATATGGCTATCGCAATGTCGGTATCGCCGACGCCTACGAAAACAAGGTTGCAGGTATCTATCTGCACCACAAGGCGTGAGGTGACGCGATATGACGGTAATAGGTCTTATTTTTCCCGAAGAGGAAAAGAAATTCCGCTGCGACATCTGCGGTAAGGAATACAAGGGCGAGACTGCGCTTGAAAAGCATAAAGCGGAGAAGCACGGCAAGGAGTGAGCGAATTGCAGTACGCAGAATATGACTTTTATTTAAACGACTATCTCAAGGGGCGCGAAGCGGCTTTAAACAAGAGCGATTTTGACTTTTACGCGGTCAAAGCCACCAAGGTTATTGAACAGTACACGTTTGGGCGTGTCGAAACAGTGACCGACGATGTCAAAAATTGCTGTTGCGAGCTTGCCGAGAATATGCAGGCAGAGGCAAAAACCTCCGAGCGCAGCGGCGTAACATCCGAAAAAGTCGGTGATTATTCCGTGTCTTACGCGTCGGCAGCGGACGAGCGCACCGAGAGAAGCGCGGAATGTCGTCATATTCTGCGTCTGTGGCTCGGGAACACGGGTTTGCTGTACAGGGGGTAAAGATGTATACCAACGCAAAAGCAACCGTATACCGCCTTTTAAACGGCAAATATGAGAGGTTATATTTGCCCGCCGTCTTTTGGAGTGCGAACACAAGCGCGACGACCGGGAAAACGGGCACGACGGAAAGCGACGCGCTGGCGGTTTATGTCCCGTCCGAGTTGCACCTTACACCGCAAAAAGACCTTATAATCAAGGACTCTGTGTCTCTGACGATTGACAATTCGTCCGATGAGGCGCAGAGCTTGAGCGTTAAAAGGCTTTTTGACGGGTACGATGTCCACACGGTCATGACTTGCAAGGTCTGTGACTATGGCTCGAAGCGTATGCGGCACACCGAACTTACCGTAAAGTAGGTGACACTGTGAGCGTAAAACAACCGAAAGACGAAAAATATGCAGGTGCAATTAATGTCACTTTGCATTGGAATCCGCAGTTTGCGAAAAACGCAAACGAAAAGGCGCACCAAATACAGTGTGTTATAGACAAAGCGGTTATTAAGTACATGACACCGTATATACCGTATCAGTCGGGCTTTTTGGCAACAAAGGCGCTGACTGCGGAAACGGTTATCGGCTCCGGAAAGATACGGCAACTCGGACCGTATGCACATTATCTGTATGCGGGCGAGATTTACGGTCCGAATATCCCGGTAAAGGAAAACGGCGTTATCGTCGGCTGGTGGAGTCCGCCGAGCAAGACTCCGACGGGCAGACCGCTGACCTATGACACGACAAAAAATCCGCTTGCTGGGTCACATTGGTTCGAGCGCATGAAAGCCGACCACGCAGACGACATCCTCAGAGAAGCGCAGGAAGAGGCGGACAAATGAATATAATCGAGACAGTTAAAAAATTACTTTCTCAGTGCCCTAAAATTGACGATTTTTGCAACGGGTTACATGTCGATTTTTCCGAAAATAAGACCGGAGATTTCGGGCTTTACTCTTCGGGCGACACGCTTACCGGGAGCGACATTTTAGGCAACGAGAAAAGAAAACACAGTTTTGTGCTGTACGCCAACGGCAGACCGTTCAACGAGTTTGACCGATTGGCGCACAGTGCTTTTTTATTGGAGCTGAACTATTGGCTCGAGAAGCAGAAACATATCGCGGTGACATCTATCGTTGACGGCAAAGAGCTGTCCGGCGAGATAACGAAGATGAGCTGCGCAAACGCGATGCTTTTTGCCGTGCCTACAGGCAATGTCAATGACGGCGTGACATATCAGCTCCAAATTTACGCCGAATACACCGTGGAAAGTGAGGACTTTTAATGGCTGAAACTACCAATCAGAAAATAGAGCGCAAATATCTTGCGCACTATATCGATGCGTCTTTTAACGGCACTACCGTTAATTATGTCCGACTGGGTAAAGACCTTGAAGAGTATGCGATTGAGCTGAATCCGGACTCGGAGACCAAGAAGAACATACTCGGCGAGAACTCGACCAATGTCAAGGGTTACGAGCCGCAGGGCTCTGTTGACCCGTATTATGCCTATAGCGGCGACCCGCTTTATGAGCACCTTGCGGCGATTATAAATAACCGCTCGACGGGCTCGGCGCTCGAAACGACCGTCGTTGACGCGCTGTTTAAGACTGACGGCTCTTGTGAGTGGGCATACCGCGAGAATGCTATCATCATCCCTCAGTCGATAGGCGGCGAGGACGGCGTACAGATACCGTTTGAGATACATTACAACGGCAACCGCACGAAGGGCACTTTTAACGCCACCACAAAGGCGTTTACCGAAGATTCGGGCGAATAATCCAAGAGGGACTGTTTCGGCAGTCCCTCCCTTTTTGGGAGGTAAATATGGCACAGAGTATTAACTTTGATGACGGTTTTAAAAGCTATGAAATCAACGGCGACCCGCAGAGAATTGTCCGTATAGATACCGCCGACTACGGACTTATAGAGCGTCTGCGGAACGCTAAAAACAATATAAACGAAGAAATGAAAAAATACGAGAACGTAAAGATAAAGAGCGACGGTTCTGCAGACCTTGACGATGAGACGGCAGCTGACGGAATCCGCGACCTCGGCAAGTTTATCTGCGGTCAGTTCGACTATATTTTCAACTCCGAGGTGTCCGGCGTTCTGTTCGGCACAGCTTCACCGCTTTCAACTCGCGGCGGCGTTCCGCTTTTCGAGCGCGTTTTCAATGCAGTTCTTCCGATTATAGAAACTGACATAAAATCCGAGCAGAAGAAAGCCGAAGCCCGTATCAAAAAGTACGAAGCCGAAGCCGCGAGGTTTAAAAATAGCTTATGATAGGCTATCTTCCGACCACGCTCGAAGTGGCAGGCAAAGAATATTCTATCTGCTCCGATTATCGCGTTGCGCTTGTCATTTTCGAGGCGTTTGACGACCCAGAACTTAACGATTATGACCGCATGGAAGTGATGTTGAGGTGCTTGTACAAGGACAGCATACCGCCGGAGTTAGTCGATGAAGCCCTAAAAAAAGCGGCGTGGTTCCTTGACGGCGGTGAGGACTACCGAGAAGCAGGTCAACAGCGACAGAAAAAGGTCATGTCATGGTCTCAGGACGAAAAGATGATTTTTTCCGCAGTAAACAAGACCGCCGGGCAGGAAGTCCGCGCCGTGCCCTATATGCATTGGTGGACGTTTCTCGGCTATTTTGCAGAGATTGGCGAGTGCCTTTTCTCGACAGTCCGTTCTATCCGTGAAAAGAAGAACAGACACAAGAAACTCGACAAGTGGGAGCAGGAATTTTACAAAGAGCACAAAAAGATGATAGACATTGAGCGCAAATACTCGGCACAGGAACAGGCAGAACGTGACGCGCTCAATAAACTTTTAGGATAGCGGGGGTGATTGAATGGTTGACGGCTCTCTCAAATTTGACACAAAATTTGACACGGACGGCGTGAATAAAGCGACGGACATGGTGAATAAATCGGTGTCACGTATGTATCAGCGCGTCAAACAGGCGTTCAGCGGCAAGGAAGTTGATCAGTCGTCGGCGAAGATGAAACGGTTGCAGAACAATGTCGATGAAGCAAATGCCAAAGTCGAAAAGCAGATAGCCGAAGTCGAAAGACTGCGCACGGAATATGAAAATCTCAAATCTGACGACGGATATATCGAGCCGGAAGCCGCCAAACCGCTGATAGAACAGGCGGAAACGCTCAAAGCGAAAATCGCCGAAGCAAAACAGCAAGTCGCCGAATATGACAAGCAGTGGGAACAGGGAGTTGCGGGTGCGGACAGCAAGTCAAGCCAGTGGATAGACAAGCTCCATTCCTTACAGGAAGAATATGACAAAATTCTCGAAAAAATCGAGAAAATCGAGAGCAAAGCCGAAGCAAAACATCAGACCGACCGCGACGCACAGCTCAAAGCTTACGAAGAAAAGATAGCCGACTCAGAGGGCAAGCTTGAAGGACTCAAAAACAAGGCAGAAATAGCCAAAACAAAGCTTAATGAAGCCCTTGACGCAAAAGTACCCAGCAACTTTAAAAGGGGCTTGACGGGCGCGACAGAGGGCTTGAGCAGGTTCTTAAAAAGAGTTATGGGGCTTGCAAAGCGTGTCTTTGTATTTACGGTTATTTTAAGAGCTTTGAGAAAATTGCAAGAGCTTTTAAAGACGATGACCTCGACCGACAAGCAGGTTCAGACCTCTCTCGCCAACATCAAAGGAAATCTGTTGACCGCATTTCAGCCGATTTACGAAGTCGCACTCCCCGCGTTGAAAGAGCTGTTATTTGTGCTTGAACAGGTCACGGCTTTTGTCGCGTCGTTTACCGCCGCGCTTTTCGGCAAATCTGTATCACAGATGCAGAAAAACGCAAAGGCACTTAATAAGCAAGCGACGGCGACAAGCAAGGTCGGCAAGGCGGCGGAAAAAGCTTCTCGAAGCCTTGCGAGTTTCGATGAGCTAAATCAGCTCAGTGATAACAGCTCAAGCAGTTCAGGCGGCACAGATGCGTCGTCTGCGCCCTCGTTCGACAGCGATATCGCCGATATGGAAACCAATGTGAAAAAAATAACAGCATATGCGACGATTTTAGCCGGAATAGCACTTGTAATGGTTGGCATAGCCACCGCAAACATATCAGCTGCACTTTTTGGAGTTGGATTGATTATAACTGGCACAGCTTTCGGCAAAGGCTCGGGAGCTTTTTCCGGAATTCCGCAGTGGGTGCATCAGATAATCACCTGGGGGTCTATGATTTTAGGCGTTGTCTTAATAGTCTTAGGCTGTTACCTCGGGTTTAATCCAAAACTTATTTTAGCTGGACTGGCTATGCTCGGCACAGGATTGGCTTATGGAAGTGCATCTGGCGCTTTTGATGTGGCTTTCGCGAAAATCTCCGAGTTCAAAGATAACGTTATAAATAAGATAAAAGAGTTTGGCGCAAACGTGAAAGATTGGTGGATTTCTAACCTCGCAAAATTCTTTACAAGAGAGTACTGGCAGGAGAAATTCAATAATATCCGGGGAAGGTGCACCGACTTCAAAAACGCTGTGTTCAACGGCGCACAGAATTTAGTATCGCGCATAGCGAGTAGTGCATCAAATCTTTGGAATAAAATAACCTCTGGCGCGTCGAGAATGTGGGATTCAATCAAAAACTCAGGTCGTGGCAGACTTAACGGTATTATATCGCTCGTTGAGCGGTGTATTAATACCGTTGTCAATAAAGCAAATAGAATCTCGTGGAATATTCCCGATTGGGTGCCCGGAATAGGCGGCAAGAAGTTCGGTTTCAATCTGCCCACCGTCAGCATACCTCGCCTTGCAACAGGTACAGTTGTCCCGAGAAACTACGGCGAATACACTGCCATACTCGGCGATAACAAGCGCGAGCCCGAAGTTGTTTCGCCTTTGTCGACGATGAAACAGGCGGTTCGCGAGGTCATGAACGAACTCAGCGGAGATAACTCACGCCCGATATCAATTTCAATTTATACCACGCTCGACGGAAAGGTCGTCGGGCAATCGGTAATTGAATACCATAACGGCGTTGTCAGAAGAACTGGCAAAACGCCGCTCGCGGGGGTGAGCGTATGAGTATAGCCGTAATGAAAATCAAAAAAACGGGTACATCGACATGGAAAACACTTCCCACGCCGATGGGCTTGAAACCCGGAATAAATATCATCGACAGCAGCAAAAGCGGGCGTGACAACAACAAGGGAACAATGTTCCGCGATATCGTGACGGGAAAGAACAAATACACCGCTACGATGCCGAGCGGATTGAATAACACGCAGTATGCAGAAATCGCGGACATTATCCTTGCCGACAGTTTCGACTGTTGGTTGCCGAACCCGAAAACGGGCACATTCGGCACAAAGGCATTCTACTGCTCGACGCTTGAAGCAGATATAGAGAAGATATACAGCGAGACTCTTTGGACTTATAAAGAGGTCAGCTTCAGTTTGACCGAGATGTAAGGGGGCACGGGCAGTGTATAAGATAATCAACGCGACAAAACGCGCAGCGGTAAGAACTGCTTATGCCAAGCGGACTCGTCGCATAATCAACCGGATAACATTCGGACATTATGCGACGGCTCTCGGGATTCGCTCTTTTGTCTCAGATAAGGTCGTCGTAACGGACGGCTTACTGAGCTTGAGCGTGACACAGGTTCTCAACGGAGACGAGGACGCAACGGTCGGAAGTGTGGGCTCAAGCTCCTATTCCGCAACTTTTAATAATCCGTCGCCCACCTATAACTACCGCGACAAGATAGCATTTATCGAAAGTGGTGTGCTTCTAACGGACGGAACATATTATTATACGCCTTGCGGATATTTTGCGACGGAGAAGCCGGAGACGGACGACGACGGAAAGACCTTGACCGTCACCGGCTACGATGAGATAGACAAAATGGGCGGCAAGTGGACACCGTCTATCACCGTGACGGACACCACGACACTGAAAGATGTCGTCGAGAATATCGCGAGTATGCACGGCTTGAGCGTGACATATGTCGATACGGCGGCACAGACTGCCTTGAAAAATCATGTTATCGGCGTTGCAACAGCCGCAGAACTGACAGAGCAGAGCGAGCGAGATGTGCTCGGCTACTGCGTCGGATGCGCGGGAATGTCTGCGCGAGTAAACACGGTTGGAAAGCTTTATGTCTCGTGGTTTTTCAGTCCGGGCAGTACCTATGACTACACCGTGACAGCAGATGTCCAGTGGGAAAACGGCTTTAAAAAGTCCGCAGAGAGCGCGGTCAAAATAGAAGCGGTCACAGCGGGCGAGGACGAAGATGTCTATACGAAAGGTGCAGGAGTTCCACTGTCTTTTGCAAATCCGCTTGTTACCCATGCCGAGATAGACGCGATATATGCACGATATAACGGGCGTACATGGTATCCGTCAACTTGTACATGGCGCGGAGACCCGTGTGTAGAGGTCGGAGATATTATCACCGTCAAAGACAAAAACAACAAGTCATATACCGTCTATGTAGCGCAGCAGGAGTTAGACCTCTCCGGCGGCTTGCAGTCCACAATCACATCTCCCAATCTCGACACAGCGGAGATGTCTTTCGACTCTGTCAGCGCGTCCGTAAAGCTTGAACTCAGCAAGGTTAAAAACTCGATGGAAGCGGCAATAAAAGCCGCCACAGACGCCATAAACGGGGCAAACGGCGGATATTACCGCATTCTCGACCTCGACAAGGACGGAAACCCGGACGGCTGGGAATGTTTCGCGACAGACGGCTTGAGGGGCGTTAAATGCACCTACGGCGGTATAGGTTGCACCACAGACGGCGGCAAGACCTACACCAACGCCATGACCGGAGCGGGCATAAACGCAACGGCTATAACGACGGGTATCATCACAGGCGGCACAAACGGATTTTCCTTTAACCTCGAATCCGGTCACATCGAAGCTTCCGACATCAACATCACCGGCGGCGACATAAACCTTGACGGAGGTC
>OGWZ01000972.1_pt1 | contig 28990 bp, 27 predicted proteins | sample 1576141 | NCBI WGS metagenome assembly OGWZ01 (sample SAMEA3541512, study PRJEB24748) | human gut metagenome | biome: human gut; feature: human-associated habitat; material: faeces | place: China | collected 2012
TAGCTGCTTTAGGTACTGATCATATCGATCTGTATTTCCTCCACAGAGATGATGAGTCACAAGAGATTGGCAATCTTATCGAAATGTTGGAGTCTTTTGTAAAGAAAGGCAAGATTAGATATTACGGTTGCTCTAATTACTCAGCCTTAAGAATGCAGCAGGCAGATGAGTATGCCCGTAATCATAATTACAGAGGATTTGTGGCAAACGAGATGTTTTATAACATCGCCTCAGACAAAATGAATCCTTTCCCTGATGATACTTTAGGCGTTATGGATAAGGATATGCTCGCCTATCATAAGCGCAATCCTCAAAACTTAGCTATGCCTTATTTCAGCATTTGCTCAGGTTTCTTCCATAAGCTTTTAAAGGATCCGCATAATGCTTCCTTAAAGCAAAGCCCTTATTACACTGAAGGTAATTTACAGGTCTTTGAGCAGGTAAAAGCCCTTATGAGTAAGTACAACGCTTCCTTATCTCAGATCTTACTTGGCTTTTATACAGCATGTAATTTTAATTCTGTACCTTTATTTGGCACATCTAAGGTCGCTAATTTAGAAGATGCCTTGGCATATTTAGATATCGACTTTGATGCAAAAGATTTTGATTTTAAATAAAAAGGCTGATTTGTTTATGACACCAATTCTAAAACTAGAGAATATTCAAAAAAGCTTTCCGGGTGTGAGAGCTTTGCACAACATGCAAATTGAGTTACTAAAAGGTGAGCTTTTAGCAGTTTGTGGTGAGAACGGTGCCGGTAAATCCACCTTGATGAAGGTAATTACCGGTGTATATAGAGCTGATGCCGGCAATATTTACCTTGAAGGTCAGAGAGTTACCATCAAGGAGCCTAATGATGCCTATTCAAAGGGTATTGCCATTATCTTCCAGGAAACTTCCTTATTTAAGGATTTAACCGTTTTAGAGAATTTATTCGTAGGTCACGAGCCTATGAAGAAGATCGGCCCTTTCAATCGCGTTGACTATGATGCCATGCGTAAAAAGGCTCAGGAGATCTTTGACTTCTTAGGTGTTGAGATCGATTTAGATGTCATCGTCGATAAGCTCGGTGTTGCCACCAAGCAGATGGTGGAAATTGCTAAGGCCATGACTTATGGCGCGAAGATTTTAATCTTAGATGAGCCGACGGCTGCTTTAACTAATAAAGAAGTCCGTGCTTTATTCTCTACCATTGCTCGTTTAAAAGAGCAGGGTATTTCCATGATTTATATCTCTCACCGTATGGAAGAGATCTTCGAGTTAGCTGATAGAGTTACTGTCATTCGTGATGGTGAGTATGTAAATACTGCCAAGATCAATGAGGTTAATGAGGCTAAATTGATCTCCTGGATGGTCGGTAGAGAAATGTCTAACATCTATCCTAAAGAAGAAATTCCTTTAGGTGATGTCATCTTTGAGGCCAAGAACATCAGTAAAAAGGGCCTTTTAGATAATATCAGTTTCTCCTTACGTAAAAATGAGATCTTAGGTGTTGCCGGTCTTGCCGGTGCAGGTCGTACTGAACTTGCTGAGTGCATCTGCGGCTTGATGCCTCATGAAGAGGGCGAGGTCATCTTAGATGGCAAATTACTCTCTATCGCAGAGTATAAAGATGCAGTTAAAGAGAAATTAGTCTATGCCTCTGAAGACCGTAAGAAGAGTGGTTTAGTTTTAGCCATGTCCATCATGGAAAACACCACTATGTCCATTTTAAATAGCATCTCTAAAAAGAGCTTCATTAACTTTAAAAAAGAGCGCGACATTACCGATCAGTATATGCAAGAGCTCAAAGTTAAAGCTCCTACTCGAGATTTCGTTGTTGAAAACCTCTCAGGTGGTAATCAGCAAAAGGTTCTGTTAGCTAAAGCCTTAGCCGCTAAGCCTAAGGTCCTTATCTTAGATGAACCTACCCGTGGTGTTGACGTCGGTGCTAAATATGAAATCTATAAGATTATCGGTGATTTAGCAGCTTCTGGAGTATCTATCATCATGATTTCCTCTGATATGCCGGAGTTATTAGGTATGTCTGATCGCATCCTTGTTATCAAGCAAGGCAAGCTAGTATGGGAAGTTAACCGCGGTCCTGATATGAATCAGGAGAAGATCCTAGAGAAGGCTCTGTAGAGGTAAGAATAATGAACTTAGGTCTTGAAATTAAGAAATTTTTAAACAGTAGAGAAGGATATTTAGGCATCTTCTGCTTGATATTTTTCGTATTTCTTTGCTTAACATCTAATTTTGGTAACGATCTTTATTCTTACTTTAAGGACGTTTCCTACATGCTCATCGGTGGTTTAGCTGCGTGCTTAATCATCATGACTGCAAATATCGATATTTCCTCAGGAACTATTTTAGGTGTAGTCGGCTTTATTGCCGGTGCCCTGTTAAAGATGGGCGTACCCTTACCGATTGTTATTGTCGTAGCTATGGGTGCAGGTATGCTTAACTCTATGATCATGGCCTTTATCACCATTAAATTCAGAGTTCCTTCAATGGTAGTGTCCTTAGCTATGATTAAGCTTCACATTGGTTTATTCCCGCTGTTACCTGCAGCTGGTCGTATTACCAATATTTCAAGCGATATCATCGCCATGGGTAATATTAAGTTTGGCTTTGTGCCCTTACTTTTAATCATTGCCTTAGCCATCTTGATCTTCTTCATGTGGTTTATGAAGTACTCTAAGTTTGGTAGAAATATCTACGCTGTAGGTGGTAGCCCTGAGTCGGCTAAATTAGCCGGTATTAACCCCAATAAGGTCCTCTTTAAAGTGTTCTTATTATCAGGCGCTTTATTAGGTATCACCGGTGTTATGTTCTGGTTACCGAGCTCTCAGGTTCAGCCCTCTGGCACCATCGGCTTAGAGATGACCTTCATTACTATCGCTGTCGTCAGTGGTGCAAGCATGTTCGGTGGTACTGGCCGTCCTATCGGTATTCTGTTCTCCACCATGTTAGTTGCTATGTTACAGAGAGCTTGTATCTTGTGGCACTTAGGCAATGCTTGGCTTTACACCTTCTACGGTATCATCGTAATTTTGGCTGTGTTAAGTACTGTCACTGACTTCTCTAGCCTTAAGAACAAATTTTCTTCAAAGAAAGTAAACGCATAATAAAGAGGGCTTGTTAAAAATGTTCAGTAAGATGTCTTATCCGGCAATCCTCACTATTATTTTGATTGCCCTGGTTGCGTTCTTTGCAATCATTATTCCCGGTGGAATTTTCTTAAAGCCTAGAGTGCTTTTAGGTACTACCACTGACGTTGTCTACTTAGGTCTGATGTCTCTGCCTATGACCTTTATCATCCTCACCGGTGGTATCGATCTGTCCGTAGGCTTTTTGATGGCCGCCTCTGGCATGATGTGCTCTATGGTCTTCAAAGAGACCGGTAGCTTAGTCTTCGCTATCTTAGTTGCCATTGTCGCCGGTACCATTGGCGGTGCTCTCAACGGTACCATCGTCTCTAAGACTAAGATTCCGGCCTTTATCGCGACCTTAGGTACCATGTCAATTTTCTTCGGTGTTACTTGGTTTATCGGTGGCTCCCACTCTTTTGTAAGCTCTAACCCCTTAGTACAGTTAGGCTCAGCTAGATACTTTGGTATGCTCCCAAGCCAGTTAATCCTGTTGGTAGTTGTATTCTTAATCTTTGATTTTGTACACAATAATTCCACTTTAGGCAGATACCTGCACGCTATCGGTTATAACGAGAATGCGGTAATTTTCTCAGGTGTTAACACTGCAAAAATTAAGTTTGGTATCTACACCTTATCTGGCTTTATGTGTGGTGTGGCAGCTTTAGCCTTCTTCGGTAGAGGTTTTGAGATCAACTCTACTACCGGCTTAAATATGAATATTGAGGTTATCACCTTAGTAGTTTTAGGCGGCACTAGCGTTATGGGTGGTGTTGGTACCATCAGAGGCACTTTCATAGCTTGTCTCATCGTAGGTGTACTGCGTAAGGGCCTGTCTTTGATGGGCGCAAGTGGTGACGTTTACAACTTCGTTTTAGGTGGTGTTTTAGTAGCTTCCTTAATTGCCTTCGCTTACTTAGAGAAGAGAAAGAAGATGGTAAGCAGAAGCGAAGCTATCAAGAACTTAACCGAATCTGCAATTTCCACAACACAAAAATAGTTTTGATTTTATCTATATCTTGGAGGATATATTTATGAAACTGAAGACCTTAACCGCTGCTGTTTTAGGCTTAACTGTAGGCTTAGGCTCCGTATCATTCTCTGCTAACGCAGATACCGTCCTGTTCGTAGGTAAGATGCGTCAGGAATCTTTCTGGAATGCTATGGAGGCTGGTGCCGCTAAGGCTGCAAGTGACTTAGGCGTTGAGCTCATCATTCAGGGCGATCCGTCTGGCTCTGAGTCTGCTGCTAAGCAGGTTCAGTACATTGAGTCTGGTATCGACCGTGGTGTTAACGCTATTGCTTGCGCCGCTATCGACGAGAATACCACTGACTCTGCGTTACAGGCTGCAATGGCTGAGGGCATCAAGGTTATCGGCTTCGACTCCGATCCTGGCCTTGATTCTCGTGATTACTTCGTAAACCAGGCTGATCCGCACTTATTAGCTGTAGCTTTAGTTGAGGATATGGTCAAGGGTGTTGAGAAGTTAGGTTGCACTAAGGACAACCCGGGTCTCGTTTACATGGCCTCTACCTTCCCGACCACTCCTAATCAGAACACCTGGATTGAGAACATCAAGGAAGTCTATTACTCTGACTACACCATTCCTTATAACGAGGATGGCTCCATCAACTTCGATTTAGCTAAGAAGCAGACTAAGAGCAATAAGTACACTGTTCGTCCTGAGTATGCTGCTATGAAGTTAGGTGTTGATCCTGATGATGATATCATCTACGGTGGTCTCGATCACGCAACCTCTAAGACTCAGATCTCCAATAAGTTAACTGCCAATCCTGACACCCGTGGTATCTTAGTATTAACCACCAACGCCGGTGCCGCTTCCTATGATTCCATCATGGAGAAGGGTTTACAGGGTAAGACCATCTTCAATGGTATTTGTGTTCCTACCGACTCTAAGTCCTACCTCGAGTCTGGTGTTATGACCACCGATATCTTATGGCAGCCGTACGACTTAGGTTATTTAGTTGTTAACGCCGCTGTTGACGCTATGAAGGGCGAGATCAAGAACCCGTACGTATCTAAGTTATCTGGTACTGCTCAGGTTGAAGGTCAGTCTGTTTATGATCCTAACGGCCACAGAGTTCAGGGCACTGAAATCTTCTTAGGTGCTCCGGCTCTCTACACTAAGGACACTGCTGACAAGATGAAGCAGTAATCAAGTTTTCTTGATTGTTATATAGCGATGGGGCTTTAGGGCCCCATCTTGAAGCTATATAAAAAGGTTCTTTTTTAGAGTTTTTTTATATTGTTTCCTAATAAGATATTCACACAGGGGATAATTATGAGAAAGTGGTATATTCCTGATTGTTATTGGCACTCAATTAGCAACGGTGAATTTGTAAGCCATGAGGCTGTTTGCGTATTAAATACAACAACTTGTGATGCAACAGTTAATTTAACCATGTATTTTGAGGATCGCGATCCTGTCGGTGGTTATAGCGTCGTCATTCCGGCACAAAGAACCATTCATATTCGTATCGACAAGATTAAGAACAATGAAGGCGTAGCTGTGCCTCAGGATACTCCGTATGCAATTGTCGTTGAATCTGAAGTTGAGAATTTAACTGTACAATATACCCGCGTAGATAGTTCTCAAAATCCTTTAGCTTTGTGCACAACTATCGTTTAGTAGAGGGATAATCCATGATTGATAGCTTAATGAAAATGTTCGGCAGAGGCGGTAGATTTGTTTCTATCTATGCTCCTTTTGCTGGCAAAGTAGGAAGCTTAACTGATATTGGTGATAAGGTTTTCGCTAGCGGTTCTTTAGGTCCGGGTATTACCATCACCCCTGATGATAACGAGAATGTTTTAAGATCTCCTGTCGGTGGACAAGTTTTATTGATGTCTGACATGTCCCATGCGGTGATGATCAAGACTTTAAATGATGCCGAAATTTTAGTCCATATCGGTATTGGCACTGTTTCTTTAAAGGGTAAATACTTCAAACCCTTAGTTAAGAACGGCGATTATATTAAGGTCGGTGAGCCTTTATTAGAGTTTGACTCTCAGGCAATTAAAAATGCCGGCTATTCTATGGTTTCACCTATTGTTATCCCGAGTATCGGTAGCTTTAATAATGTTGAAATCGGCAAATTCTCTGAAGTTCGCTCTCAGGATGAAATAATCAGATTAGTAAAAGATTAGGCTTTTGATATGAGAAGAAGACACCCCATAGGCATATATGAAAAGGCTATGCCTAAGACCTTAACTTGGCCTGAGCGTTTTCAAATGGCCAAGGCCGGCGGCTTTGATTTTTTTGAAATTTCTGTCGATGAGACTGATGCAAGATTAGCGCGTTTAGATTGGACGTGGGCGGAAAAGCAGTTCTTTGTCAATTTAAAGCATGATTATGACATGTATGTTCCGTCTATGTGCTTATCTGGCCACAGAAAGTATCCTTTTGGCAGTCACGATCCTGCTATTCGTGAGCGGGCTAAGGATATTATGAAAAAAGCTGTAGAGTTAGCCTTAGATACCGGTATTAGAAATATTCAGCTTGCAGGTTATGACGTTTATTACGAAGAGCAAGATGAATCTACCTTAGAAAACTATACAAAGGGCATGCAATGGGCCGTTGAATATGCTGCCGCAGCTCAGGTGATGCTCTCAACTGAAATCATGGATACGCCATTTATGTGTTCAATCACCAAATGGAAGAAGTGGGATGAAATGCTCAAATCTCCGTGGTTTGGTGTATATCCTGATGTAGGTAATTTAACCGGTTGGAATAATGATGTTCCTGCTGAATTAGAGCTTGGTATCGATAAGATTGCCGCTATCCACTTAAAGGAAACTCTGCCTGTAACTGCAGACTTCAAAGGACAGTTCCGTGATATGCAGTTTGGTGATGGTACTGTAGATTTTGTCACCATCTTCAAGAAATTAAAGCAGCTCAATTATCGTGGCACTTTCTTACTTGAAATGTGGGGTGAGAGCCTGGCTAATGATGAAGCCTTAGCTTCTATTATTAAAGCTCGTGAATTTATCCAAAAGAAGATGGCTGAAGCTCAGTTTGGGGAATAAAAATGCTAGAAAAATTAAAAGAGGAAGTCTTTAAGGCCAATTTACTCTTACCTAAGTATGGCTTAATTACTTTTACTTGGGGTAATGTCTCTGGTATCGATAGAGAGCAGGGCTTAATGGTAATTAAACCCTCTGGAGTTGAATACGATGAGATGAAAGCCTCCGATATGGTCGTAGTCGATTTTAAAACCGGTGACAAGGTTGAAGGTGATTTAAATCCGTCCACCGATACTCAGACGCATTTAGCTTTATACCGTGCCTGTGCGGATATTAAGGGTATCGTCCATACTCATTCTCGCAATGCCACTTCTTGGGCTGAAGCTGGCCTTGATATCCCGGCTTTAGGTACTACTGGTGCTGATTATTTCTACGGCGATATTCCCTGCACAAGAAAGATGACAGAAGATGAGATCAATGGCGAGTACGAATTAGAGACTGGTAATGTAATTATCGAGACCTTTAAAGAGCGCAATATCGCCTTTAAGGATGTCCCCGCCGTCATCGTGCACTCTCACGGACCTTTCACCTGGGGTACTTCTCCTTATAATGCCGTTCACAATGCTGTGGTTTTAGAGGAAGTTGCTTTTATGGCTTATCAGGCTGCAACTTTACGAAATAACAATATTGAGCGCATGCAACAGACCTTATTAGATAAGCATTATTTAAGAAAGCATGGTGCTAATGCCTATTATGGTCAGGCAAAAAAGAATTAGTCCTTAAAACTAACTTAAAAAGTCCAGAGTTAAAAATCTGGACTTTGTTTTTTAAAAGACAACATCTCTTAAAGCGTGGCTATGGCGATATTTAGCCGGGGATACGCCTTCAAGCTTTAAGAAAATCCTGCCAAAATGACTTTGACTATTAAAATTCAATAAATTTGCAATCTCAGATATAGGCTTATCGGTATTGGTAAGTAAGACTTTAGCTACCATAATGCGCCGCTGGCGCATAAATTCACCAAGGGTCATCTGCTTTTCATTTTTAAATAATTTAGATAGGTAACTTGGTGAAATATGGAGCTTTTCACTAAGAGAGCTTATATCGATACGCTCATAGACATGGCGATCGATATAATCGCAAGCGCGACTGACAACTGGTGAGAGCTTATCGCTTTTATTCTTATTTTTAAGACTTTGCGCGACCATCTGGGTACAGCGCAGCGCACAAGCTCGAGCAATGGCGGCAGCTTCAGAGGCTGTAGATGCAGCCTCAGCTTCTAAAATAAAGGCATCGGAGATTACATAGAGTTCTTCTACACCTAAGCCAGCATCAATAGCCGCACGCGTGGCGATGGTGATATCAACAATGGCTAAATTTTTAGCTGAGCGTAACTCATTAGGCGCAAGCGTACCGCGCATGGAGGCGTACATGGAATTGTGGGCACGTCTTAATTCCTCAATATCACCGTGGGTGATGGCAAAGCGGATACTTGCTTCAAAAGAGCCGGGATTGTGGGGCTTATTGGTGATGGAATGAGTATTGATGATCTCAGCAATTTTCTTTTGTGTCGAGGCTATGACATTGTTATCTAGAAAGTTTTTATCTAAAAAGTCGGTTAGATATAAATACTTATGGGTGATAGAAGAGTAGATAAGTAAGATTAAAGATGCAAGTTTTCGCGCATCACAGCGAAAAGGTGAAACTAGTCGGGCGTTATGCTTTAGGGCATAGAGCTTACAGAAGTTATGATCAAGATCGGAAATGCTGACAGGTCCTACTACTAAAGTCAGCTCATCTAGGCATTGTACGCCTCCATATATAATTGGTTTTTCCTGACTTATGATGGTGACGCCTTGCTCTTTGATAATGGCGATGGTTTTAAGACGAAAATCATGATCGGTCTTAAAGACATTATTATCCTCGTCATCATCGTCATTGAATTTGTCATAATAATGACCATTTTTGTCAAAGACATGCACGGGAACAGGGAGAAACTGCGAGAGCAGGCTCAGGGCGTAAGAAAGCGGTAGGGGATCTACCGCTTTGCGATCATTATCTACATTAGAAGGAAACATTGGATTCTAAGATTACATTGCTATAGGCGGTGCATTCACCGGTACGGACTACGGCTTTACTCTTAGCGCTTAATTGCTTAAGTTCATCATGAGACACAATTTCAACCTTAACGCCATTAGCTTCAGCCCAATTTTTCATCTTTGCATAAAATTCGGGGTTTTGTTCTAAGGCCTCAGAGGCGAGTGTGATTTTCTGAAATTTAGCCTCAGCATCGATTACATTAAAGACCGCATCAAAAGAAGGCACGCCGTAAGTTACGGCTAAGTCGATTCTCTGTACTCCATCAGGTACCGGTAGACCACAATCACCGATGGTGATGGTATCAAAGTGACCTAATTTAGAGATGACATAGGATAATTCTGAATTGAGACAACCGATCTTTTTCATAATATTAATCCTTAGAGCTTAGCGACAATAATCTCTTGCGGGTTTTCATTTAAAAATTCAACTACCTGAGCGCGTGACGGAATTGACGGTGCGGCGCCTTTAACCTGTACTGCTAAAGCAGCGGCGGCAGTAGCCTCACGCACAGCAGTCTTAGTATCAGCTCCATTAGCTAAATTGGCGATAAGATAACCTAAATAGGTATCACCGGCGGCAGTAGTATCTACAGCTTTGACCTTAAAGGATTTGCAGGAGATCGCTTCTTCACCTTGAAGTTTGATAATGGAGCCTCGGGAGCCTAAGGTCAAAACAAAGGATGATTGCGGGTATTTTGATGCTAAAGCATGAAGTAAATCATAAGGATCGCTATCCTCAGAGAGATTTGAGAGGGCCGCAGCTTCAATTTCATTGACGATCAAAAGATGGCATAGCTCTAAAGGCAGAGCTAATAATTCCTCAGTAATCGGGGAGACATTCAAGCAAGCTTTAATACCTTTTTTAGAGGCGGCTTTAAGCATATATTCAAGATCATTAGTCTCATTTTGCATGACTAGATAATCGCCAGCTTCAAAATTCTCTAAAGTTGCATCCATCTCTTCATGAGTTAAGGATTGATTAGAGCCACCAAATAATAAAATGCAGTTTTGACCATGACTATCGACTTGAATGATAGTGTGACCTGAGCAGAGATCACGATATTTTAAAAAGCTAGTATCGATCTGATTTTGCTTTAAAGCCTCAGTCAAAATCTCGCTATCAGCTTTACCTACAGCACCAAAGTGACTGACAAGACCACCGGCACGGGCGAGTGCTATCGATTGATTTAAGCCCTTACCCCCGGCAAAGATATTGCGATTTAAGGAAGATAGAGTTTCACCGGCTTTAACAAAATGCGGTACATCATAAACATAATCAATATTTAAGCTACCGTAATTTAAGATTTTTGTCATCAAGAACCCCAATATGTTTGTGTCGACTATGTGCTATCCCTAAATCTTAAATGAGAGTTTTAAAAAATCTAAGCGCACTTTGTATAAGCGTGAGCTTTTGCGCGAAAAGATTTTATTAAAAAATAATTAAATGACAAAAAAGATAGTTTTATGACAAGAGACATTTTTTAGTGATATAGAGCTTTGACTATTTAGAGATAGATAACTGCAAAAAAAGGGAGATAAGAAAAGAATTAATCTTTAATAAAAAAAATAATTAACTATATATTATACATAATTTTTTAAATATAAGCAATACAAAAAATGAAGTAAATCTATAGTCTGTTACTAAATTTTCATATCTTTAAGATCGCAAAGACGTCTTATATTTTTTTAAACTAATCCCGCGCCTAAACTCGCTCTTGTGGCGCAGTTTCTGTTTTATGGCTTATTTTTAGTAAAAGTTTATTTTCTGTATCAGCAACATGGAAAATTTTGGCCTTATATAAAATTTTTATCTTGGGGAAAATAATTTTTAAAGCATAGACGGAAACTTCTTAAAAGCGATCTCTATCTAATTTTAAAAAAATAAAATATTAAGCCTTAATAATATAAATATCTTTATAGATCAAGATATTAAAATATTTTCTACGCCACTTAAGTCTTTTAGTTCTGCTTTCATTTTTAATGCTTTTAAGCAAAGTGTAAGCGTTTGTATTTACTTAATTTCTCTCTAAATAGCTTTAAATAAGGCTTTATTTACAGTATGTGTAAATATTTACGTAAAATCTACAAACGTTTGCAATTAAGTAAACGCTTTAGTAAATTAGGCAGAAATTACTTGGTAAATATTTTGACAAATAAATAGATTTAAACTAAATTTTAAACAAACGTTTTACTTGTATAAAATCGGCTATAGGTGTTTTTAAAGCTGTGAAAATTTATATACCACTATGGATAAGAAGAATTTAAAAATAGGCGTCTTAATTCCTGATATCAACTCGCCTTATTACTCTGAGGTTGTAAATGGAATTTCAGAGTATTTAAAAAAGATGGGGCATAAGTTTGTCTTATGTAGCTGTGGCAGCGATCCCTTAATTGAAAGATCAAGTTTTGATTTTTTTAAGCATAATCAATGCGATGGCCTGATTGTAATCTCCTGTTCTCTAAAGCGTGAGGATATTCAGACTTTAAAAGAACAAGGTCTTAGAATTGTACTTGCTGACAATAAAATCGATGCCCATTTCTCTGCTGTTATCAATGATAATTATGCCGGAGCTCGTGCTCTCTTCTCGCATATGCTCAAAATGGGCTGTCGTAAAATTGGCTTTTTAGGCGGACATCCTGAGAGTTATGTCATCAAGGAACGGCTGCGAGCCTATCGCGATGTATTAAGGGAAAATGGGATTAAATCCTCGTCTAAGCTCTTAGTTTTTGGCGGCAGTAATCAGGATTTTGGTTATCAAAATACGCAGAAACTTTTGGATCTTAAAGTTGATTCTATCTTTGGTATCAATGATTTAGTAGCATCTGGGGTAATGAAATATTGTGATGAGCATAATATTAGGATTCCTGAGGAGTTAAAGCTTACAGGCTTTGATGATCTTGATTTAAGTTCAATGCTCAAAGTGCCTTTAACTACAGTCTATCAGTCAAAAGAGCTTTTAGGTAAAAAAGCCTGTGAACTCTTAATTTCAGAAATACAGTCTCCATTTGTGACAATGTCGATTGTTTTAGATACCACTCTCAAAATTCGTACTTCTTGTTAAATCCTTTATAAATCAATTCTTAATAAAAAATTTTATAAAATTTATTAAAAGTGTGATTTATCTCACGACAATCAAACGTTTGAGTAACTATATTTTAAACAATGTTTTTACTCATACGTTTTAGTTAAAAAGTGCTATTAGGTGCAAAGATGCTTGATGCAGATTTAAAAAAGATTTCTTCAAAATTAAGAGTTTTGGCCTTAGATGCCATCTATAACGGTGGTTCTGGCCATCCCGGTGGCTCTTTATCCATCGCCGATATTATGGCTGTTCTCTATTTTGAGACTATGAATATCGATCCTCAGGATCCTAAAAATGCCGATCGTGATCGCTTTGTATTAAGTAAGGGTCACGCCGCGCCGATTTTATATGCCGCTTTAGCTGCACGTGGTTTTATCCCTGAGGCTGATTTAAAAACCTTACGTCACACCGATAGCTATTTACAGGGCCATCCTGATATGAAGCATACCGCAGGTGTTGATATGTCCACAGGCTCCTTAGGTCAGGGTATTTCTGCCGCTTGCGGTATGGCAAAAGCTGCCTTAATGCAAAAGCGCGATTATCGTGTTTATACCATTTTAGGTGACGGTGAGTCTGATGAAGGTCAGGTATGGGAAGCTTTAATGTTTGCCCATCACCATAAACTTCACAATCTCACCATCATTATCGATCACAACGGTCTGCAGATTGATGGCAGCAATGACGAGGTCATGAAGCTTGATAATCTCAAAGCACGATTTGAAGCTTTTGGTCTTAATACCATCGAAATTGACGGTAATAATCTTACTGAGATTAGACAAGCTTTAGCTAGTGCTAAGGCTTATAAAGAGGGCGCCACTGTAATTATCGCAAATACCGTTAAGGGTAAGGGTGTTGATTTCATGGAAAATCAGGTGGGCTGGCACGGAAAGGCTCCGAATGCCGATGAATTTGCTAAAGCCTTAGCACAGTTGGAGGATTAAAAATGATTGCTAATCGTGAAGCTTACGGTCAGGCCTTAGTAAAGCTCTATGAAACAAATAAGAATATTGTAGCTTTAGATGCTGATTTAGCTAAAGCCACCTATAGTGAAATTTTCCACAAGGCACATCCTGAGGCCTTTATCGAGTGTGGTATTGCTGAGCAAAACATGATGGGTGTAGCTGCGGGTATGTCTACAAGTGGTCTTATTCCCTTTGTCAGTACCTTTGCAGTTTTCGCCTCAATTCGAGCTGGTGAGCAGTTCCGCAATAGCGTCTGCTATCCGCATTTAAATGTAAAGGTAGTAGGTACTCATGCTGGTATCGAGTGTGGTGCCGACGGTGCTACGCATCAGGCTTTAGAGGATGTAGCTTTAATGAGAACCATGCCTGGCAATCACGTTTTCGTGCCGGCAGATCCTAAGGCTACTGAGAGGCTTGTCTTTGAGATGGCACGTATTGATGGACCTTGCTATATGCGCGTAGGCCGCGACAAGATGCCGGATATCTATGATGATAGCTTTGAATTTAAAGTTGGTGGCTCGCATAAATTACGCGATGGTCAAGATGTTGCCATCTTAGCTATGGGAAGTCGCGTTAAGGCCGCTTTAGATGCTGCAGATAGCTTAAAGTCTCAGGGCATTAATGCTTCTGTTTATGACATGTATTCCTTAAAGCCTCTTGATGAGAAGGCTGTAGAGGAAGCCTCTAAGTGTGGCCTTATTGTTACCTGTGAAGATCACAATATTATCGGTGGCTTAGGCTCAGCTGTATGTGAGTGCATCTGCTCTTTAGGCTTAGGCTGCAAGGTCGTAAGAATGGGCGTTCAGGATAGCTTTGGTAGATCGGGCCCCGCTTCTGAACTTTACAAGCTTTATCACATCGACACAGACGATCTCGTCAGTGCCGTAATCAACAACATTTCTAAATAAAACAAACTTAACGGAGAACTTTTATGAAAACTAAAACCTTATTGGCAGCCGCCTTATGTGCAAGCTTATTTGCAGCTGGTGCTTCTTATGCTGATGATAATGTAACTCTGCGTTTCTCTAACGCCACCAACGTCGCCGCTAAGGATGCCGCCGTGCCGATGATGGAGGTCGCTAAGAAGGAATCTGATGGTACCATCAAGATTAAGCACTTCCCAGACAATATGTTAGGTGACGATCGTGTTGCAACTGAGTCTACCATCATGGGTGATATCGATATCGTTTTAACCCAGCCTTCAGTATTAACTGCCTTCGTACCTGATGCTTATGCATGGGAAGCTCCGTTCCTCTTTAACAATGCTGAAGAGGGTATCAAGTGCTTTAACTCTGAGCTTGCCGATAAGATCAACAATCAAGTTGAGAAGAAGGGCTTAAAGGTTTTATGCATGGTTGGTAATGGTTTCCGTAACTACACCAACTCCAAAGTTGCCGTAAAGGTTCCGAATGACGTAAAGGGCCAGAAGGTTCGTGTTATGGAGACCGACATTCAGATGGCGATGTGGCAGTCTTGGGGCGCTAACCCGACTCCGATGGCTTTTGCTGAGCTCTTACCGGCTTTACAGCAGGGTACTGTAGATGCTCAGGAAAACCCGTTAGCCATTATTGATGCTAATAAGCTCTATGAGGTTCAGCACTACATTTCCTTAACTGGCCACCTCTATAGCCCGCAGATCATGCTCATGAATAAGGCTAAATATGATTCCTTAAGTCCGAAACAGCAGCAGGCTATCGACAAGGCTGTAGAGGCCTTCGTAGCTAAGCAGCGTGAGCGTTCTATTGAGCTTGACGGCTTAAGCATTGACAAGTTCAAGAAGGCCGGCTGTGAAGTTATTGAGCTTACCGATGACGATCGTCACTTATGGCAACAGGCTGCTATCGATGGCGGTGTTTATGATCTCATCAAGTCTAAGATGGAGCACCCTGAGTACTTAGATCAGATCATCAACAAGCAGTACTAATCTTATCTTTAAGACCCGGGTAGTGCCTGCCCGGGCCTTTTCAAGGAAGTTTTTGATGTTAAGTTTTTTAGACAAGAATTTAGAGAAAGTCATCTGTGTATTTTTGATTTCTCTTATCTCCTTAGTCTTAGGCTTTCAGGTGTTCATGCGCTATGTAATGCACGCCTCCTTAGGCTGGTCAGAGGAATTAGCTAGATACTGCTTTGTGTGGTTGGTATTTATGGGCATTAGTTTTGGTGCCCGTGAGATGCGTCATATCACCATCGATGCAGGTCTCTTTTGCTTCCCCAAGTTCATGCGTAAATACATTGTGATAGTGGGCGAAGTTTTATTTTTAGTTTTCTCTGTGTGGATTGTGTATTTAGGCATAGGTCTTGTAGAAAAGCAGATCATGATCGAGCAATTGTCTCCGGCTATGCGTATTCCGATGTGGGTAGTTTACGCAGCTCCGGTTGTAGGCTTTTCTTTAACTGCAATTCGTGTAGTTCAGGCCATTATCTATACCTATAAGCACAGAAACGATCCTGAAGCTGTAGATGAAGAGCAGGCATAGGGGAGAGAGAAATGGTTTCTTTAATTTTATTTGTAGCTTTAATCGTTTTTCTGATTTTCAATATGCCGGTAGGTATTGCTATTGGATTGGCAACCTTACTGTCATTAGTTTCAGGTGATTCTATCAGTTTAGCCTCAGTCCCGCAGGCTATGATTAATGCCTGTGATTCCTTCCCGATTTTAGCTGTGCCGATGTTTATTTTAGCAGGCGATCTGATGGGAGCTGGCGGTGTATCTAAGCGTATTTTAGATGTCTGCAACGTTTTCTTTGGCCGTATTACCGGTGGTATCGCTATCGTTACCGTCTTAGTGTGCATGTTCTTTGCTGCAGTATCAGGCTCAGGTCCTGCAACTGTAGCTGCAGTTGGCTCCATGGTAATTCCGACCATGATTCAATTAGGTTATAGCCGTTCTTTTGCCTTAGCCTTAGTTGCAACTGCTGGTACTATTGGTGTAATCATCCCGCCGTCAATTCCGATGGTGCTCTATAGTGTTTCTACCGGTTCTTCTGTAGTGTCACTGTTCATGGCTGGTATTGTTCCAGGCTTATTCATCGGTGGTATGCTGATGCTATATGCCTATATCTTCAGTAAGATCCACGGTTATACTGGTACTACTGAGCCATTTGAGATGTCTAAGGCCTTAAAGGCTATTTGGGAAGCTAAATGGGCATTAATTAACCCGTTTATCATCTTAGGTGGTATTTATTTTGGTATCTTTACCCCAACAGAGGCTGCAGCCGTAGCTGTAATCTACGCTTTCGTGTGTGGTGCTTTTATTCACCGTGAGTTAACCCCGAAGCTTTTATTTAAGACCATTGCTACTTCTTGCTGTACTACTGGTACCATCTTAGTGATCTTATCTTGCGCTTCAGCCTTCTCAAAGGTCTTAACCGTAGAGCAGGTCCCGCAGCTTATCACTGAGACTATTATCGGCATTACTGACAATAAGATTATCTTATTACTCATTATCAACATCTTATTGCTGATTGTTGGTTGCTTCATGGATCAAACCCCGGCTATCTTAATTTTAGCCCCGATCCTCTTACCTGTTGCCACTTCAATTGGTCTTGATCCGGTTCACTTTGGTTTAATCATGGTAGCAAACTTAGCTATCGGCTTTATTACCCCGCCTTTAGGTATGGCACTCTTCGTAGCAGCCCGTGTGGGCAACTGTAAGCTTGAAGTGGTGTTAAAGGGTATCATTCCGTTCATCATGATTATGATCGGATGCCTCATGGTACTGACCTTTATCCCGGAAATCAGTATGTTTATTCCGAATATGCTTAAGTAAAATATCCTTCTGAATATATCCAAAATCCTTTACTGCAAAGTAAGGGATTTTTTTTTGCTTATGATTTTATTTAGGAGACTTAGAAAAAACTAAATTTACAAAACAATGAGGAGGCAGTGCCTAACTTAGGTCTAGTGGTGCGTTTTCCGGATAAATGCGGCTAAGGAAAGAATCTTAAAGGATAAGTAAGATTTTATAAGAAAATGTATTCTTAAGTGTAAATTCAAGATCTTTTAAAGATGAATTCAAGATCTTAAAAATGTAAATTCAAGATCTTCATAAACAGCTGGTTGTTATATTTCAATAAGTTAATATCGAATTTTAAGGATCTTATTTTTCTAAATTCAAGATCTTTTAAAGATGAATTCAAGATGTGTGTATAGATCTTAAATTTTGAAATTGAGTGTAAGTTGATAAAAGAGTAGGGAAAGATGAGAGCTTAAAGCTCCCATCTTTAGCAATTATTTTAGGAAATCTTCACGCTGAGGGGTAAAGACGTCTAAGAGAATGCCTTTTTCTAAGCATTTGCAACCATGAATGATATTAGGCATTTTGTGCAAGGTATCGCCGGCAACCACAATATGTGTTTCATCGCCAATGGTAAATTCAAATTTACCTGAGACTACATAGGTTAATTGCTGATGTGGGTGGCTGTGCATAGCACCGATAGCTCCGGTTTCAAAGTGATTTTCAACGGCCATCATGACCCCATCATGAGCCAGAATCCTGCGGGATACACCGTTTCCTAAATCTTCTAATACAGTGTCTTTGTGGAAGGTAAACATATATTTATCCTTATAAATTAAGTGGTTTTGATCTTTATAAATTGGTTTTAACAGAATAATTATTTCAATAAAAGTTAACTTTTAAGTATTTGTTAGCTTAAGCAGAAAATATAAAAAAATATGTTATAAAAGATCATAATCAACTGGTTAGTTAATTTTATTGTAATCTTTGATTTACGTCACAACTAAACTAACTAGTTAGTTGATAATATACCTCATATAGTATGTGAGGTTACGAATATGCGTGATATTTCTGCAAATCCTGAATTGTATTCGATAAATACTGGCACCTTAGGTTATAAGGATCCTTTAGAAAAAATTATCGAACTATGTTCACAAAAAGGTATTGGTTGGATCTCTCCTTGGCGAGCAGAAATCGCTAAAACTAATATCGATGACATTGCTAAGCTTTTAAAAGAAAAAAACATCAAAGTAAGTTCTCTATGCAGAAGTACTTATTACACCGCAAAGACAAAACAAGAACGTTTAGATGCTATTGAAGAAAACAGACAAGCTTTATATCAAGCTGAAAAAATAAAAGCTTCTTGTTATATGCAAGTTGTTGGCAGTTTAAGTCCAGGGGAAAAGGATCTGGAAATTGCTCGTGAGCAGGTAAAAGAGGGCATCTATTCGTTACTTAATACCTCCAAAGATACAGGTGTTGCCATTGCTATTGAACCTTTACACCCAATGACCTGTGGCGATCGATCCTGTATTACCACTTTAAAAGAAGCTTTAGATCTATGTGATGACCTCGATCCTACTCATAAGTATAACTTAGGCGTCGCTGTAGATGTTTATCACACGTGGTGGGATGCGGCTTTGTATGAGCAGATTAAAAGAGCCGGTAAACGTATTTTGGCTTATCACGTATCAGATTGGAAGCTCAATACTCATGATCTAGTAAATGACCGTGGCATGCCAGGTGAGGGCTGTATCAATTTAAAGAAAATTCGTGATGCTGTAGAAGCTCAGGGATATTCAGGCCCAGTTGAAATAGAAGTTTTCAGTAAAGATAACTGGTGGCAAAAATCCTGCGAAGAGATTTTAGATACCAGTATCGCAACAATTTCAAAATATTGCTAATAAGGAGTTTGACGATGGAAAACAACGAAATTTTGTTGGATAAGGTTGATGATACCTTTTATCGCATCACCTTAAATCGAGCCGATAAAGGCAATTCATTAAACGAAGCTATGTTAGAGGGCTTAGAAGAATATCTAAGCAAGATTGAAGAAGATCCTAAGGCTAGATTCATTGAAGTAACTGCAGCAGGTGATCGCTTCTTCTGTACTGGTGGCGATATTGTAGCTTGGTCTAAGTACAGTCCTTTAGACATGGGCCGTGTTTGGATCAGAAAGGGTAATGCAATTTTTGAAAAGTTAAGACGTATGCCGCAGTTAACTGTGGCTAAGATCAATGGTCATACCATGGGTGGTGGTTTAGAGTTAGCTTTATGCTGTGATATTAAATACACCGTCCCTCGTGCAAAATTTGCTACCCCTGAGGTTACTTTAGGTATGGTTTCAGGTTGGATGGGTATGGAAAAAGTTGTTTCCATTGTTGGTCCTAACATTGCTCGCGAGATGCTCCTTTTAGGTAAGGTTTTAACCGCACAGGAAGCCTTAAATGTTCATTTAGTCCATGGCGTTTTTGAAAAGGAAGAGATCGATTCTAAGGTTGAAGAGTTACATCAAAAGGTCTTAAAGTGCGGCCCTGTAGCTTTAGCCCATATCAAAGACTTCATCACTTCCATTGAGAGCCGTAACGATCAGTTATCTCATCAATTATTAGCAGGTCTCATGTCTGCTACTAATGATTGCAAACATGCAACTGAAAGTTTCGCTAAGAAAGAACCATGGACCTTTAATAACGACTAAATCAAAAATGGAGCATTGATATGAACAAGTTTTTAACCCCTGATGAGATTGCCGCTCAAATTTACGACGGAGCCACCATTGCTATTTCTGGAAACGGCGGTGGCATGATCGAAGCCGATTATTTAATGGCTGCTATTGAAAAAAGATTCTTAGAGACTGGTTCTCCTAAGAATTTAACTTTAGTGCATTCTTTAGGTATTGGCGATAGAGATTGCAAGGGTAGTAACCGTTTTGCCCATAAAGGCATGTTGAAGCGTGTAATTGCCGGCCATTTTACTTGGTCCTTAAAGATGCAGGAACTTGTAAAGAACAATGAAATTGAGGCTTATTGTTTCCCGGGTGGTGTAATTCAAGGTTTATTGCGTGAAATTGGTGCCGGCCGTCCTGGTTTAATTACTCATATTGGTTTAGGAACTTTTGTCGATCCAAGACAAGATGGTGGTAAGTCTAATGACATTACTAAAGATGATTTAGTCGAGCTTATGATCATCGACGGTGAAGAGAAACTCCGTTATAAACCATTTAAGGTTGATTTTGCTATTTGTCGCGGTACCTTTGCAGATCCTAAGGGTAATATCAGTACTGAGCAAGAAGCCATTGATATGGATGCCTACACTATGGCATTAGCCGCACACAATAGTGGTGGTAAGGTTTTTGTTCAGGTTAGAGATTATGTCGCCGAGCACTCTTTACATCCGCGTTTAGTTAAGATCCCGGGTATTTTAGTTGATGCAGTTTGCGAATATCCTGAGCAGGCTCAGACTTATAAGGGAAGCGGATATGATCTCTCAATTAGCGGTCAGGAAAAGCGCTTTGTTCGTGGCAATTGTATCGATCTTCCTACTAATAAAGGTAGATTATTAATTGCAAGACGTGCCGCTAAAGAATTGAAGGCTGGTGCCTCTACAAACTTTGGTTTTGGTATTCCTGGTGGCATTCCGGCTATTGCTATCCGTGAAGGTGTACCTTTTGACTCATTATGGTTAAGTGTTGAGCAGGGTATTCATAATGGTTTAATGATGGACGATGTCTTATTTGGCTGTGCTCAAAATGCCGATGCTATCATCCCGTCATTAGATCAATTTGATTTCTACAGCGGTGGCGGTATTGATGTGACTTTCTTAGGCATGGGTGAGATGGATAAGGAAGGTAACGTTAACGTTTCGCATTTAAATAATAGCTTAATTGGTCCTGGTGGTTTCTTAGAAATTGTTCAGCGTGCTAAGAAGGTTGTCTTCTGTGGTACTTTTGATGCTAAGGGCGCTAAGGTTGATATCGATGAAAAGGGCGTACATGTTTTAAATAATGGCGCCATTCATAAGCTTGTTGATAAAGTTGCTAAGATTACCTTCTCTGGTAAATATGCCGCTAAGTTTGGTCAAGAAGTTTTATATGTAACAGAAAGAGCGGTCTTTAAGTTAACTCCTGAAGGTGTAGAGCTTGCAGAAGTAGCTCCTGGTGTTGATATTGAAAAAGACATTTTAGCTTGCATGGACTTTAAGCCAATTATTAAAGATCCTAAGATTATGGATATGCAACTTTTCTCACCTCTTTCATAATTAAATAAAGCTTAATCTTTTCATAAAGCTTGCTGAAGATAAAATTTTTGGCAAGCTTTATTTTCTAATAAATTAACAGTCATGTAAGAACAATATATAATTATTGGTAATTCAATTTTTACATTTTGTATGTAGTAGAGTTTTTTTAGTTTTGTACAACCAAAATATTTATATTTAAAATGTAAAAGTTAAATTAATTTATAAAATGGTACAAAAATGGCGACCAAAAGATCTAAAACAGATGTTAATAATGATGAGGCTGTAGTAAATAAATGCCTTGCAACAAAAAATAAAAAACAGCAAAAATCAATTGAATCAAAAATCAGAATTATTGAAGCAGCAAAGGCTGAATTTACAAGCCATGGCTTTGATGCAGCCAGAATTGATGAAATCGCTAAAAGAGCTGAAGTTAATAAGCAACTAATCTATTATTACTTTGAAAGTAAAGACAATCTTTTTACCGAGGTTTTAAAAGAGTCATATATTAATCTAAGAAAGGCTGAGGTAATTGAGGATTTAGACAGTCTAAGTGCATATGAAGCCATTATGCGTTTAGTTGAATTAGATTGGAATTTTTATACTGCGCATCCTGAGCTTATCTTTATGTTAGCAAGTGAAAACCTTCAAGATGGTATTCATATTGAGAATCAAAAAGAAACTTTTTGGGAAATCAACAAGGTTTGGGGTGAGACTACAGCAAAAATTTTTGAAAAAAATAAAATTTGCAAAACCATTCGCGATGATTTAGATCCCATGCAACTTAATATTACTATTGCAAGTTTAGTAATTTTTTACATCATGAATATTAAGACCTTGTCTTTGTCTTTTGATGTAAACCTCAATACTCAGGAAAAATTAGATACCAGACTTTCTGTAATTAAGGAAATAGTCGGCACTTGGATTAAACCTCGTTAATCAAAATACCTCCTCCTATAAAAAGGTAATAACGCCAAGTTATTACCTTTTTTTCAATAAAAAAAATTTTTTTTATTTATTCTTACTTAGCTTAAAAATAGTTTTATATAACCAATTTAAATAAGAAGTTTAAAAAACATTTTATCCATAAATACATTAACAAAATGGCATAAATAAGCTCTTTGTGAACTTTATAATGGACTTCACAAAAATATCAACCAACTAGTTGATCAATAGCAAAATATATAGACAAGATCACAAAATAAATTTATGAGCTTGGTATTATATAACCAGTTGGTTGATAAATTTTCGGAGTTATATAAATGTCAGCAAAAGTTGCTTTTATTACCGGCTCTTCACGTGGTATTGGTTATGAGTGTGCCAAACAATTAGCCATTGCCGGTTTCGATGTGGTTATTCATGGTAGAGAATCAGAAAAATCCACAGAGCGTTTATTAGCTTGTAAAAAAGAGATTGAGCAATTCAATGTTAAATGTGAGATTGTTCAAGGCAACATTGATAACTTGGATTTTATCAACAAGGCTTTGACTCTTATTAAAGAGAAATTTGGTCGCTTAGATTTGTTAGTTAACAATGCCGGAGTCGCTGCTTTAAGAAGAGGTGACTTATTAGAGGTAAAAGAAGATAGCTACGATTATTGCTTAGATATCAATGCTAAATCTTTATTCTTCTGCTGTCAGGCATTTGCAAACTTTATGTTGGAGAAGGCTTCAACCCTAGGTGAAGATTATGCTCCGAAAATTGTCAATGTAACTTCATGTTCTGCTGCCATTTTATCTCCGTCTCGCGGTGAATATTGTGTGTCTAAGGCTGCAGCTAGTATGGTCACTCAATTATTTGCTCTGCGTTTAGCTGAAACCCCAATTAAGGTATATGAGATTAGACCTGGAATTATCAAAACTGACATGACCTCAGTAGTCGAGGATAAATATACCAAACTCATCGGTGAGGGGTTAGTTCCTGAAAGAAGATGGGGCCTGCCTCAGGATATTGCTAAGTGCATTGTAGGTATTGCTCATGAATACATGCCTTACACCGTAGGTCAGATCATCAATGTTGATGGCGGACTCAATATCAGAAACTTTTAAGTAAGCGGAGATAGGTATGGATAAGCAGATCTTAGAGCAATTGACGAATGTAAAGCTTACAAGCTCATTTGAGTTACCTAAAGAAGAAGAGATCCTTTGTATTAATGGTTTAGAACTCAAAGTTTTTAGCGATGAGACTTTAGTTGTAGGTTCAGGTGCAGCCGGTCTTAGAGCTTGTGTTGAGCTTTTAGCTAAGCGCGTCAGTGTAAGTGCCATTACCTCAATTTTATTTGGCGGTACCTCTGCTTGTTCAGGATCTGATAAACAGACTATTTTCACCTGCTCTACTTCAGCTAACGGAGATAACGTTAAAGCTGTTGCCGAAGCTATCCGTGCTGGTGGTTGCATGGATGCCGATATGGCTTATGTTGAGGCAGTAAATTCCTATTTAGCTTTAGACGGTTTACGTATGTGCGGTCTTGATTTGCCTACTGACAAATACGGTACCGTTTTACGTTATAAAACTGACCATGATGAAAGTGGCAGAGCTACAAGTTGTGGCCCGCGTACTTCACGCCTTATGGTCAAAGTTTTAGCTCAAAGGGCTTCGGCATTAGGTTTAAAACTTTTAGATAGAGCAAGTGCTATTGCCATTATCAAAAACAGCCTTAAAAGTGATGAAGCTGTAGGTATAGTTGGTATTTGCCAAAATTTAGTTACAGAAAATAATCCTTATGGTCTGTTTATTTTCAAGACTAGAGCTTTGATTTTAGCAGGCGGTGGTGCTGGAGATCTGTATCGTGACAGTGTTTATCCCTATAAATGTACCGGCACTGTAGGCCTAGCTCTTGAAGCAGGAATGTCTGTCAGCAATATTCAGGAACAGCAATTTGGTATTGGTACTCCGCGTAGAACCTTTCCGTGGAATTTATCCGGCACCTATATGCAGGTAATACCTGATGTTTATAGCGTGGATAATGAAGGTAGTGAGCATCATTTTCTGGATGCTTATTATGAAAATACCAAACAGCTTTGCTCTAATATTTTTAGAAAGGGCTATCAATGGCCTATCCATGCATTAAGAACCTTAAATTACGGTTCTAGTCTTTTTGATTTGGCGGTGTTTTTAGAGATCAAAAAGGGCAGAAAAGTTTATCTTGATTTCAGAAGAAATTATCAAGCTTTAGATCCTAACGATAAGTTCTCTTTAGATAATCTTGATGATGACGTTAAGAAATATCTGTCAAGCTCAGGCTCCTTACAGGACAGTCCGTATTTAAGACTTGAATGTATGAATGCTTTAGCAATCGAGCTTTACAAGATGCATGGTTATGATCTTGAAAAAGATCCTCTCGAATTTACCATCAATCATCAGCATTTCAATGGCGGTTTATCTATTGATATCAATGCAAAAACTAGTTTTAGCAATGTTTATGCCATAGGTGAATGTGCCGGATCTCATGGTGTTACTAGACCTGGTGGGGCTGCCTTAAATTCAGGTCAGGTTTTTGCAATTAGAGCTGCTAATAGTATTGCCTTAAATTTAAAGAAGACTACGGCATCTACAAGCGATGTTTACGATTTCAATTTGGCCGTTTCTAAAGTTCAAGGCTTTTTAGAGCGTTGTAATCGTCAAGAAAGTCTTGATTTTAATGAATTTAAAGCAAAAGTTCAGGAAATTTTGAGCGATTACTGTGGCTTTATTTGTAACAAGGAAGGCATAGCTTATGCCAAAGAAGTTTTAAAGCAACTTCAAAATGCATTAGAAGAGCAAGGTTTACGAAATTTCACCTCTTTTGAAGATGTATTGCTGTGGCGCACTTTAATTTATGAAGCGCGTGCCATTGCCTCTAGTATGGATTTTTATCTTAAGCAAGGTGGTGGTAGCCGTGGAGCGCGTATTGTTTGCGATAAGAATAGTAGCTTAAAGCCTGTAGCAAAAGCAGTCGATCTCAGTGAGTTCTCTTTGCTTGAAGAAAGAGCTGCAGATAAAGATTGGATTATCACTTCTAAATTTGAAGATGGTGATTTTAAAACTTCACAAAGAGCAGTGCGTCAGGATTTAGACATAAATAATTCATCCTTTGAAGCTCAATGGAATGAATTTCTTACAAAGAATTATTAGTAAGGAGTACGTCATCATGAATGATAACAAAGTTGCCATTGTTACCGGCTCAGCCCGCGGCATCGGTAAAGGTTGCGCTATAAGCTTAGCTAAGGCTGGATTTAATATTGTCGTCCACGATTATATTGATGAGGCCAGTGTTAAGGCTACAGCAGAGACTGTTAAGGAAATTGAAGCTTTAGGCGTAAAAGCTGTAGGTGTCAATATCGATATTGCCAATATTGCAGAACATAAGAAATTATTTGAGAGCGCTTTAGATAATTTCGGGCGCTTAGATTGTTTAGTCAGCAATGCCGGTGTCTCGGTTAAAAACCGTGGTGACATCTTAGACGTTGAAGAGGACAGCTTTGATAGATGCATCAGCGTTAATACTAAAGCTCCGTTCTTCTTATTACAGCAATGCTCTAAGGTCATGTTGCAACACAAAGATGTTAAGGGCCCTAAATCCATCATAGTTATTTCCTCATCTAATGCGGAAATGGTGTCAATCAATCGCTCTGAATACTGCGTATCTAAGCGTGCTACAAGCATGACTGCTAAGCTCTTTGCACTGCGTTTGATTAAAGAGGGGATTCAAGTTTTTGAAATTAGACCAGGTCTTATCATGACCGATATGACTAAACCGTCAAAGGCTAAATATGACAAGTTAATTGCTGAAGGTATGGTACCTGAAGGACGTTGGGGTTATCCGGAGGATATTGGACAGACTGTTAGTGTTATGGCTCAGGGCTTATTGCCTTATACCTGTGCCCATGCAGTTGCTATCGATGGCGGCATGAGCGTTCCTAATTATTAAAAAATTTTAAATAAAAAATAACCAACTATATAGTTACTTTCTTACAAACAAAGGATATAAAAATGAAGCTTTTCAATAAATTATCTCTGGCTGTTGCCATTTCCGCTTTATGTGCTACTACCTTAGTAGGTTGTGGTGGTGCTTCTAACGATAAAGCTGCCGAGAAGGTATTAGTTCGTGTTTCTACCAACCAGATTGAAACTCACCCTGATACTTTAGCTTTAGAAGCCTTTAAGAAAGAAATTGAGTCCAAAATTGGTGATAAATATCAGGTTCAGGTTTACCCTAATGCTACCTTAGGTGCCAATGAAAAGGTATTAGAGTTAATTAAGCAAGGTTCTGTGCAGTTCTTAGTTTTATCAACTGCTAACGTTGAATCCTTTGATCCTATTTATGCTGTATTCTCCATGCCGTATTTATTTACAGCTCAGGATACTTACGAGAAGTTTATTCAAAAGCAGGATGTTATCGATCAGTTAAACGGCAATGCCAAGAAGAATGGCTTTACCACCATGACCGCCTTTACTGCAGGTACTCGTAACTTCTATACCCGCAAGCCGGTTAAAACTGTTGATGACTTAAAGGGCTTGAAGATCCGTGTTCAGGCAGGTCCTACCAACGTCGCTATGGTTGAGGCCTTCGGTGCCGCTGCTACCCCTATGTCTTATGGTGACGTTTACTCAGCTTTACAGCAGGGTGTTATTGACGGTGCTGAGAATTCTGAGCTTGCTTTGACTGATATGAAGCATGGTGAGGTTTGTAAGTATTTCAGCTATGACATGCATCAGATGTGTCCGGATGTTTTAGTCGGTAGTACTAAGTTCTTAGAAAGCTTACCTGAAAAGGATCGTGCTGTCTTTGAGGAAGCTGCCCGCGTAGCTCAGCAAGTTGAGTTTAAGTTATGGCATGAGCACACTCAGGAAGCTATCGATAAGGCTAAGAAAAACATGGGTGTAACCTTCATCGATGTTGATGTTAATTCCTTCCGTGAGAAAGTTTTACCTATCCATCAGGATCTCTTAAGCAAGAACCCGGCAATCAAGAGCTTATACGAGCAGATCGACAAGGTTAATAAGACCGGTCTTTAATTTATAAGGGGTGATTTATGTCAACAATTCGTACTTATTTAGATAAAGTCCTCGTTTTTTTTTGCGTAGCTTTATTTATTCTCATGACAATTGTTGGCACATATCAAATAACAACTCGCTACTTCTTCAACTCCCCAAGTACCATCTCTGAGGAGTTGATTACCTACTCATTTGCATGGCTGTCGTTACTGGCAGCATGCTATGTATTTGGTCAACGAGGACATCTGTGCATGTCCTTTGTGTACAGCAAATTTGTAGGTAAAAGCCGAGTTATTCTTGATGTGTTGTCAGAATTAACTATCGCTGTGGTTGCTGTTTTGCTCTTTATTTATGGTGGTCAGTATATGGCTCTTTCAAATATGGAGCAGGTAACAGCTTCCTTAGGCGTAAATATGGGCGCTATTTATTTGATATTGCCGATTTCTGGTTTCATTATCCTTATCTATAACGTGCTCAATCTTTACGATTTATTCAAGCTGTTTAATTCAGAAAATGTTTCTGAATATGGCAAAAATGATTATCAGGATTAGGGAGTAAGAACATGACTTTAGTAGTTGGTCTTACCATGGCTGCCATCATGATCTTAGTTCTGATCTTAGGCATGCCAATTTGTATAGCTATTACAGTGTCAGCTGTAGTTGCCGGTAGTTTGGCTTTAGATCCAGAGATGATGCTTCAGACAGCATCTCAGCGTACTTTTACTGGTATTTCCGTATTTACACTTATTGCAATTCCATTCTTCATTCTAGCTGGAAACATTATGAATAAAGGTGGTATTGCTGTAAGACTCATGAACTTTGCAAGCTTATTAGTAGGCAAGCTTCCAGGCTCTTATGCTCACACTAATGCTCTTGCAAATATGATGTTTGGTGCTATTTCAGGATCTGGTGTAGCTGCGGCTTCAGCAATGGGTACTATTATTGGACCTATTGCCGAGCGTGAGGGCTATAGTAAGCGTTATATGGCCGCGGTCAATGTCGCCACTGCGCCTACAGGATTATTAATTCCGCCTTCAAATGTTCTGATTACCTATTCATTAGTATCAGGTGGAACTTCAGTTGCAGCCTTATTTTTAGCAGGTTATATTCCTGGCATTTTATGGGGCTTAGGCTGTATGTTGGTGGCTTTCTTTTATGCTAAAAAATTAGGTTATAAAGGTTCTAGTGAAAAGGTTACTTTAGCTAGTGCCATTGATATTAGCATTAAAGCCATTCCGTCTTTATTCCTTATTATTGTGGTAATTGGCGGTATTATCACTGGTGCATTTACTGCAACTGAGGGTGCTGTCGTCGCTGTAGTTTATTCTTTGATTCTCTCTATGTTATATCGTCAAATTACTTTAAAGGAATTAATGCCGATATATAAAGAATCAGCTGCCATGACGGGCATTATCATTTTATTAGTTGGTGTCTCCTCAATTATGTCTTGGGTAATTTCCTTTGTGGATATTCCTACAGCTGTAGGCAGACTTTTAACTAATATTTCTGACAATAAGATCGTTATTTTGTTAATTATTAATGTCTTCTTATTGTTTGTGGGAACATTCTTAGACACAACTCCGGCAATTTTGATCTTCACTCCGATCTTCTTGCCTGTAGCTTATACCTGTGGTTTAAGTGCTGTTGAGTTTGGTATCGTTTTAGTCTTTAACTTGTGTATAGGCACTATTACACCTCCTGTAGGAAATATTCTGTTCGTGGGTGTAAAGGTGGCTAAGACTTCAATTGAAAGTTTGATTAAACCGTTAATACCTTACTTCTTAGT
>OGWZ01000973.1_pt1 | contig 28968 bp, 24 predicted proteins | sample 1576141 | NCBI WGS metagenome assembly OGWZ01 (sample SAMEA3541512, study PRJEB24748) | human gut metagenome | biome: human gut; feature: human-associated habitat; material: faeces | place: China | collected 2012
GAGCGCTTGACTGGCAGTCAAGAGGTCAGGGGTTCGATCCCCCTCGTCTCCACCCGAGCATTGAATGAGGCTCCAACGCAAGTTGGGGCCTTTTTTCATATAGGCACACAAGGTCAAAGGCGGCACCATGATCCTCCTGGTCGACAAGATCGAAAAAAGCTTCGGCGCACGCGTCCTCTTTAGCGGCGCGTCCTTCCAGATCAACCCCGGCGAGCGCTTCGCGCTCGTGGGACCCAACGGCGCCGGCAAAACCACCATGCTCAAGATTATCATGGGCATCGACAGCCCCGATGCCGGCCAGGTCCAGTACGCCAAGGACTGCCAGGTGGGCTACCTAGAGCAGGAAACCAACCTAGAGCAAAAGGACACCACCATCCTCGCCGAGGTCATGGCCGCTGCCAAGGAAATCCGCCGCATGGGCGAGCGCGCCAACGAGCTGCAGGCCCAGATCACCGAGCTCTCCGAACAGGGGAAGGACGTCGACGCACTCCTTAACGAGTATGGCCAGGTCCAGGACCGCTTTGAGCATCTGGGCGGCTACGAGCTCGAGAGCAACGCCCGTAAAATCCTGTCCGGCTTGGGCTTTAAGGTCACCGACTTTGAGCGCCCGTGCTCCGAGTTCTCGGGCGGCTGGCAGATGCGCATCGCGCTGGCCAAGCTCTTCCTGCGCCACCCCGACCTGCTGCTCCTGGACGAGCCCACCAACCACCTGGACCTCGAGAGCGTCCAGTGGCTGCGCGGCTTTATCGCGAGCTACGATGGCGCCGTCCTCATCGTCAGCCACGACCGCGCCTTCATGGACGCCTGCGTCGACCACGTCGCCGCCCTCGAGAACCGCCGCGTGACCACCTACACCGGCAACTACAGCAGCTACCTTAAACAGCGCGAGGACAACCTAGAGCAGATGCGCGCCAAGCGTGCCGCTCAGGAGCGCGACATCGCCCACATGCAGGTCTTCGTCGACAAGTTCCGCTACAAGCCCACCAAGGCTGCCCAGGCCCAGGAGCGCATCCGCAAGATCGAGCAAATCAAAAAGGAGCTTGTCATCCTGCCCGAGGGTCACAAGCACATCGACTTTAAGTTCCCCAACCCGCCGCGCTCCGGCGACATGGTCGTAGGGCTCGAGAGCGTGTCCAAGTCCTACGGCGACAAGCACATCTACAGTGACATCGATCTCAAGCTCTACCGCGGCGAGCACGTGGCGCTCGTCGGCCCCAACGGCGCCGGCAAGTCCACGCTCATGAAGATCCTCGCTGGCCTGGAGCCGCCCACCAATGGCACCCGCGACCTGGGCACTAACGTGGGCGTAGCCTACTACGCCCAGCACGCGCTCGAGGGCATGACCGAGTCCAATACCGTCCTGCAAGAGATCGACACCGTCACGCCCAAGTGGACCGTGCCGCAGCAGCGCAGCCTGCTGGGCGCCTTCCTGTTTAGCGACAACGACGCAATCGAAAAGCAAGTCCGTGTCCTCTCCGGCGGCGAAAAGGCACGTCTGGCCCTTGCCAAGATGCTCGTGGCCCCCGAGGCGCTCCTGTGCCTGGACGAGCCCACCAACCACCTGGACATCGACTCTGTGGACATGCTCGAGAACGCCCTGCAAAACTTCCCCGGTACCATCGTGCTAATCAGCCACGACGAGCACCTGGTGCGCGCCGTGGCCAACCGCATCATCGACATCCGCGACGGCAAGGTCACGGTCTACGATGGCGACTACGACTACTACCTCTACAAGCGCGAGGACCTCGCCGCCCGCGTCGCCGCCGAGGCGGCAGGGGAGAGCGCGCCGGCCACGGTCAAGTCCACCAAGGCCAGCGCCGCCCAGGTCGACACCCCCGCCGCGACGCCTAAGCCTGCCGAGGGCAAAAAGACCAAGGAGCAAAAGCGCGCCGAGGCCCAGGCCCGCGCCGCGCTCAACAAAAAGCTCAAGGGTGTGCGCAACCAGCTCAAGAAGATCGAGACGGAGCTCGACAAAAAGCGCGCCCGCTATGACGAGCTTATGGAATTGATGGCCAGCGAAGAGCTTTATGCCGATCAAGACAAGTTCAATGCCGCGCTGGGGGAATATAACGGCCTTAAGCAAGAGCTGCCCAAGCTCGAGGACGAATGGCTGGAGCTTTCCACCCAGATCGAAGAGGAGACCGCGCGTGAACTCTCGTAAAGCCGCTGCCGTGGCGATGAGCATCATCGCCATCGCTTGTCGCATCTGCGGCATTTTTATGAGCGCGATGACCGTGCTGCTGTGCTTTAGCGGCCTCACCGCCAAGCTGCAGATCGTGGGCTTTGTCGTTGAGCTTTCGCGCGCGCTGCCGAGCGCCATCGCCGGCTACGGCGTCATTACGTCGCCCTTTGGCGGCGTGTTCCGCCTGGATTACGCTATCGTGGCCGTCATCCTGTTTGTGGCCGACTACCTGCTCACGCGCGCCTCGCGCCGCGTCCGCTAGGGGAGCGCCATGTCCAGCAGCTACATCATGAACCTGCTCGCGAGCGCCGTCGCCGTCATTGTGGGCATCGTCATCCACGAGAGTGCGCACGCCGCCGCGGCCTGGGCACTCGGCGATAAGACGGCCCGATCGCGCGGTCGTGTCTCGCTCAACCCGCTCAACCATATCGACCCGTTTGGCACCATCATCCTGCCGCTGCTGATGCTCGCCGCCGGTGGCCCGGTGTTCGCCTTCGCCAAGCCCGTGCCCGTGTACCTTAACAACCTCAAGCACCCCAAGCGCGACGAGGTCCTGGTGAGCGTAGCCGGCCCTGCATCGAACATCGCGTTGGCATGTCTTACGGCCGCCCTCATGCACCTGACCTACGGCAACCTCTACGCCAGCATGTCCTTTGCCGTGACATCACAAATCATGAATTTCGGCGCCACGTTTATCGTGGTCAACCTGTCACTCGCGTTCTTTAACCTCATCCCGATCCCGCCGCTCGATGGCTCATCGATCATCGTGCCCTTCCTCAAGGGCAAGGCGCTCGCCAACTACTACCGTCTGCAGCAATACGCCATGCCCATCCTCATCTTGGTGCTGTATCTGCTGCCCATGTGGACCGGCATCGATGTGATCGGCCGCTATTTCGACGTTACCGTGTATCCGCTGGCAGAGCAGCTGCTCAACTTCGCAATCGCCGGCATCTAAGGTAAACTTACAGGTCGACCGTGCAAAACGGTCGCAACATGCACCCAAACCGCGCCGCGAAGGCGCCGTCAAAGGAGGTCGAAGATGTCGTATCGCGTGTCGACGCAGGTCTACAGCGGACCGTTCGACCTGCTGCTGCAGCTGGTAACCCGCCAAAAAGTAGATATCGGCGCCATCTCTATCAGCGAGGTGGCCGAACAGTACCTTGCCGAGGCCGAGCGCATCGAGGCACTGGACCTGGACGTGGCGAGCGACTTTTTGCTGGTCGCGGCAACCCTTTTGGACATTAAGGCCGCCTCGCTGGTGCCGCAGGAGGCCCCGCGCAAAGCCGACGACGATGACGAGTTCGACGAAGACCTCGAGGAGCTCAGCACGCTTGACGGCGACGCGCTGCGTGAGGTCCTGATCCAGCGCCTGATCGCCTACAAGCAGTTTAAAGGCGCGGCTGCGGCCCTCGGTGCCCGCATGCAGGCCGAAAGCCGCATGCACCCGCGTGTGGCCGGCCCCGATCCTGAGTTCCTTGGCCTTATGCCCGACTACCTGGCCGGCATTACTCTGCGCGGTCTAGCCGTCATCTGCGCCGACCTGGATGGCAAGCGACAGACCTTCCTGCTCGAGGCCGAGCACGTGGCGCCGCATCGCGTACCGCTCGACTTGACCGTGGCCTCAGTCGACCGCTTTACCATGACGCACCAAACCTGCAACTTCCGCGAGCTACTGGACGGCGATGCCACCACCGAGCAGCTCGTCGTCACCTTCCTAGCTATGCTTGAGCTCGCCAAGCGCGGCTCGCTCACGCTGAGCCAGGACGAGATCTTTGGAACCATCCGCATCAACCGCGTCGAGGGCGCCGAGGCCTATGTGCCCGGCGAGGGCCCCGAGCTCACCGAATAGGAGCCGCAACCATGTCAACCCTTTCCACGCTGGAGGCAAACAGCCTCAAAGGCGCCCTCGAGGCGCTGCTGCTGGTGTCGAGCGACCCCGTGAGCGCACCCGCGCTGGCAGGTGCGTTGGATATCGCCCCGGGCGAATGCGCGTCGCTGCTCGCCGAGCTCAAGGTTGAGTATGAGGAGGCCAACCGCGGCTTTCAGCTGCGCGAGGTCGCCGGCGGCTGGCGCCTGTTTACTCACCCCGCCTACCACGACGTGGTCGAGGCCTACGTGCTGAGCTGGGACACGCAAAAGCTGTCGCAAGCGGCGCTCGAAACACTGGCCGTCATCGCATACCACCAGCCCGTGACGCGCGAGGTGGTCAAAGGCATCCGCGGCGTCAATTCTGACGGCGTCATCGCGTCGCTCGTGGACAAAGGTCTGGTGCGCGAGCTCGGACGCGACCCCCAGCGCAGTCAGGCCATCATCTACGGCACGACCAACGCCTTCTTGGAAAAGTTCGGTCTGCGCTCCACCCGCGACCTGCCCGACCTGGAGCAGTTTGCCCCCGACGAGCAGTCGCGTCAGTTTATCCGCGAACGCCTGAGCGGCCGCAGCATTCAGTCCACGCTCGAGGAGCAGGCCGAGGACCTGGACGAGGAGCGCGAACTGCTCGATACCGATGTTGACGATGTTGAGGCAATCGAGGACTTGGAGACCCTGGTCGTCGACGAGACCTCGGAGGATTTGCATGACGAGGATTAACGAAGTAGGGGAGACGCGCGCCGGCGCTGCGGTACCCAACGCGGATACGCACGAGTCCGACGCCCAGCCCGTCTATCCGCACACCATGCGCCTGCAGCGCTTTTTGGCGCGCGCGGGCGTGGCGAGCCGCCGCGGGTCGGAAGACCTGATGACTGCCGGCCGCGTGACCGTCAACGGCCAGGTCGCGACCGAACTGGGCACCAAGGTCGACGTCGACCGCGACCATATCGAGGTCGACGGCATGCCCGTCAAGCTCAACCAGGGCGCCGTGTACTTGATGCTCTACAAGCCGACCGGCTACCTCACCACCATGAGCGACCCGCAGGAGCGCCCTTGCGTGGCCGACCTGGTCCCCCGCGACCGCTTTCCGGGACTATTCCCGGTGGGCCGCCTGGACCGAGACACCACAGGCCTTTTGCTCTTTACCACCGATGGCGACCTGTCGCAGGATCTGCTGCACCCCAGCAAGCATGTCTATAAGACCTACCAGGCGCTCGTGGACGGCCACCTGACCGATCGCGACTTAGAACCACTCCGCCGCGGCATCGAACTCGACGACGGCCTGTGCCAGCCGGCGATCTGCCGCGTCATCAACGCGCGCGAGGCAGAGGCCGTGGCTCCGCAAGGCGTCAAGCCCGGCACCACCGCCGTGGAGGTCATCATCCGCGAGGGGCGCAAAAACCAGGTCAAGCGCATGCTGAGCAAGATTCACCATCCGGTAATCCGCCTGCATCGCTGCAACTTTGCCGGCCTGGAGCTCAAGGACGTGGCCAAGGGCTCGTGGCGCGAGCTCACCGACCGCGAGGTACAGGTCCTCAAGGCCGGCGGCATCCCGCCCAAGCAGGCGAGCGCCAAGCGCAACGGCGGCAAGCCCCAAGACACGCCCGCCAGCCGCACGCGTCACCACGGCAGCCACGGCTCCGCACCCAAGCGCAACACCTACCGCGAGCGCTACACAGGCTAGGCAACCCGCCGCGCCCCTGCACCCGCGAACCATACCAGCACGTCAACCATCGAAAGGAAGCATTGCATGATCGTTGCCATCGACGGCCCCGCCGGTTCCGGCAAATCCACCATCGCCAAGGAGATCGCCCGCCAGCTGGGCTTTAACAAGCTCGACACGGGCGCCATGTATCGCGCCGTCACCTTCGCCGCGCTCGACCGCGGCATCGATCTGAACGACGAGACGGCCATCGACGCCCTCGCCGAGCAGATCGAGATTCGCTTTACCAACGGCACCGGCGAGGATACGCGCCTGACCATTGACGGCCAGGACGCTTCGGCCGCCATTCGTACCCCGCAGGTCGACGCCAACGTGTCCAAGGTCTCGGCCTACCCGGGCGTGCGCGCCGCCATGCTCATTCACCAGCGCCGCGCCGCCGAGGACCGCGATATCGTGGCCGAGGGTCGCGACATCGGAACCGTCGTGTTCCCCAACGCGCAGGTCAAGGTCTTCCTGACCGCCGACCCGCGCGAGCGCGCCCGTCGTCGCGTGCTGCAACGCCACCAAAACGACGCTCAGCCGCTCAGCACAGATCAGCTCGAGACCGAGGTCGACGAAACCCTCGACGCCCTCAAGCAGCGCGACAAACTCGACAGCAGCCGCGAGGTCGCCCCGCTCGTGCCCGCCGAGGACGCCGTGCACGTCGACTCCACCGCCCATACCATCGACGAGGTCGTCCGCATTATCGAGGACCTCATCAACCAAAGGAGGTAGCCCATGCGCCTGTTTAAGCAGACGCCCGAGGACTATTACAACGCCCCCTACGCAGAGTTCCCAGCGCTCATTCGCGGCACCGTCGTCGTAGTCATGGCCATCCTTTGGGCCTTCTCCAAGCTCATGTGGCGCTGGAAGGTCGAGGACGCTGACCTGCTGTTTGAGCGCCAGGACGGCCGCGGCAGCGTGGTCATCTGCAACCACACCTCGATGGCTGAGCTCTTGGCCGTGGAGACGGCGCTGTTCTTTGGCGGCCGCCGCATTCGCCCCATCTTTAAGTCCGAGTTCGCCAAGAGCAAGATCGTACGCTGGGCCTTTAGCCGCGTGGGCGGCATTCCCGTGGAGCGCGGCACCGCCGACATGAAGTGCCTGCGCGCCGCCCAGCATGCGCTGCAGCGCGGCGAGGACGTCCTGATCTTCCCCGAGGGCACGCGCATCCGCTCGCGCGAGATCAAGCCCGAGGTCCACGGCGGTTTTGCGCTCATCGCCCAGATGGGCAAGGCGCCCGTCAACCCGCTCGCCATTTGCGGCTGGTCCGACATCACGCCCGCGGGCAAAAAGCTCATGCGTCCCAAGAAGTGCTGGATTCGTGCCGGCAAGGCCGTCGCGCTTTCGGACGCGCCGGCCGGGCTTAAGCGTACGGAGCGCCTGACCTGGTTTGAGTCCGAGGCCATGAGCCGCGTATACGCCATGCGTGACGAGCTGTGCGCCGAGCATCCGGGCAGGTTCTAGCCATGAGCGAGAACGTGACGAACACCGCCGCGACTGCGTCCGACCACGCAACCGCGCCTACCATCGAGATCGCCGCCCACGCCGGCACTTGCTACGGCGTACAGCGTGCGCTCGATATGGCGCTGGCCGCTGCGCCGCAGGCAGGGGAGTGCAATCAGGTCCATACCTTGGGTCCGCTCATCCATAACCCTATCGTGGTGCGCGAGCTCGCTGAGGCAGGCGTTAGCCTGGCTGAGAACCTGGATAGCGCCGCAACCGGTACCGTGATCATCCGCGCCCACGGCGTGGTGCCGCAAGTGATCGATGCTGCCCGCGAGCGCGGCCTTACCGTGGTCGACGCCACCTGTCCCTACGTGAAGAAGGTCCATGTGGCCGCCGAGCGCCTGGTACGCGAGGGCTACCGCGTGGTAGTCGTAGGCGAGCCGGGCCATCCCGAGGTTGAGGGCATCTTGGGCCACGCCGGCAATGATGCACAGGTCGTGAGCTGTGCCGCCGACGCCACCGCCTTGTCGCTCAAGGGCAAGGTAGGCCTCGTCGTGCAAACCACCCAGACTGCGCAGAACCTCGCCGAGGTCGTGGCTGCTATCACCCCGCGCGTGCAGGAGCTGCGCGTGATCAACACCATCTGCGCCGCCACGAGTGAGCGTCAACAGGCAGCAGCCACACTTGCCAACCGCTGCGACTGCATGGTCATCGTGGGCGGCAAGAACTCGGGCAACACCCGCCGCCTGGCGCAGATTTGCGCAGACGCCTGCGAGCGCACGCATCACATCGAGGAAGCTTCCGAGCTCCAGGCCGCGTGGTTTGCCGACGCTCACCACATCGGCATCACCGCCGGAGCCTCCACCCCGCAAGAACACATCGAACGCGCCGTCACGCGCATCAAGGAGCTTTGCCGCTAACCATGGACCAGACCGTACCCGCATACGCCGCCGAGGTGGCCGATTACGGGCGCAGCCGCGACCCCGAGCCGGGTGAGGGCGCGCTCGTCAAGAACGTGCGTCCCGAATCGCCCGCGTGGGATGTGGGTATCGAGCCGGGCATGCGCGTGCTCACGGTCAACGGTGAGCAGCTTACCGACATGATTGTGTGGCTCTGGGAGGCCGACGATGATACCGTCGAGCTCGAGGTTTTCGACCCGCGCGACGGCACCGTCACCCCCGTCGAGCTCGACCGCTTTCCCGGCGAGGATTGGGGTTTGGAGTTCGATGGCCCCATCTTCGACGGCATGCGTACCTGCGTCAACGCCTGCGTGTTCTGCTTTATGACCATGCTCCCCAAGGGCGGCCGCTCCACGCTCTATATTCGCGACGACGACTATCGCCTAAGCTTTTTGCAAGGCAACTTTGTCACGCTTACGAACCTCACCGACGAGGACGTGCAAAACGTCATCCAGCGCAACATGAGTCCCATGAACGTGTCGGTCCACGCTGTGAGCCCCGACGTCCGCCGTCGTATGATGGGCCGTAACGCTCAGCGAGGCATGGACGTACTCGAGACCATCATGGCCGCCGGCATCGAGATTCACGCGCAGATTGTGCTGTGCCCCGGCATGAACGACGGCGAGGAGCTGGAAAAGACCCTGCGCTTTTGCGAGGAGCACGAGCAAATCACAAGCCTGGGCATCGTGCCGCTCGGCTTTACCAAGCATCAGAACCGTTTTAGCTGGTCCTACAGCGACAAGCCCGAGCTGGCGCGCGAGACCATTGCCATGATCCGTCCCTACCAGGACCGTGCCTTCGAGCGCTTTGGCCGCCACACCTTCCAGATGAGCGACGAGTTCTATCTGGACGCCGGCATCGATCCTCCCGAGGCGGACTTTTACGACGGTTACCCGCAGTACTACGACGGCATCGGCATGATCCGCTCGTATCTAGACGAGACCGACGACGTGCTTGCCGCCGATACCGAGCGTCTGGCCCGCGTCCGCGAGGCCATCGCCGCCCGCAGCCAGCACCTGCTGTGCCTCTCGGGCGCCAGCGCACGCGACACGGTGGCCCGCTTTGTGGAGTCGCCCCAGGGACTCGCCGGCACTGTCACGGCCATCAAGAACCGCTACTTTGGCGGCAACGTGGACGTGACCGGCCTCATCGTCGCGTGTGACATCTTGGAGCAGCTGCCCCAAGATCTGTCGGGGGTTATGCTCTTTGTGCCTAAGCTCATGTTCAACGCTGACGGCATGACGCTTGACGAGTATCATCGTGACGATTTACTCGCAAGCCTTACCAGTCGCGGCGCCGAGGTTCATGTGGTGTCGACCATGCCGCATGAGCTGCTCGATACCCTGGAGCACATCCTTGGCATTGTGCCTGCCGACTCTACTAATTCCGCTGACCCTACCCATTAAAGGAGAGCAGATGAAACCTATCGTCGCCGTCGTCGGACGCCCCAACGTGGGCAAGTCCACGCTCGTTAACCGCCTGGCCCAGACCTCGGACGCCATCGTCCACGAGTCTCGCGGCGTCACGCGCGATCGCTCATATCACACGGCCGATTGGAACGGCCGCGAGTTCACCATCGTCGACACAGGCGGTATCGAGCCGCTCAAGAGCGACGACGTCTTTGCCACGTCCATCCGCGACCAGGCGCTCGCCGCCGCCGAGGAAGCCGCCGTCATCCTGTTTGTGGTCGATGGCCGCACCGGCGTCACCGAGGAGGACGAGTCGGTCGCTCGCATGCTCAAGCGCTGCGACAAGCCGGTCTTTCTGCTGGTGAACAAGCTCGACAACCCCGATCGCGAGAACGACAGCATCTGGGAGTTCTATTCGCTCGGCATCGGTGAGCCCACGCCGCTCTCGGCCCTGCATGGTCATGGCACGGGCGACCTGCTCGACGATATCGTGGCCCTGCTTCCGGAGGAAGAGGACGAGGTCGCCGACGAGTTCCCCGATGCGCTGAACGTGGCCATCATCGGCCGCCCCAACGCCGGCAAGTCCTCGCTGTTCAACCGCATCCTAGGCGCCGACCGCTCTATCGTGTCCAACATTGCCGGCACGACGCGCGACGCCATCGACACCGTCGTGGAGCGCAACGGCAAGCACTACCGCATGGTCGACACCGCGGGCATCCGCAAGAAGAGCACCGTGTACGAGAATATCGAGTACTACTCGATGGTCCGCGGCCTGCGCGCCATCGACCGCGCCGACGTGGCGCTGCTCGTCGTCGACGCCTCCGTGGGCGTTACCGAACAGGACCAGAAGGTCATGGGTCTTGCCATCGAGCGCGGCTGTGCCATCGTTGTGCTGCTCAACAAGTGGGACCTGCTCGACGACGACCGCAAGCGCGAGGCCTGCATGGAGACCATCGACCGCCGTCTGGGCGTCATGGCTCCCTGGGCCCAGTACCTGCGCATCTCTGCCCTCACTGGCCGCAGCGTCGAGAAGATCTGGGCGATGGTCGACGCCGCCGAAAAGACGCGCTCGCAAAAGATCAGCACTTCGCGCCTCAATACGTTCCTCACCGACCTGCGCGAGTTCGGCCACACCGTGGTGGACGGCAAGCGCCGCCTGCGCATGCACTACGTGACTCAGACGGGCATCAACCCGCCGACGTTCACGTTCTTCGTCAACCACAGCGACCTGGTCAACGACACCTACCAGCGCTACGTGGAGAACCGCATGCGCTCGACTTTCGATTTTGCCGGCACGCCCATTCGACTCTTCTTTAGGAAGAAGGAACAAAAGGATGCATAATCCGATTCTGCTGACCGCCATCTGCGCCGTGGTCTCGTTCTTTATCGGGGCGATTCCGTTTGGCCTGATCCTGGGCCGCGTGTTCAACCACACGGACATTCGCAAGGCGGGTTCCGGCAACATCGGCACCACCAACGCGCTGCGCGTGGCCGGCCCCAAGGTGGCCGCGCTCACGCTGCTGCTCGACTGCCTTAAGGGCGCCATCTGCGTCCTTATCGCCCGTCCGCTTATCGCCGACATGGGCTATGGTTTTCCGCAGAACATCATGGCGCCTGGAGCCCCCGGCGACTGGATGCTCGGCGTCATTTGCCTGGCAGCTGTATGGGGCCATATCTTCTCGCCCTACCTCAACTTCCATGGCGGCAAGGGTATCGCCGTTGGTCTGGGCGTGATCCTTGCCTGGTACTGGCCCATTGGCCTGTCGCTACTGGGCATGTTTATCGTGGCCGTCGCCATCACCAAGTATGTGTCGGTGGGCTCACTCGCCGCTGCCATCGGTCTTCCCATCGCCGCTTGCGCGGTCTTTCCGTACAGCAGCCTGGGCCTCAAGTTTTGCATGGCGATGATCGGCATCACCGTAGTGTGGGCCCATCGCTCGAATATCCAAAAGCTCATGGCCGGTAAGGAGTCCAAGCTCTCGTTTACCAAGCGCGTCACCGAGCCCGACGATAAATAGGAGAGAGTCATGAATGTTGCGCTGATTGGCTCTGGCTCCTGGGGAACCGCCGTCGCCGGCCTTGCCGCCGCGCGAGCCGAGCGCGTGACCATGTGGGCCCATAGCGAGCAGACGGCTGCCGGCATTAACGGCGAGCACCGCAACCCCCGGTATCTGGTGGGCTACGAGCTGCCCGACAACGTTGTCGCCACGACGGAGCTGGCGCAGGCGCTCGACGGTGTCGAGGCCATCATCTTCGCCGTGCCCTCCACGCACCTGCGAAGCGTATGTCATCAGACAGCGCCCTTCATCGCCGCCGACACCCCGGTGCTCTGCCTTACCAAGGGCATTGAGCCCGAGTCCGGCCTGCTCATGAGCGAGGTCATTGCCAGCGAGATCGGCAACGAGGCGCGCGTGGCGGCGCTCTCGGGCCCCAATCATGCCGAGGAGATCTGCCGCGGCGGGCTTTCGGCCGCTGTCATCGCCAGCGAAGACCCGCAGATAGGGGAGACCTTTAAGGACCTGCTTCTATCCACGGCCTTCCGCATCTACCTGTCGCAGGACATGACCGGCGTCGAGGTTTGCGGCGCCATGAAAAATGTCATCGCCATCGTGTGCGGCATTTCCGCCGGTACCGGCGCGGGCGACAACACGCTCGCGCTTATCATGACGCGCGGCTTGGCCGAGATCAGCCGCCTGGTGCACGCCCGCGGCGGTCAGGCCATGACCTGCATGGGGCTTGCCGGCATGGGTGACCTCATCGCCACCTGCACCTCGGAGCATTCGCGCAACCGCACCTTTGGCTACGAGTTTGCCCACGGCGTGTCGCTCGACGAGTACCAGGCGCGCACGCATATGGTGGTTGAGGGCGCCGTCGCGGCCCGCAGCGTCAGCGAGCTCGCCCGTTCACTGGGCGTAGATATTCCGCTCACCTTTGCCGTGGAGCAAACGCTCTACAACGGTGTTACTTTGGATAGGGCGCTCGAAATTCTCACCGACCGCGTCCCATCGCAGGAGTTCTACGGGCTCAACGACTAGCGCAGAAAGGCTACTACCATGGGTACCATTAAAATCGCTCCGTCCGTCCTTTCGGCCGACATGGCCAACCTCAAGGGCGACCTCGACAAGATCGCCGGTGCCGACTATGTGCACTTCGACGTCATGGACGGTCACTTTACCGGCAATCTCACCTTTGGCGTTGACATCCTTAAGGCCGTCAAGCGCTCCACCGATGTACCGGTCGACGCGCACCTCATGGTGACGAACCCCGACGAGACGGTCGATTGGTACGCCGACGCCGGTGCCGACATGATCACCGTGCACTACGAGGCTTCCACGCACCTGCACCGCACGCTCACGCATCTGCAGCAGCGCGGCGTCAAGGCCGGCGTGGTGCTCAACCCCGCCACCCCCGTGTGCGTGCTCGAGAGCATCATCGACGTCGTCGATATGGTGCTGCTCATGAGTGTGAACCCGGGCTTTGGCGGCCAGAGCTTTATCCCGGGCACCATCGCAAAGCTTCACGAGCTCAAGGCCATGTGCGAGCGCCACGGCGTTTCGCCCCTCATCGAGGTCGACGGTGGCATTTCTCCCAAGAACATTGCCGAGGTCGTCAAGGCCGGCGCCAACGTGCTCGTGGCCGGTTCTGCCGTATTTAAGTCCGAAGATCCCGCTGCCGAGGTTGCGCTGCTGCAGAAGCTGGGCAACGAGGCCGCACAGGAGGCATAAACCCTTATGACCGCAGGTCAAAACCGCATACCCGTGAATCTTGACTATGCCGCCTCGACGCCCATGCGCGCCGAGGCGCTCCTTGCGCAGCGCGAGTACGACGACAGCGAGCTTGCCGGCGTCAACCCCAACTCGCTGCATTCGCTCGGCCGCAAGGCTGCCGCGCGTCTGGAGGTTGCACGTCGCGAGATCGCCCGCAGCTTTGGCGCGCGCGTCCGCCCGTCCGAGATTGTACTGACTAACGGCGGCACCGAAGCCAACCAGCTGGCGCTTCTCGGTCTTGCCGAGGGCGCTCGTCAGCGCGATCGCAAGCGCGGTCGTGTAATCGTTTCGGCCATCGAGCACGATTCGATTCTGGACAACCTGCCGCTGCTGCGTGCCTCCGGCTTTACCGTCGACCTGGTACAGCCCTGCCGCGCGGGCTACGTTGAGCCTGCCACGCTTGTCGAGCTGCTCAGCGACGACGTGGCGCTCGTGAGCATTATGGTCGCCAACAACGAGACCGGCGTGGTGCAGCCCATCCGCGAGCTTGCCGCAGCTGCGCACACCGCAGGTGCCCTGTTCCACACCGATGCCATCCAGGGCTACTTGCATATTCCGCTCGATGTCACCGAGCTGGGCGTCGACGCCATGTCCGTCGCAGCCCACAAGATTGGCGGTCCCGTGGCATCTGGCGCACTCTACCTTAAGAGCCGCACGCCGCTGCGCCCGCGCATCTTTGGCGGCGGACAGGAGGCCGGTCGTCGTGCCGGCACGCAAGACCTGCGAACGCAGCTCGCCTTTGCCGCTGCCGCCTCGTCTCTGACGCCCCATGTGGCTCAGGAGCGCGCGAAGCTGCAAGCCCTTTCCGACAAGCTCTACGCCACGCTTACGGCCCACCAGCGCATTCACGCCACCATGGGCGACTACGCACAGGCCGACCGTCTGCCGGGTATGGTTTCGATCTACATTGACGGCATGGACTCCGAGGAACTCATCATCAAGCTCGACGCCGCCGGCTTTGAGGTGTCGGCAGGCTCGGCATGCTCGAGTGGCAGCATGGACCCGAGCCACGTGCTCAGCGCGATGGGCATCGGCCGCGAACAGGCGCTGGGTGCCTTGCGCATCTCCTTCGATGATCGCGTGAATCCAGGCGATCTGGACGACTTTGCCCAGACGCTGCTCTCGATCGTAGGTGCCGCATGATTGTTGCCGATCTCGCGCGTGCCTTGCTGGCACGCTATCCCAAAGCAATTGCCGAGAGCTGGGATCACGTAGGACTTTCCGTAGGTGACCCTGCCGCCGAGATTACCGGCGTGGCCTGCGCACTCGACGCGACCGAAGCCAACGTGCACCGCGCCCAGGAGGCCGGTGCCAACGTGTTGTTGACGCATCATCCTATCTACATCAAGGCACCCGAGGCGTTTTGCCCGGCGGATGCGTCGCGTCCCCAGTGCAGCGCAGCACTGTTTGAGGCCGCCCGCTGCGGCGTGAGCATTATTTCACTCCATACCAATCTGGACCGCTCGCACGAGGCGCGCGCCTGCCTAAGTGAGCTGCTGGACGCCGCGCCCGCAAGCTCGTTGGAGCACGTGGACGACCCCGAGGCCTGCGGACTGGGCGCACTCGCGACCCTCCACGACCCCTGCAGCCTGCGCAACCTTGCCGCACGCGCCGCAGCGGCGTTTGGCAGCGACCCGCGCGTGTGGGGCGAGGCAGATCACCCGTGCCGCACCATCGCCATTTTTGGCGGCTCCTTAGGCGACTTTGGAGAGCTTGCTATCGCCGCGAGCGCGGATGTTATCGTGACGGGCGAGGCGGGCTACCACGTGGCGCAAGACCTTGCCTTGCGCAGGCTGCCGGTGATCTTGCTCGGCCATGACCGATCCGAGGAGCCGTTCGTGGATATATTGATGAACTCTGCAGTTGACGCCGGGGTCGACCCCCGTCATGCGATTAAAATACTGAACCCTTGCCAATGGTGGACTGTGACAAAAGGAGAGAACCTATGAGCGCCGGCGCTACGCTACTCAAGCTGCAACAGATCGATTTGGAGCTCGCCCGCAACAAGAGCGAACTTGCCAATATGCCGGAGCTCAAGGAGCTCGCTTCCAAGCGCAAGACCTATGTGAAGCTCAAGTCCGAGATGACCAAGCTCTACGCCCAACGCAAGGATCTGGACATTGAGCTCGACGATCTCAACACTACCGAGATCCAGACCAATAACGCCATCGAGGCTGCCAAGAAGCGTCACGTCGACGGTTCCGACTACCGCGAGGTGCAGGACCTGGAGAACGAGCTTGCCACCCTGGCCAAGCGCCTGGACAAGATCGAGCACACCCGCAAGGACGTCGTTGTCGCCCATAAGGAGGCGCTCGACCGCGAGACTCGCGCGCAGGCCATCATCGCCAAGTTCGAGGAGGGCGTGAAGGCCGATACCAAGGCCGCCCGCGCCAAGGCCGCCGACCTGCAGGCCCAGATTGACGCCGCCACCAAGGAGCGCACCGCCCTTGCCGCTACGCTGCCGACCGACGTGCTCACCGACTACGAGCGCCTGCTCAAGCAGTTCCGCGGCCTGGCTGTTGAGACCATCCAGGGTAACATCCCTACGGTCTGCCACACCGCGCTGCAGGCTTCGTCCATGAGCGACCTCAACCACGACGGCAGGTCAATTACGCACTGCCCATACTGCCACCGCCTGCTGGTGCTCCCGAGCAAGGAAGCGTAAACGATGGCGGCGCCCAACAATTCAATGCAGCTTGAGGGAAAAACGATCCTGCTGGGTATTACCGGCGGGATCGCCGCCTATAAGTCGTGCAATATCGTGCGCCTGCTGCAAAAGCGCGGCGCGCGTGTCAAGGTCGTTATGAGCGAGCATGCCACGGAGTTTGTGGGCCCGCTTACTTTCCGCGCGCTCACCAATGAGCCGGTCGCGGTGGGCCTGTTCGACGATCCCTCCGACCCCATCCACCACATTTCGCTCGCGCAGGAGCCCGACCTTGTAGCCGTGGTGCCCGCCACGGCCAATATCATCGCCAAGATGGCCAACGGCATTGCCGATGACCTGATTTCTACGACGCTACTCGCCACGCCGCGACCCATTGTGATCGCGCCGGCCATGAACAATGGCATGTGGAAGGCGCCGGCAACCCAGGCCAATATGGCCACGCTGCGCGAGCGCGGCGTCCACGTGGTGGGACCCGGCAGTGGCTACCTTGCCTGCGGCGACGTGGACACGGGGCGCATGAGCGAGCCCGAGGACATCGTTGAGGCCGTCTGCGAGGTATTCAACCCCGCACCCCAGGACCTTGCAGGCAAGCGCATCGTGATCACCGCCGGTCCTACGCACGAACCGATCGACCCCGTGCGTTTTATTGGAAACCGATCGTCGGGCAAGATGGGCATCGCCCTGGCGGGGGAGGCCGCTCGCCGCGGTGCCGAGGTCACGCTCGTGCTGGGACCGACATCGCTCGATGTTCCTCGCGGCGTAAAGTGCCTGCGCGTGCAGACCGCCGCAGAGATGCTGCAGACGGCGTTAAACGCCTTCCAGACGGCCGACGCTGCCATTTGCGCTGCGGCCGTCGCCGACTACACGCCCGCGGCCCCTGCCGACCATAAGCTCAAAAAGGCCAACGAGCGCCTGGATTGCATCGAGCTCGTCGAGACCGTTGATATTTTGGCTGAGCTTTCGCGCCAAAAGGGAGGGCGGTGCGTGATTGGCTTTGCAGCCGAGACCGATAACGTTGTGGAGTACGCTGAGCGTAAATTGGCCCGCAAGGGCTGCGATGCGATCATCGCTAACGATGTTTCGCGCGCCGATTCGGGCTTTGGAACTGATACCAATAAGGCTTGGATCGTGAGCACAGCAGGGACGCAGGAACTTCCCGTGCTAACAAAACCCCAGCTCGCAGATACAATTTTGGACTTGCTCAAAAATAATTAAAAAAGTTCTTGCACAAGTCCAAAGTTTCGGGTTAATATACTCCCTGTTGCGAGCGAGAGCAGAGCAACAAACAAAAGCTTCGGGACGTGGCGCAGCTTGGTAGCGCACTTGACTGGGGGTCAAGGGGTCGCTGGTTCGAATCCAGTCGTCCCGACCAGAAGTATGCAGGTCAGGCACCTAGTGCCTGACCTTTTTTTATCAGGAATCAACAAGGTAATCAAAAAAGAATCAACGGCTGTTTTTTAGCTAATAAGGACATGCCAATCTACCTGCGGTTTTGTAGAATCGTGATTTTAATGGATCCCCCCTCCACTTCTATTCCATATTTCAGAATCTATTGATTCCGCATACGCAAACTATTTCGTCTGTCTGGTCTACTTATGCGAAATCAATTTGCCTGCGCCAATCTACTGCGGCTACTTGCGCTGTGGACACAAGCCGAAAGCCCCCAAAATCGGTGCAAGCCGGCCCGCGAATCGTGCGCCCACGGCAGATGGCCGCGGTCGCACCGATCGTATCCATGCCCGATATCGATATGGCCGGTCAGGAACCTAAATAGGAGCCTCTTCGAGTGGACATCCCAATGGGATACCCCCAGACAGTCAACAGCCCCTCCAATCGCCTCTGAGGCTCTGGGGTAGGGGATAGCTGATCGGTATCCGTATGTTTCGACCTGCCCTCACTTCACCGTATAGTTCGTCAGGAGTACCTCGACCACGGGCCTGTGCTTTCCGTTGACGATATAGGCATGGTCGGCGTAGGAGACGTGGCAATCCGACCAAAGCGTGTCGATGAGATCATTGCTCCGGTAGTCGTTGTGCGACCACGAGGAAACCATGAACCGGCATCCGCTTTCCATGAGCGAATCGTGCAGCCCCTTCTCCTTCTCCTCGTCCCAGGTGTCGTAATAGGTGCTCGTGAGTCCGATATAGGGCGGATCGCAGTAAATGAGGGATTTGCTAGGCGCGGCATCTATGGCGTCCCCGTAGTCCATGGTCAGAAACACCCAGTCATTCTCGGCGATCTTTGCTTGGACTTGCTCGACCTAGTTCACGATATTCGTGACGTACGCCTTGGAGAAACGGTTGTCGTTGTGCCCATAGGGGACGTTGTAGCGGTGCTGGCGGTTAAATCTCATAAGGCCGTTGAAGCAAGACCGGTTGAGGAAGAGAAAATCATGGGGGTCATGTGAATCGTTGAACCGGTTGCGAACCTCATAGAAGTAATCCCCCCCCCTCGATTTCAGGCGGGCGCCCTCCGATTCGAGAAACTTCCGGCAGCCCGCGGCGGTAAGCTCGCCGTTCTGGATGGCTCGATAGAAGTCAATGAGATGGATATTCGTGTCCGAGAAAATCGCCCGCTTCGGCGCGAGGTTGAACCCGACGACCCCCGACCCCATGAACGGCTCAACCCAGACCGTATCGACATCGACCGCAGCGTACCGCGCGATCCACGGGACGAGCTTCGTCTTGATCCCCTGCGTCTTAAGGGGCGGGATGTGGACCTTCTCGATAGCATTATTTACTTCTTGATCGGTGGTCTGAACCATGGAACTGTCCTCTCGACGTCGTTGCGTCTTGGGACTTTTACATGGGTCCGATCTCCCAAATAAACTAATGCCGCAACGGCAAGACCGTGGCGGATTGCCACGCCTGTCCTACGCTCGGCGATGTATCTACAAACCCTGAGCGAGGGGAGCCGCATATGCATGCAGCGGAAACTCCTTTCGGGGGGGGGTATCTCCAAGATTTACCCGCCGCCTGAAAGGGCAGTCAACTATCGAGTACGTCTTGATCATCGCGGTCATCGGTCTGGTGATTGTGTTCGCCGGTCCCGGCGTAGCCGGTGCCATCCGCAACCAGTTCAACCAGATCACCAACACGGTCGACTCCGGTACCGATGGAGACAGTTTCATGAGCGCCGAAGAAAAGGCGTACCGCGAGTCGATGAAGACCGTCGTGAACAAGGACGCCAAGGACTGGACCCTGGACGAGCAGAAGGCCGCGGCGACGGATATCGCCAAGAACGGCACGTCCTCGGTCGTATACGCCAAGGCCAGGGCCGCCATGGATGCGGGTACGAAGTGGTCAATCAAGCTCACGAACGGCAAGACGATGACCTATCGCATTATCGGAATCAACCACGATGACTTGGCCGACGGCTCCGGCAAGGCGGGACTGACGTTCCTCACTACCTCGACGACCATCAGTTCCCGCATGAACGCCGAAAATTTCAATACCGGCGGCTGGGAGAAGTCGGAGCTTCGCCAGAAGTTGAACTCCGGCGAAATCTGGAACCTTATGCCCTCCGACTTCCAATCCAAGGTGAAGTCCGTCAAGAAGCTCACGAACAACGTCGGCGGCGGTGAAGAGAATAAGAACGCGACAGCTACCGCAACTTCCGACAGGCTGTTCCTGCTCAGCTATTCCGAAATCGTCCCAACTTCCTGCTGGGCATCCGACTACCCGACACCCGACGCTTTCGACCCCGAACCGGCACCCGACTATCCTTGGACTCCTTCCGACTACCCGTGGACTTCCTCCGAGGGTGCTCAATACGAGGCCTTCAGGGGCAAGGTGACGAATAACTTTTCGGGGAACTCTGCCATTGCCATTGGCAACCGTTGGTGGGAGCGCTCGGTGTCTGTGAGTCCGAACGACTATGACAGCTTTCTCAGTGTCGGCGCCGACGGCGATCCGACTGGCAAGTTCGACCTCGCGACGAACTTGTATTGCGTCTGCCCTGCTTTCTCCTTCTAGCTTGTTTAGCGAAAGGCTCGCGCAACCCTGTGCGGGTCTTTCTTTTGGCAAGCCAGCACGATTGCCGCAACGGCGCCTGCCAGACCGAACAATGCGTTTCATATACGTTGTGCTAAAACACGACATGAAATGGGGTTCTATGGCTTCGAAATGCGCGGGACGGGGAGTGCCGTTCGGCTATGACCCACAAACTGATAGGTTTGTATGGTTGAGTTCGGTACCGCTCGACAGGTACGGAGAGCGCTGCGGGCTCGTCTGCCCGTCCTGTGGCGGCAAACTGCAGGCCGTGCGGACTGCGACAAATACGCCTCACCCGTACTACAAGTGCTTCAGGCACTCTTCGCTGTCTTCGTGTGGCGGAGGTTTCGAGTCGCAGCTGCATAGGGCAGTTAAGTCTCTTCTGGCCGACTCGGTCGGCAGGGAGTTCCGCCTCCCGATGGTCTCCTTGGCGGACGCCGCGCCGCACGCGTCGAGGATAAGCGATTCAGGACGATGGGTTCACGATTGGCGGCAGACTTTCGAACAGGACGACCGCTGCGTCTATCCGGAGATCTGGGTGCCGTACTCGGCGAGAAAATGCACCATCGGGGCCGTTGAGCTTGAGACGACTCAGGAAAACGGCCTGCGCCCAGATGCCGTCCTGACACTGAAAGATAGCCGTGGAGATCTCGGCAGGGTTGCGGTTGAAATCCGTGTGGGACACCCAAAATCGCTGGAAGACGCAGTGAAGTTCAGCGAGATCGGTCTTGACGTTATCGAGATAAATTTCGGCGGTATCGATTTGACCTCGGAGGATTGCGAATCATTGCTCCAGAGGACCGTATTCGGTGACCTGTCCCCGAGATGTCAGCGAGACAGGCGCCGCGAATGGCTTTGGACTGCAAGGGCCGTATCGGTGCTGGATAATTACCATCCCTATGTAGACCAATCTGGTTTTTCTAAAAGTGAAAGGGCTCAGTTTCCATATATCGGCAGACATGCCCACATTGCCGTGGCAAAGGGTATCGGGAAGCAGGATTGGGGCAATCAGCCTCGCCTGACTTGGGAGGATTTGACTCGTCTATGCGATATCGTAGACGAGATCGATAGGGAGGCGGATTCCGAGATCGAGGGACCGGAGCTCGATTACTTCGGAACGATTGAAACGGATGCGGAATCGTACGATATGGCTGACGGGCAGGAAGATCAAGCTGTTCAACCAGATGAGAATGCAGCCGATGAATCCGATGGCTCTAACTCTGATTGGTCGAAAGGGAAAACCGACAAGAAACGATGGTGGCAGCGCAATCCCTTGAGCCGTTTCCTGAGCAGGTTCAAATAGCCGCCTTGCTTAAGCGCCATACCGATGACAGCTTGACTGTTAGCTGATATATCCGTCGTTGCATGTACTGACTTCATGTCACTCTAATCGGACTTCCCATAGAGAGGGGATGACCCAATGCACGGGTGCCATCTCAACGGCGGAGGGCTCAGGGGGCAACAGGACACTCGGCCTTCGAGAGTATTTATTTCGAGAGGCTCGTTTCGATTTCCGCGCGGCGGGCGTTGATTCGATTGCACTCCTCGGCATACTCCGTGGCGTATTCCGAAATGTCATCGAGCGATTCGAAATCCTTGTCGAAAAGCCGATCGCATAATTCAGGATATTTATTCCTTAGCGCTACTTCATTTCCGCAGCTCAACAGTATCGAGGCAAGGGAAGAAGAGTGGATTTCGGTGAGATTTTCGTCTAAAAATTCAATGACCGAATAGGACATTTCGTCATTCCTGCGCGAGAGGATGATAGCGATAGGCTCAACCGTGCCAACCGACTTTTCTTGGAGTTCGATATCGCTCAGGAGTTGAAGGCTTGTCGGGGCGAAGGTTACCGGCCCCGATTTCTTTGAACCGATGTGAATCGCGCCAATTGCGAAGCCTGCCTTTGATCCGGATATCCAAATCTCAGCGTTAACTTTTGAGCGACGCTTGTTGACTGCACTCACATGTGTTGCGGTGGAACCGAATTCATTTAGGAATTTGGCTGCGATTGTTTTCATCTTAAACTTAGGCGCGATGCTATAGCCGAGGTCTTGGGGTTTAAGATTGCCTGCAATCGCTCGGGCATACACCTCATGAGGTTTGATTCGGCAATTGTGTTTGTCGATGCCCGCGAGATGACTGAAGTTGCCAGCAGAAAATGACACTTCGAGAAAACGAAGTGTCTTTGTACCGAAGCATATAAGAAAAGATTTGCCATTCAAATTCTTATCGAACTGCTGGGCTAGTGAAATTATTGCTTCAGCTTCTTCCTTGCCGGCTAGACGCCCATAGCTGTTGCTTCTCATGAGGTGCCTCCTTTTTGGGAAAACTACCTCAATCGCTGAAACTGTCGTTATCGGTGCCGCAGCGGCAATATCTACTCTCTAAACAAATAAGGGCGCTTTCGCGCCCTTATTGATTCTCGGTTGCTGCCTGCCAGTCTGCTCTCCTAAACCGAAGTCTAGGCGCGGGGGCTTAGGCCCCTAGGCTTGAACGTACTCGAGGTCAAGCTCTCCAGGCGCGTCCACGTACACCGCGCCGAACGTCAGGTTTACCAGCCGAGCCTGGGTTCCTTTCGGAACACCTTCATTATACCTTGGTAAGTCTAGGTGATCAATATCGTTTAGGAGAGATTTCAATCTAATCTCGATTTCGACGTCTCCCCATCCACTCAGTCAAACATGTGGGGCGCCCCAAAAAGGCGCCCCTCAGTAAAGCAAGTTGTTTTCATCACTCATATCGCGAACCCACATCGTCCTATTTATCCCTTCCGCTCCTTCCTGCCCTTCTACCTACCCGCTAGCCCTCTACCTGTGCCGAGCCGCCATATAATCCTCACCGCAGCAATGGTTTATCCGTCACCCAGGTCAACCCGACAAAGACAACCAAAACCAACCATTTCCGCAGTTCTGCGCTATTACTCCCTTCAACATCCCAATACCGAACCGTCTCCACATCACGTTCAAACTCCCCGTAAAATCTACCTGCTTGAAAATCGCCTGCCCGCGCGTCTATCAGCCTGATTAGACCCCAGTCATTCACTCGAACACATCCCCGAACGCGACCCCGCGCTATCTGCCCGCCGCCTCGACACCTACCTCGACAACTGAATATTGCCCGACTGGCTATTCTTGACCTATCCGGTTGCCTGCCGCGCGACCCGACGCCTGATCAGCATCGGAAAGCGCCGAGCGCGGAGGACGTGGCCACTAAGGGCCTGAAAGAGTCCGCAAGTGCTCAAAACTTGGCGAAAGGCGCAAAGGATGACGGGACCCATTTCGGATACCGAGTACCCAGGTGAGGTCGATATAGGCGGTTTTAGCAGACTACGTCTCCTGCCAGCGATTACCCTGAGAGGGAAAGGGTCTCGTAGGGTTCCGTAATTCAATGCGACCGATCGTCGCCTGGACAAGGGGCCGGACTTCATGGCCATATGCCGCGAATCCATAAACGCAAATTACCCATACCACGGATCCGCGGCACAGGCCTCCATGAGATAGGAGCCACATGTCCGCGAGCGGTTTGAAATTAAGGGACTACCAAGCGGAATGTATCGACATAATCGACAACCTAGACGGCGGCGCCCATTTGGTGCAGATGGCAACCGGCTTGGGCTAGACTGTCACGTTCGCGAACATCCACAGGCACGGTCGAATGCTGATTCTGTCCCATAGGGACGAGCTGGTGGCGCAGCCAGTCAAGTATTTCGATTGCCCCGTGGGAATTGAGAAAGCCGGAAGGCATTCGGATGGCGAACCAGTCGTCTCCGGTTCGGTGCAGACCCTATCGCGTGGCGCTCGCCTCGAGCGGAACTTCAAGCCGGGCGATTTTGACCTCATCGTGACTGACGAGGCACATCATGCCTCAGCGCCAACCTACCGCAAGATAATCGATTACCTGCAACCCCGTCTCCACATCGGTTTCACGGCGACGCCGAATCGAGGCGACGGTAGGGGATTGGACGATATCTTCGAGGATATTGTCTTCCAGCGCGATCTCCTCTGGGGTATCCGCCGCGGGTACCTCTGCGATATCGACTGTATGCAGGTCGAAGTCGAATGGTCCACCGCCGGCGTGAAGCGCGTTGCGGGAGACTTCCAGCTGAGCGCCCTGAACGATGCCGTGAACCGTCCGAAATCGAACGCGCAGGTCGCCGAGGCATACCGCCGATTCCATCGCGGCCAGACTCTCATCTTCGCCTCGTCGGTCAAACATGCCTACGCGTTGGCCGAACTCATCGAGGGCGCGGTGGTCGTCGATGGCAAGACCCCAATGGACGAGCGCCGCCAGATTATCGAGGACTTCACCGCTCGAAAGATTCCCGTCATCATCAATTTCGGTGTATTCACCGAAGGCACTGACATGCCTCTTATCGAGACGATTCTACTAGCCCGGCCGACGCGAAACTCAACCCTCTATACGCAGATGGTCGGGCGCGGCCTGCGTCTCTACGAGAACCCCGAAACGGGGTACAAGAAACAGAACCTGCTGCTGATAGACTGCGTGGGCGATTCCGACAAGAACGATATCTGCACGGCTCCGAGCCTGATCGGCATCGACCCGAGTGACCTCGATGAGAACGAGAAAAAGGCCGTCCGTGGCCCTCTGTCGGGTCTACGCGACCGTATCGAGGCATCCGAGGACACTCCCGAGGGCTGGGTTCTTTCCGTCCGCAAGGTCGACCTCACATCATCGAGCCAGAATATCGCTTGGATTCGCCGCGCAGACGGCTCGAAGGTCATCCGAGGCAAGGGCTGGTCGGTTCGCATGCACGCCCCCGATATCCTCTACCGCGTCGCGGTCGATTTCAACGGCAACAACAAGACCATCCGTGAATATGACGATGAGGCTGAAGCCGAGGCCGCAGTTCGCCGCTGGTTAGATCACTACCCCATACCTTCCCAAGACAGATCCCTATGGGACACCGAGGCTGTCAAGAAATGGGGCAATAAGCCCGCCTCCAGTGCCCAGATCGGGCAGATCAGGCGCATGCTGGGCAATGATGTCGAGGCGATCGATGTCGAGCATCTGACGAAGCGTGAAGCGGCGGCAGTACTGGACAACGCATTTGAGAAACAGGAAAAGGCCTTCGCCGATATCTATGGCCTGTGCCCCAAATGCGGTCAGGCTCTAAAGCTCACCAAGAACAAGAAATCCTTCACCTGCACGTCAAACCACTGGTCACAAGATGGTTCATGGAGGCTGGTTTCGGGATGCGGGACAACCTTCAAGGTGAGAGCCGACGGCCATTGCATAAAACCCGCCGACCTCAAGGCCATTCGCGAGAACGGTTTCTACGTATGGCGCGGAAAGAAGTACGCCTTCGAGCCCGCGAGAAACCCCGGTGACCTCAGTGCCATCAGATGCATCGGGCAGGCCGATGATGACTCCTGATAGGGTCACGGCCCTCACACTTCACAACTCAAACCCTTTCAGTCCTTACGACCGAACAACATCACATCCCCATTCCTTCAGCCATCTTCCTCAACCTAAACGTGGTGACCCATCTAATCCTTACGTCCAGGCTACACACTTGCCACGGTCAACTGGATTGATTTCCAGTATTTTCCCTTACTGACTGATTCGCTTAGTCATCCCTCAATCCCCACCATTGCCGCGGCGGCAAGACAAAACGTGTTTCCAGTACCGCATCGTACGCTCCTGCATGCAATATCAATCCCCATACGAAGGGAGCCGCATATGCATGCAGCGGCAATTAACCTTCGGGGGGGGGTATCTCCTAGGAATACCTGCCTCCGAGGCCAGTCAATCATCGAGTACGTCCTGATCATCGCCGTCATCGGCCTGGTGATCGTGTTCGCGGGGCCCGGCGTGGCGGGAGCCATCCGGAACCAGTTCAACCTAGTGGGTAACACGCTCAATAGCGGGACTAATGGAGGCACGGAGGGCAGCGGCTCCGCGGGAGCCGATTCCGCGACCGTCCAGGCGGCGGTAGCCAAGGACGCGAAGGACTGGAGCCTCGGCGAGCAGGAGGCCGTGGCCGAGGACATCGCCGCCAAGGGCGAGGCGTCGCCGGCGTACGCGAAAGCTAAGGCAGCCATGGATGCGGGGACGAAGTTCTCGGTCAAGCTCATGAACGGACAGACGCTCGAGTACCGAATCATCGGCATCAACCACGATGACTTGGCCGACGGTTCGGGCAAGGCGGGACTCACGTTCCTTACCACCTCAGCGGGGATTAAATCCCGCATGAACGCCAAGAATACCAGCTACCGTGGGTGGGAGGGATCCGAGTTGCGCCAGAAGATGAACTCCGGCGAGATATGGAACCTCATGCCTGCCGACTTCCAGTCCAAGGTAAAGTCCGTCACCAAGGTCTCGTTCAACAACCGTGGAGTTCCCAACCCACCCTGCGCCATGACGGCGACCTCCGACAAGCTGTTCCCGCTCAGCTACTCCGAGATTGACGATACTCTTCCGAAAAGCCTTTCTGATTGGTCTTGGCTTGGTATGGAGGGGACCCAGTACGAGGCCTTCAGGGGCAAGGTGCTGGATCACAATCACGGCAACCCATGTTTGAGCAATGGCTGCTATTGGTGGGAGCGTTCGCCGTATCCGACCCAATTTGAACAATTCCTTTTTGTCGGGCCCAGTGGCTGTCACACGCTTTGCGGTTATGCATCGGAGCAGCATTGCATCTGTCCCGCCTGGTGTTTCTAGCCTGTCTTCTAGCATGTCTAGTGAAGAGCCCGTGCAATCCTGCGCGGGCTCTTCTTTTGGCGATTACTCGCGCGATTTGAGGTTCTAGGCACAGGTAGTCGGTTTGGGGAAACATGGGGCCATACAGCGGCCCTCATAGAGCCCGCCGCACCCTACCAATTGCCGCTGCGGCAAATCAGCCTCGCTAGACCCCATGACCTCTATCTTCAAACCATCAAAGACTTTGGTTTGAAAGGATACCTTCATGGCAGATAGCGAGGCTCGCCTGTTTGACGCAACCGGAAAGAATATTGGCTCCTACAAGCTCGAGGTAATGGATACCTTCTGGAAGCGCTTCATGGGATTGATGGGACGCCCTGAGATGCCAATCGGCGATGCAGCATTGTTCCGAAACTGCTCTTCAATCCACATGTTCTTTATAAAGATTCCCCTCGATGTCATTTGGTACGGCCCGGCTACGCCAGATGGTCACGCACCCATCCTGGCGGTATCGAGGGACGTCAAGCCCTGGCAATTGTCGTTCGGGCCGAAACACACTCAGGGGTGTCTCGAAGTAGCTGCCGGTACCGTCCCTATTAGTCTCGATTCAATTGAGATCCTAACAGCATCTTCCGACCGGCTAAAGGCAACCGTGATTCCTCCCGACTACCGAGATGTCGTACGGGATCGCATCCAGGTGACCAGATGCTCTGATACTGCGGCTCACCTCGGTGGTGCTGCCGCACTTTTGCATGGCCGTGCCCTTTAGAAATACCTACACGCTACCTAATCGTTGCTGACGACCAACACAGCTGTCAAGGTTCATTCGATTGATTTTCAAGAGCTTCTTCTCCCTGGCTGATTTTTTAGCCATTTCCCTCAATTTGAACACGCCAAACCATCCACTGATTTCTTTAGCCATTCTCAAACCCAGAGTACAGCCGCCATCCTTGCCGCTGCGGCACATCGGTTCCATGCGGCACGTTGCGGGCTACGCTCCCCCATGATTTCAAAGCAAACCGAGAGGAGCCGCACATGAACACAGTGGAAACTCCTTTCGGGGGGGGGTATCTCCGAGATTTACCCGCCGCCCGAAGGGGCAGTCGACGGTAGAGTACGTCCTGATCATCGCGATCATCGTCCTGGTGGTGTTGATCGCGGGGCCGTGGGTCTCGTCCGCCATCAGGAACCAGTTCAACTTCGTGACCAGCGCGATCGGGTCGGGCACCACGGGCGAGAACTTCTACGAGCCCGAGGACATCCCCGACCCCAACAAGGGTACCGCGTTCGCGGTCTACTCAGCCGATGACAATAGCCTCATGTTCTACAAGCGCCGCGGTGTGCCCAAGGCGGGAGACATGTTCAACTACCGCAGGGTGACCGATGTTTACACGGGGTTTGAGACGGGGGCGTATACGCTTGTCGAGACTCCTACCAACCGATATGGCTCGTCAACCGCTCCCTGGGCGGCGCATCAATCGCAGATTGAGGCGGTCAAGATCTTAGATGATGGCATCGCCCCTAAAAGCGTAAGCGTTTGGTTTTCGAACATGACTAAGCTCAAGTCCGTTGATGTCGCACGGCTTGATACATCCAAATGCACCCAGATGGCCGATACTTTCTTCATGGCGACACAGTTGCAGTCACTCGATCTTTCCTCATGGGATGTCTCGGGTACATACAACTTCAACTGCATGTTCCAAGAGTGCCATTCGCTTAAGAACCTTGATATTCGAGGTTGGTCTGCGCACCCTGATAAAGCAGGGCTGTTCGGGATGTTTTTCGACTGCTTATCCCTGCAAGCCCTCGACCTTTCGGGCTTCGATCTCGCTTCGACGGTCAATGCCAACAAGATGTTCGGCCATTGCCAATCCCTATCGAAAGTTTCCCTTGGTCTAAATTGGAAATGGGTCATCTGTGATGATGGCGAAGGTGCTAACTCATATCTTCCGACTCCTTCAGCCAACACCATCCCCGGTGCCGATGGTAAGTGGTATAGCGTTTCGTCTGGCAGGGGATACACACCGCAGGACATCCCGAACAACACTGCCGATACCTACGTTGCGTCTAGGGGTATGCTTTCACGATAGGGGAGACCCTAGATAGTACCCCGCGCGAGCGCACCGTGATGTTTCCATATTTTCCGTTTGACTACCAGTGTAGCTGTGCAGGCAGATAGTTATGTAGCTCGGTAGGCGTGCAGTCAAGCACGGTCGAAAACGCCATTGCCGCAGCGGCAAGACCACCGCAAAAACCCGCGCCGCCCCTACGCTTTGGTCGTTTCTATTAACCCTGAGCGAAGGGAGCCGCATAT